>OHQS01000834.1_pt1 | contig 12622 bp, 7 predicted proteins | sample 1578181 | NCBI WGS metagenome assembly OHQS01 (sample SAMEA3879528, study PRJEB24766) | human gut metagenome | biome: human-associated habitat; feature: feces | place: USA | collected 1985/1987 | reverse complement strand
ATTATTCAGAAGAAGACATTAAGACAAGAATTACAGAATATATGGAGAACACATTTAAACAGGCGCAGTTTAATATGACAGATGCGACTGCCACGGTGCTTAGTTCAAAGAAGGGCGCATGTACCTGTAAGTATAAAAGGCTTGCACAGATAAAGAGTCAGAAGGATATGTCACACAACAGAACCAAGACATATATTCTTAAAGAGGGCGAGAAGGTGGATTTTCTTGTTGATCTTGGAGTTATGACTAAAGAGGGGGCAATTGTAAGAACAAGATATGATAAGTTCAGGCAGATTAATAGATTCCTTGAATTTATAGAGAATATTCTGCCACAGTTAGATAAGGATAAAGAACAGACAATAATTGATTTTGGATGTGGAAAATCATATCTTACATTTGCAATGTATTATTATCTCAAGGTACTTAAGGGATACAATATCAGGATAATCGGGCTGGATTTAAAGAAAGATGTTATTGAGCATTGCAACCAGTTAAGAACGAAATATGGTTATGAGAGACTCAATTTCTATGAAGGAGATATTGCTTCTTACAAGGGTGTTGAGTCTGTAGACATGGTTGTAACACTTCATGCATGTGATACGGCTACAGATTATGCACTCGCCAAAGCAGTAAAATGGGGTGCGAAGGTTATACTTTCTGTGCCTTGCTGTCAGCATGAGGCAAACAGAACAATTGCAGATGAAACTCTTTCACCTGTCATGGATTATGGAATCTTAAAGGAAAGATTTGCAGCAATAGCGACAGATGGTGCAAGGGCAAAGCTTTTAGAATCTAAGGGTTACCAGACACAGATACTTGAATTCATAGACATGGAGCATACACCAAAGAATCTGCTTATAAGAGCTGTTAAGACCGGAAAGCCTGATGCAAAGGCTTATGAGGAAGTACAGAATATGAGCAGGGTGCTTAATATTGACCTTACGCTAAAGAAGCTTTTGGAGGATTAAATTGAAAAGAATCAGGAATTATAGTATATCAGGTTCTAAGTATTTTATACTTGGAGTTATATTTTTAGTTACGGTTATCATAACATTTATATCAATGAAATTCGAACAGATAATGCCGTCAGCAACCACTATGGCAGATGCAACTCTTCCAACAGTTGCAATGGATACAGATGAAGCTATGGTAAGCGCAGGTCTTATCTTCTACAATACAAACCTTGCAGCAGCAGTTGCAACATGTACAACAATGATATTTACATGGATCCGTTATAAGAAGCCTGATGTTTCAATGTCACTTAACGGTACACTTGCAGGTCTTGTAGCAATCACAGCCGGATGTGATGTGATGGATCCGTTCGGTGCAGCCGTAACAGGTATAGTTGCAGGTATTATAGTAGTACTTATAGTAGAACTTCTTGATAAGGTCCTTAAGATTGATGACCCTGTCGGTGCTGTAGCAGTTCACTGTGGTAACGGTGTCTGGGGTACAATAGCTGTCGGCCTTTTTGCAACAGATGGCGGTCTCTTCTACGGTGGCGGCTTCAGATTCCTTGGAATCCAGATACTTGGTGTTGTATCAGTACTTGCATGGGTAACAGTATGTATGGTAATTATATTTACAGTGCTTAAGAACACAGTCGGTCTTCGTGTATCAGCCAAGGAAGAGATTGAAGGTCTTGATGCAACAGAGCATGGACTGGCAAGTGCATATGCAGGATTTGCATTCTCAACAAATGACCTTGATGATGGCGGTGAGACAATTGAGCTTGGCTCAGAGACAGTTGAAAAGTCAGTCCCTGTTACTATGAAGGCTTCACTCAACAACAGTGACGCTAAGATTACTGAGGTTGAGATTATCATGAAGCAGGCTAAGTTCGAGGCTCTCAAGAAGGCGATGAACGACCTTGGTGTAACAGGTATGACGGTAACACAGGTTCTTGGATGTGGTGTCCAGAAGGGTGCTACAGAGTACTATCGTGGTGTTGAGGTTGAGATGAACCTTCTTCCTAAGATTAAGGTTGAGATGGTAGTTGCCAAGGTTCCTGTGCTTGATGTAATCAATACAGCCAGAAAGGTTCTCTACACAGGACACATCGGTGATGGCAAGATCTTCGTACATGACATCGAGGATGTTGTTAAGATTCGTACAGGCGAGACAGGATATGATGCTCTTCAGGGTGCGGATGATTTCTAAAATGTAGTTCTGATGACTACAAAGTGCTGATAATAAATAATAAAAATGCTGAATGATTGATAATGAAGGCTCAGCCGGCGGATATTGTGCAGTCCGCCGGCCGGGCTTTTTTTAATATCTTTATGTGAAGCTTTATTGGGATTGCAGGAGCAGGCTTACATAGTATATAATAGTATGGAAATTATAATAAATAGTTTTAAAGGAGTAGAATATGAATAGGGTTAAAGATTTTTTGAATATGATATTGAAGAATATCATATTCGTGCTTGCAGCTGTCGTTGCCGGCACAGTAATTATGATTGCGGTGCAGTGCCTGCCTGCCGGCACAATTAAAAAGCATGTCAGCGAGTCAGCAGATGTATTCAGAAGCGAGTGCAGTTATAAGGCGCTGTTTAAAAGATATCCGTGGATTACTGTACTTGATAATTATACGGATGCAACGATGCTTACGGAGTGTGTGGCAGCGGATGAGAACAGAGGTGTGGCATATAATGCGATGAATGCTGCCTATTATCTTCCGACGGATATATATAAAAAGCCTTCAGATGCACTTGTGATATATGCAGATGGACAGAATGAATACTATCAGCAGGAATATGCAAGATATTGGCATGGATATAAATTATTCCTCCGGCCGCTGCTGCTGGTGTTTAATTATTCGGGCATAAGGATTATAAACGGAATAATTGCAGGTCTGGTAACACTGGCTGCATTATGGGCAGTAGCAAGAAGATTCGGGGTAAAATACCTTATTGCTTATATGGCTGCAATCATATGCATGTCACCGTGGGTTATTCCATTTTCAATGCAGAATTCTTCTATATATTACATAATGAATATAGGTGTAATATGGCTGTGTCTGGACAGCAGGATTACAATGGAAAGCTTCAGAATGCCGGTAGTACTGCTTGTTATGGGAATTATGACCGCGTTTTTTGATTTCCTCACATATCCTGTGGCATCGCTCGGAGTGCCACTTACGATATGCGCGATTATGATGAAGAATGAAAAGCTTACAGATGAATTATATGTGCTTTTTAAATGCTGCGTCTCATGGGCAATGGGGTATGGCTTTATGTGGGCAGGCAAATGGGCTGCAGGCTCTGTTATTCTTCACAGAAATGTTATTGATAATGCTATTAACCAGATTAATTACAGAAGCGGCAATATGCATGAAAATGTAATCATGGGATATATGATAAATGAAAAGATATTTTTCTTTGAAAAGATTGAAAATCCATTCAAAACAGCATGTGTTGATTATGTACTGGCAATTATGGGAGCAATTATAGCTGTTTCATTTATACTTATGATTATTTATAGAAATGAGCAGTTGAAGAGAAAAAAGAATCTGCTTATATTTGGATTTATAGCATTGCTGCCGATAGCGTGGTATTGTGTTGTCGCAAATCATACGATAGTGCACTGGTTCTTTGTGTTCAGGGGACTTGTGGTATTCTTTTTTGCAATGTTTGCGTACTGCATGACGTGTTTTGGTAAACGGAATGATGCAGAAAGAACGGAAAATTTGACAAAGGTTTAACAAGTTTTTTGTATACGACACGTATTTATTAAAATTGACGAAAATTTTCATTATGTGCTTTACTTTTTAGGCTATTGATAATAAAATAAGGTTAACGGAAATGAATAATTTCTATTAATAAAGAAAGAAAGAGGTATTCATTCATGGCAAGAAAAATGAAAACTATGGATGGTAACACAGCTGCCGCTCACGTATCTTATGCGTTCACAGAAGTAGCTGCCATCTATCCTATCACACCTTCTTCACCAATGGCTGATTATACAGATCAGTGGGCAACACAGGGAAGAAAGAACATCTTCGGAGACACTGTTAAGTTATTCGAGCTTGAGTCAGAAGGTGGTGCTTCAGGTGCATTCCATGGTGCTCTTGCAGCAGGTGCACTTACAACAACTTATACAGCTTCACAGGGACTTCTTCTTATGATCCCTAATATGTATAAGGTAGCAGGTGAGCTGCTCCCTGGCGTTATTGATGTATCAGCCAGAGCACTTGCAAGCCATGCACTTTCAATCTTTGGTGATCACCAGGATATCTATGCATGTCGTCAGACAGGTTTTGCAATGCTTTGCAGCTCAAGTGTTCAGGAAGTAATGGACCTTGGTGCAGTTGCACATCTTGCAGCTATCAAGGGACGTGTTCCATTCGTTCACTTCTTCGATGGTTTCCGTACATCACATGAGATTCAGAAGATTGAGATGTGGGACTACGAAGACCTTAAGGAAATGTGTGATATGGATGCAGTTGCTGCATTCAAGAAGAGAGCTCTTAATCCGGAGCATCCTGTACTTCATGGTTCAGCTCAGAACCCTGATATCTTCTTCCAGGTAAGAGAAGCTTCTAACCCATATTATGAAGCAATCCCTGATATCGTAGAAGAGTACATGAACAAGGTTAATGCCAAGATTGGCACAGATTACAAGCCATTCAACTATGTTGGTGCTCCTGATGCAACAAAGGTTATCATCGCTATGGGTTCAGTTTGTGATACTATCGATGAGACAATTGAGTATCTTGTATCAAAGGGTGAGAAGGTTGGTGCTATCAAGGTTCGTCTGTATCGTCCATTCTCAGCTAAGCATCTGCTTGCAGTAATGCCTGAGACAGTACAGGTAATCAATGTTCTTGACAGAACTAAGGAGCCTGGTTCAATCGGTGAGCCACTTTATCTTGATGTTCTTGCAGCACTTAAGGATTCTAAGTTCGCTAATGTTACAGTTCTTAACGGACGTTACGGACTTGGTTCTAAGGATACAACTCCTGCAGACATCATCGCTGTATACAACAATACAGAGAAGAAGAACTTTACAATCGGTATTGTGGATGATGTTACTAACCTTTCACTTCCACGTACAGAGAATCCTAATACTGCTCCGGCCGGAACAACATCATGTAAGTTCTGGGGACTTGGTGCAGATGGTACAGTAGGTGCCAATAAGAACTCAATCAAGATTATCGGTGACCATACAGATATGTATGCACAGGCATATTTTGATTATGATTCTAAGAAGTCAGGTGGTGTTACAACATCACACCTTCGTTTTGGTAAGTCACCTATTAAGTCTACATACCTTATTGATAAGGCTGACTTTGTTGCATGTCACTGCCCTGCATACATGAGCAAGTATAACATGGTTCAGGATGTTAAGGATGGCGGTACATTCCTTCTTAACTGTGAGTGGTCACCTGAAGAGGTTGCAGATCACATTCCTGGACAGGCTAAGAGATATATGGCTGAGCATAATGTTAAGTTCTATATCATCGATGGTATTAAGCTTGGTAAGGAGATCGGACTTGGCGGACGTATCAATACAATTCTTCAGTCAGCATTCTTCAAGCTTGCTAACATCATTCCTGAGGATGAGGCTATTGGCTACATGAAGTCAGCAGCAGAGCATTCATATGCTAAGAAGGGTGAAGATGTTGTAAGAATGAACTTTGAGGCTATCGAGAGAGGTGCCGGAGAAGTTGTTGAAGTACCTGTTCCTGAAGAGTGGAAGAACGCTAAGGATGAGAATCTTTCTACTGTTGCAACAGAAGGAAGACCTGAGGTTCTTGACTTCGTTAACAATATCCAGAAGCCAATCAATGCATGTGAGGGTAATAAGCTTCCTGTATCTACATTCAAGAATGTTATCGACGGTACATTCCCACAGGGTACAGCAGCTTATGAGAAGCGTGGCGTTGCAGTAGATGTTCCATGCTGGAATTCAGAATCATGTATTCAGTGTAACCAGTGTGCATATGTATGTCCACATGCTGTAATCCGTCCTGTTGTTATGAATGAGGAAGAGAAGAATGCAGCTCCTGCAGGCATGAAGGTTCATGCAATGACAGGTATGCCTGGATATTACTTTGCAATGACAGTATCAGTTCTTGACTGTACAGGATGCGGTTCATGTACTAATGTCTGCCCTGGCAATAACAAGGCTGATACACTTAAGATGGCTCCACTTGAGTCACAGATGGATGAGCAGAAGTTCTTTGATTACGGACTTACTGTATCAGATAAGCCGGATGTGCTTGAGAAGTTCAAGGTTGCTACAGTTAAGGGATCACAGTTCAGACAGCCATTGCTTGAGTACTCAGGTGCATGTGCAGGATGTGGTGAGACACCTTATGCTAAGCTTATCACACAGGTTTGTGGTGACAGAATGATGATTGCCAATGCAACAGGTTGTTCTTCAATCTGGGCAGGTTCATCACCTTCAACTCCATATACAGTTAATAAGGCCGGCAAGGGACCTGCATGGGCTAACTCATTATTCGAGGATAATGCAGAATTTGGATTTGGTATGAAGCTCGGTGCTGATGCACTCCGCAGCTCACTTAAGAATAAGCTTGATGATATTCTTGCTAATACAGATGATGCTGATATTAAGGCAGCTATCGAAGAGTACTATGCAACATACGAAGACGGCGAAGCTAACTCAGCAGCTACAGATAAGCTTGTTGCTGCACTTGAGAAGTGCGGATGCGATAAGGCTAAGGAAGTTCTTGCAGAGAAGGAATTCCTTTCAAAGAAGTCACAGTGGATTCTCGGTGGTGACGGATGGGCTTATGATATCGGCTACGGCGGACTTGATCATGTTCTTGCAGCTCATAAGGATGTCAATGTGTTCGTATTCGATACAGAGGTTTATTCTAACACTGGCGGACAGGCTTCTAAGTCTACTAACCTTGGTGCTATTGCACAGTTCGCTGCTGCAGGTAAGGATGTTAAGAAGAAAGATCTTGCTGCAATTGCAATGAGCTATGGTTACATCTATGTTGCACAGGTTGCTATGGGTGCTGATATGACTCAGTGTGTTAAGGCAATCAAGGAAGCTGAGAGCTACAACGGACCTTCAATCATAATTGGTTATGCTCCATGTATCAACCATGGTATCCGTAAGGGTATGGCTAAGGCGATTGAGGAAGAGAAGCTTGCAGTTCAGTCAGGATACTGGAACCTGTTCAGATTCGACCCACGTAGGGAAGCAGAAGGACAGAATCCATTCGTTCTTGACAGCAAGGCTCCAACAATGGAATACAGGGACTTCATCATGGGAGAGAACCGTTACATCAACCTTAAGAAGCAGAATCCTGAGAGAGCAGAGAAGCTGTTCTCAGAGGCAGAAGCTAATGCTAAGAAGAAGTACGAGACACTCCTTAAGAAGAGCCAGCAGTAATATATGACATTGTTATGATAATAACATTGTTGTGCAGTCTGATATGATTGCATGATGAATGACAGGCACTGTACAGGTGATAGATATATACACTTGTATGGTGCCTGTTTTTTTGTATATTAATGACAGACATTGTGCATACTAGCTCTATATAAAACGGCACAGACGGCTGATGCCGTCAATTCATGCAGTGTTCATATAATGAACAGAGTTCATATAATGAACAGAGTTCATATAGTGAAATGGAGAATGGCACAATGAGGGATTTTAGCATAAATGCAGCAGATAACGTGAAGCTTATGCAGCAAAAGCTGAGAATGGACTACAATTTTGATATTCTGTACAGGACTGTCGATATTGGTGGGAAGATGGCGGGATTTTTCTTTGTTGACGGCTTTCTGCAGGAAGATCTTATGCATAAGCTTATGCAGTTTTTTATGGGACTGAAAGAGAATGATGTAAAGGATGTGTATACATTCCTTAAGGTTGGAATGCCATATGCGGAAGTTGAGAAGATTGATGACGCTGGCAAGGCTGTGACAGCAATACTGTCGGGAATAACGTGTGTATTTATAGATGGCTTTGATGTCGGGATTGCTATTGATGGGAGAACATATCCCGCAAGAAGTGTGGATGAGCCATGGAAAGACCGTGTGATGAGAGGCTCAAGGGATGGCTTCGTTGAGACACTTGTATTTAATGTGGCGCTGGTGAGGAGAAGAATAAGAGACCCGCTATTCTCGGCGGAGATACTTGGTGTTGGGGAACGCTCACGTTCAGATATTGTGCTTTGCTATATAGAGGATAAGGTTGATAAAAGATTTGTAAAGCAGCTCAAAAAACGTATTGAGTCTATAAAGGTTGAATCGCTTACTATGAATGTCCAGAGCCTTGCGGAATGTCTTTTGGAAAAAAGCTGGATAAATCCATTTCCTAAGTTCAAATATTCGGAAAGACCGGACACAGCGGCTGCGGCAGTGCTTGACGGCAACGTGGTTGTGTTCGTTGATAATTCGCCTGCTGCAATGATACTTCCGACGAGCGTCTTTGATGTTCTTGAAGAGGCGGATGACTTCTATTTTCCTCCGGTAGTGGGAACTTATCTGAGGTGGTCGAGATTCATCGTTACAATTGTCACAGTTCTGCTTACGCCATTCTGGCTCCTTCTTATTAACAATCCGTCATGGATACCGGAATGGCTTGATTTTATTAAGATTTCTGAAAATGTAGAGGTGCCTGTTCTTCTGCAGCTGCTGCTTCTTGAGTTCTGTATAGACGGTCTGCGTCTTGCGGCGGTGAATACGCCGACAATGATGTCAACACCGCTGAGTATTGTTGCCGGTATCGTTGTGGGAGAGTATGCCGTATCATCCGGCTGGTTCTGCCCTGAGGCAATGCTTTACATGGCGGTTGTGACGGTTGCAACTTATTCACAGGCAAGCTTTGAGATGGGGTATGCGCTTAAGTTTGTGAGAATAGTAACGCTCATTCTTACGGCATTCTTCGACCTGTGGGGCTTTGCTGCGGGGATTGTCATATGGATTCTCATGCTTGCATTTAACAATACTATATCAGGCAAGAGTTATCTTTATCCGCTTGTACCGTTCAGGTGGAAGAGGCTTAAGAGAAAGCTGTTCAGGCTTAGACTTCCGCATGAGAATGGCTAGATTTTATATCTGTATTATGGTAAGATATTACATTATAATGTTGAGGCAGGACACCCAATATAATACAGAGGGAGAGTAGATTATGAAGTGGTTGAGAAGCATTAAGAGAGAATATGTAATTCTTGCGTGCATGATAGCTGTGCAGGTCATATATCTGACCTGCATGTTTGCTGCCAATAAGCAGGGATTTCACTCTGATGAACTGTGGGAGTATGGAATAGGCAATGCAGCATGGAATGAATACAGATATGATGGCAATGTGCTTATTCCTACTAAGACGAATGAGTGGATTGAATCAAAGCATCTTAAGGAATATATTACCGTAAGCAGAGATGAGATATTCGATTATAAGTCGGCATATATGAATTCAAGCAATGACTATAATCCGCCGCTGTCATATATGATGATGCACCTGATATGCTCTTTCTTTGTGGATAAATGGTCTATGTGGTACGGATTTGCACTTAATATGATGTACTTTGTTGTGACACAGATATTCGTATATAAGCTTACATACAGCATAACAAAAAAAGAGTACGCGTCACTTCTTTCGGTTGCTTTCTTTGGGTTCACAATGGGAGCACAGGAGATATTTACATATATAAGATTCTATGCTCCGGGAACAATGCTTACAGTGATTGCGTTGTATTATGCAAGTGAACTGTATAATAACAGGAACAATAAGGAGACACACAAAAAGCTTCTTATAAAACTGTTCGTATTTAACCTGTTGGGATTCCTGACGCTTCACCTTGCGGTGGTTGCGGCATTTGCGATTACTGCAATGTATTGCCTTTATTATCTTGTTACAAAGAGATTCAGACTGATGTTCAAGTATGGATTCACACTGCTTGGGGCTTTTGCGGCATCGGTGGCACTGTATCCGAGAACGATATATAATCTGTTTATGCCGACGAGTGAGTATGATTATGCAATGAAGATGTATCCTAGAGATATGCAGCTGAGATACTATTGGGCGTTTATCACAAATGATATATTCGGCGTACATACTTCAATATGGCATACAATGACTTTGACGTATATCGGATATGGAATCGTGATAGCAGCTTTTTTTGTGGTGCCATTGGTATTTGTGTTCAGAAATGAGACGTGGCTTAAGAAAATATTGACAAAAGTATCTGATGCAGCAAAGCTTGTGTGGAATAAAGTAAAACATCCGCAATACACATATCTTGTAATGGCAGTCACAGTATGCTTTATATTATTCATGGATTCTATAAGAACATCAGTCTATGGAATGGGCATATTTACTAACAGATATGCATTTATTGCATATCCGATGCTTGCAATTCTGTTTGTGGCAGCTGTTACAAGTGTAGCTGTGTGGATAAAAGATAAGAAAGCAATTAGAATTGTGTGCTGTATGATATGTATGCTGTTTTGTGTGCTTAGTAATATTTTATCCCATAATAATTATTACCAGAAACACCAGGAAACAGGTGTGAGTCTGAAAAATATTGAGAGTGATGCGAATTCGATTATTCTACTCAGCAAGGAATGGCTTTTAATATGTTTTACGAATGAGATAGGCGATACTGAAAAATATTTTGCAACATCATACGATTCTGCTATGAACATCGACTACAGGCTTGATTCAATTGATATGACAAAGCCATTATATCTTATTGTGGATACATCCGATATGAACAGAGGTGACTTATATCAGCAAGAAGGTAAAATACAGATTGAGGATATTGATATATATAACAGATACAAAGAAGATGATTACATTGATTTTTACCGTAATCTTGAAGGTGTGTCAAAATGTGAATTAGTTGGGACGGACGTAGTGTTTGCACGTCCGGTTGAAATATACAGACTTAATTAAAGTATTTTTTGGATATTCAAACTACAAAGTGCATACTCTTGAAAATATTGCTCAAATATGCTATTCTTAAAGTAATGTAAATTATTAGGAGGAAGATACGATGGAAGTAAGACCAGGAGCTAATCCCGTAGATGTGAAGACATATGATACTGCACGTTTGAGACATGATTTTCTTGTGCAGGATCTCTTTAATGCTAACGAGATTAAGACAATCTACAGTCAGATTGACAGAATTATAATTGGTGCAGCAATGCCGACAGATAAGGTGCTGACACTTGAGGCAGGTGCCGAGCTCAGAGCTAAGTATTTCCTTGAGAGACGTGAGATGGGTATCATCAATATCGGTGGCAAGGGTACTGTGACAGTAGACGGCAAGGCTTATGAGTTCAAGTACAGAGACGGTATGTATGTAGGAATGGGAGCTAAGGAGATTACATTTGCAAGTGCAGATGCTTCAGATCCTGCTAAGTTCTATTTCAACAGTGCTCCGGCACATAAGACATACCCTACAGTATTCATTGACCCTGAGAAGGACATCCTCCCTCAGAATAAGCTTGAGCTTGGTACACTTGAGGATGCTAACCACAGAATCCTCCGCAAGTATATCCTTCCGGGACAGGTAGAGAGCTGTCAGCTTGAGATGGGTATTACGTCTCTTGAGCCGGGAAGCGTATGGAATACAATGCCATGTCATACACATGACAGAAGAATGGAAGTATATCTGTATTTTGAAGTACCTGAGAATGCAGCAGTATTCCACTATATGGGTGAGCCGACAGAGACACGCCACATTGTAATGCGCAACGAGCAGGCAGTCATCTCCCCGAGCTGGTCGATCCACTCCGGATGCGGCACCCAGGCTTACACCTTTATCTGGGGCATGGTCGGTGAGAATCAGGATTTTGACGACATGGACGATGTAGCCATGACAGATTTGTTATAAAACGGAGGTCTAAACCATTATGAAAATCGCTTTAATCAACGAAAACAGCCAGGCAGCCAAGAATGAGATGATCTGCGACACTTTAAAGTCCGTTGTAGAGCCGATGGGTCACACCGTATTCAATTACGGTATGTACTCTGCCGAGGATGAGCATCAGCTCACCTATGTCCAGAACGGTATTCTTGCCGCAGTATTATTGAATTCCGGTGCAGCCGATTTCGTTATCACAGGATGCGGTACCGGCGAGGGTGCTATGCTTGCCTGCAATTCCTTCCCGCAGGTACTCTGCGGACATGTAGAGTCTCCTCTGGATGCTTATCTCTTCTCACAGGTCAATGACGGCAACTGTATCGCTCTCCCGTTCGCTGAGAACTTCGGCTGGGGTGGCGAGCTAAACCTCACATACATCTTCGAGAAATTATTCTGTGCACCGGGCGGTGGCGGTTATCCGAAGGAGCGTGTCGTACCGGAGCAGCGCAACAAGAAAATCCTCGATGAGGTAAAAAAAGTCACACACCGCGATCTCGTCTCCATCTTAAAAGAGCTTGACCGTGATCTCGTCGTCGGTGCATTGAGCGGCGAACATTTTGCCGAATATTTCTATGCCAACTGCAAGGACGACGCCATTGCTGCATGCGTAAAGGAATTGCTCGCATAAGCCGTTCCAACTAAGTAATTGCCGCAATAAGCATGGATCTCTTTGGAGTGATAAGTAATATTATATGAAACACACTTGGAGATTTCATGTGGAAATGGAGATGGAAATTCGGTTCAAAAAATGTGGAATTTCTA
>OHQS01000823.1_pt1 | contig 12758 bp, 11 predicted proteins | sample 1578181 | NCBI WGS metagenome assembly OHQS01 (sample SAMEA3879528, study PRJEB24766) | human gut metagenome | biome: human-associated habitat; feature: feces | place: USA | collected 1985/1987 | reverse complement strand
TTTTTATCTTGACTGAAAAATATAAGAATGATATACTAACTTTGTAGAAATTTATCACATTTAGGAGGAAAAGATGTTGTTAAAAAACATTTTTAATATACGAAGAATTATAAGTATAATTTTAATAGTTTTAATATTATCTAGTTCAATTATACTATTAAATATAGGAGAAACTAAAGCATCATATAGTACTGAGTTTTCAAAATATCCAGGATATGAGGCTTTAATAAAAAAATTACAAGAAGCACATCCGAATTGGGAATTTGAAATAATGGAAACTGGTCTTGATTGGTATGCATCAATTGTCGAAGAATCAACAGGTCACCATGGACTAAATGTTGTATCTAAAAACAAATCAGATGCTTGGAAGTGTGCATGCAATAAAACTGTTGAAACGGTTTGGAAATGTGCTTCAACAGCAACAGTAGCATACTACATGGATCCAAGAAATTCTTTAAATGAAAATTATATATTCCAATTTGAACAGCTAACTTATGATGAAAAAATTCAAACAAGAGAAGGTGTAGAACAAATATTAAAACCTTGTAATTATATGCAAGGAAAAGTTACATATTATGATACAAAAGGAAACAAAAAGACTTTAAACAAAACTTATGTAGATGTAATAATGGGAGCAGCAAAACAATATAATGTTAGTCCTTATCATTTAGCATCAAGAATTAGACAAGAACAAGGAACTGGAGATGCAGGCTCAATGATTTCTGGAAAATGGACTGGAGAGAGTGGAGCATATAAAGGATATTATAACTTCTTTAATGTAAAAGCTTATGGCGATGATGTCGTAAAAAATGGGCTAATTCATGCTAAGAGCAAAGGATGGACAGATCCAGAAAAATCTATTAAAGGTGGAGCAGCTGTGATAGTAAAAGACTATATATCATGTGGACAAGATACTTTGTATTTACAAAAATTTGATGTTGTTGATGGTGGAGATGGATACTATGCTTGGCAATATATGACAAATGTATCCGCATCAAAAACAGAAGGCTATACAATGAGAGATGCATACAATGAAATGGGGTTACTATCTGGAGAATCTAAAATAAAATTTAAGATTCCTGTATATAAAAATATGCCTAGCCAAATATCACCTGAACCAGGTAATGAAAAGCTTGTAACTCAAGATGTTAAAATAACAGGAGATGCCGTAGCAGTTAGAAAAGGTAAAGGAACAAACTATGATAAAATTACTTCTTTAAGTAAAAATACCAAGCTCTTAAGAATTGAATTAGATAATTCTACTACAGGTGGTTATTATTGGGACAAAGTAGTATTAGCGAATGGAACAGTTGGTTATGTTGCAAGAACATATTTAGCACAAATTGATTTACAATCGAATTGCAACGAACAATATATTACAACAAAATATACAAATTTTAGGAATGGACCAGGAACTACTAAAACATCTGTATTAAGAGTACTAGCTTCAGGACAAATAGTGACAGTTGTTGAAAAAGGAAAATATAATTCTTTAAATAGCAATGATTGGTGGAGAATTAAATTAAGTGACGGAACTTATGGATATGTGACTGCAAGTAGTTTTGAGCAATATGATCCAAGCAAAGTTGATCAATTAAGAATAATTTGTACTGATGGCTTAACTGTTAGAAAATCTCCAACAACAAGTTCTGCAGCTTTAGCATCTTTAGCTAAAGGAGCTATTGTAACCAGAACTGAAAAAGACGTTGAAAGCACACAAAAAGAATATGTATGGAGCAAAATAATTACATCTAGTGGAATTGTTGGATATATAGCAACTAGAGATGTTAAAGCTAATGAAGATTGGGTTGAGGTTATAAAGAATAATAATCCTGAAACGCCAACAGAAGTAAAGGGAAATGGATTCAAAACAAGTGGAACAAATATCATCTGTCAGCCTAATATTAAAGTTTCAGACATTAAATCAGCGTCAAAAGATATTGTAATAAAAAAAGGTTCAACTATAATAACTGATACAGCAAACGTCGGAACAGGTTACACATTAACATTAAATGATAAAACATATACAATAGTGGTTTTAGGAGATGTTAATGGAGATAATGAAGTAAATTCAGCAGATTTATTAAGTATTGTAAAGTATTTAAAAGGAACACTTAAAATTACTCAAGAATGTGAAAAAAAATCAGCTGATGTAAACAAAGACGGTGAAATTAATTCAGCAGATTTACTAAGCATAGTCAAATATTTAAAAGGCTCTATAAAAATAGAGGTTTAAACGGAGGAAAAAATGAAAAAGATAATAAAAAGTATATTTTTAATTATATTTGCAACTGTTGCAATATCGTTATTTTCAAAAGTTGAAGCAGCGTCAGCAACAATAAGTGCAAATAAAACAACAGCAACAGTTGGAGATAGCGTAAAAGTTACGTTAAAAATAAATGCAGCAGCATGGAATATAAACGTATCTGGAAGTGCTTCTGATAGTGTGGTTGGATTCAATAGTGATGCAGAAAATCAAACTACTAAAAAAACATACTCTATAAACACAAGTAAGGCTGGAACATATAGTGTATCTATTTCAGGAGATATTACAGATGCATCTTCAACTACTCCTGAAAAATTAAGCAAATCTGTTACAATAACAGTAAAAGCAAAATCAACATCTGGTTCAAATAGTGGGTCTGGAAACAATACAGGAGGCAGTACAACAAAACCTTCAACACCAACAGAAAAGTATACAGATGTAAATGAAAAAGTATATTCAACTACAGATGGATTAAATGTTAGAAAATCAGCAAATGGTACTATAATAGGAAGTTTATCTAAAGGTGATGAAGTAACAAGAACAGGAATCGGAAATCAAGGATGGAGTAGAATAAAATTAAGTAATGGAACAACAGCTTATGTTAGTAGTTCATACCTAACAAAAACAAAACCTGCTGAAGATAAACCAAAAACAGAAGAACCTAAAAAAAATACAACTACAAACGAAGAAGTTAATAATACAACATCTGAAGGAAATAACGAAACAAAAAATAATGAAGTAGGCAACAATAATACAGGTGAAAATACAACAACTACAGATGAAAGTTTAGGCTTATCATCTTTAGAAATTGCAGGTGTAAATTTTTCAGATGGATTTGATCCTAGTAAACATATTTATGGATTAAAACTTAATTTCTTTGTTAAAAACCTAGATATTACAGCTAAAGCTAATAAAGAAGACGCAAAAGTAGAAATAATAGGAAATCAAGATTTTGTTGAGGGGGAGAATAATGTTACAATATTACTTACTTCAGCAGACGGAAAAGAAACAGCTACATATCAAATAAAAGTAACTGTACCATCTGAAATTGCTACTGCACCACAAAACAATATACAATTTTATATAATGTGTGGTTCAATTATAATAACAGCAATAGTTCTTATTGCAATTGTAACAGCAATATATAGAAAGGTAAGTAATAAATCTTCAGATAGCAGAGAAGAAAATGAAAAACTATTTGAAAATCCTTATGTTGATGATAAACCTAAAAAAGAAAAATCAAAAGGGAAACATTCAAATTAATAAAAATACTTAATTATGGAAAAGAATCTTATTTCTTTTCCATAATATATGCGCTACTGTAGCTCAGTTGGTAGAGCAACAGATTCGTAACCTGTAGGTCGGCGGTTCGATTCCGCCCAGTAGCTCCATAATGCGTTTTCGTCGAACCATTTAAAAGTATTGCAACAAGTGAGTTTGAAGAAAACAAAAAGTGAATATCATTTCACAATATATAAGTCGATTTAGTCGGCTTATTTTTTTACTTTAACTACCAATATCGGTAAAAAAGTAAGAAATAGCCTCAAAATGTTGGAAAAAGGAGGTTTTTGTGATATGATATCTACAGTTAAAAGAGAAATAGCAATAGAAAAAGAATTACGTTCTAAGATTGAATGGGCTTGCACTTTTAGTAATTGTGAACCAAAGATAAAGAATGGTAATTTGAGAATGGTTGAAAAAACTAATCTTGCTTATGTAGAACCACATAGAGTATTCATTAAAGATACATTATATTTATTCTTTAATGAACACGAATATTTTTACATAGGTAATTTAGCAAATAAATACCCACTCTCAAAATTAAGATATTTTATCAGTGGTAACTAATACTAAAGGTTTTCTTTTTATCAGCAAGTAATACAAGTAAATATTAAGATAATTTTAAGTGTTAGTTAGCAAAGGCTTTCTGGCACTTTTTTGTATTTTTAGGAGGTTCAAATGGAAAATTTAAGTACACCGTTTTCAGAAGAAAAGAAAATTGCAGGTATTTATATTAGGGTAAGTACCGAAGATCAAGCAAGGGAAGGTTTTAGTTTAGGAGAGCAAGAAGAAAAATTAAGACAATTATGCAAATACAAAGGATTTGAGATATTTAAAGTTTATAAAGACGCAGGAATTTCTGCTAAAGATATGAAGAACAGACCAGCATTTCAAACAATGCTAGAAGATATGAAAAACGGGTTAATTAATTATATTGTAGCTTATAAATTAGATAGAGTTACAAGGTCTGTTCGTGATTTAGAAGTTTTAATTAGTACTCTTGAAAAATATCATTGCTATTTAATATGTGATAGAGATGATGTAAATACCTCAACTGCAAATGGTCGTTTCTTTGTTAGAATGTTAACAGTTCTATCACAATTAGAAATTGAAATAGTTTCAGAAAGAACAAAATTCGGTTTAAATGGTGTAATTAAAGCTGGTCATATTCCTGGAAAATGTCCTCTAGGTTATTATAGAGATAAAGATAAAACATTGAAAATTGACAATAGCACCAAAGATATTGTTGTTTGAATATTTGAAATGTATTTAGAAGGTAAAAGCTATCAAACCATTTCTAATATCTTAAATGAAGAAAAGGTATTATCTCCTAATAATAAGAAATGGTGCGACTCTACTATTGATAGAATTATAAACAATAAAATCTATATGGGTGATTATGAAAGGTATAAATATGATACTAACAAAGAGACAGAATTATTTGTAGATGTTGTTCCTCCTATTATAACAAGAGCTATGTGGGAAGAAGTTCAAAAACAAAAAGAGAAAAATCAAAGGTCTTATTGTAGAAATAGAGTTTATATATTCTTTCAAAAACTTGTATGTCCTACTTGTCGGAAAAATTATGACTTGTAAAGGTGCAGGTGGTAAGAAAGCTAAATATATGTATTATTTCTGTGATACTTGTAAGTTGTATTATAACGAAGATGAAATTGAAAACTGCTTAATTGATTATATTTTAGACTTAGTAGAATATGATTTTCATGTTAAAAAATATTTCTACCCTATACTTGCTGAAAAGAAAGATGATGAAACAAAAGAAATTGAAAAAGAAATCAAAAAACTAGAACAACAAAAGGAAAGAATTAAAAAGGTCTATCTTTCTGGAATTGTAAAAGAAGAAGATTTTGCAGAAGATTATAAACTGATAGAAAAGAAATTAGCAGATTTGGAAAACAAGAGAATTGACTCATTAGAGTTTGAAAAAGATACTTATAACTCACAGCACTTACTTGCTGAAAGAGATATAGAAAGAGAAAAATTAACTGAACATCAGATGTATAAAGATGTTTTGCTAAAACTATGGACTATGAAGAGTAAAGAAGAAAAGCAATCTTTTATATCTAAATTTATTGAAACTGCAACATTAAAGAAAGATGAAGAAGGCAATTTTGATATTGAAAAAATCAATTTTAGAAGTAGTTTTGTCGGGCAAATAGACAAATTATATGATAAAGGTGTTGTGGATTTTCCTACTATGCTGGAAAGAGGAGGAAAACTTGAAGATACTAGGATTAGTGTAAATATGAATAACGAACAATTACAAGATTATTTAAGTACATTGAAAAAAGAATTAGATATAAACTATATGGACTTGGGAGAATATTATTTTCACGATGATAAAATAGACGAAAACTACGATAATAAGTCCAAAGTTGCAATGATTAGAGATAGACATATTGAATTTAAGTTAAAGAAAAATCAAAAAGTAGTTAGAATGGTAGCAATAAAACAATATAAAAATTTCTTGGCTAAACCAGAGGGAAAATTACGACTTGGACTTGTTACTCATACTACTGCAAAGAAACAGCATAAATAATTGTTGCAACTATTACTTTATATTTGTGCTATGTTGCAACAAGCAAATTAGCGAATACAAATTTATATTTGCGTTAGCAATATAAATTTTGTGTGAGGTAATTTGAATAAATTTTATCCCATTGGGAGAAAATTTATTGCCTCGCAGAGCCCCCGAGTTATGATGGCACGTCATAACTCATAGGGGGTTAGGACTTATGACAAGGTCAAAGTCCTGTGCTTCGAAGAAATTTCTAAAGGAGGAAAAAGATGGAACAAGAATTAGCTTATTCATTTCACTTAGGTAGTGATAAAAACAAAAGTAAAGTAGCCAAAAAGACAGCTAAAGGAAATGTTTCTGGAACAACTTCTCTTTCAAATAATGCTATTCAAAATGCAAATGATTTATCAAGAGTAAATAAACACAATTTGCGAGATTATGATAATCAAAGAGATTTAATTACTACTATTTATGGAACTAATGATATTGTAGAAGATGTTAAACAAGTCTATTTAGATGAATTTGAACAAGCTAGAATTGAATATAATAGCAAGATAAGAGCTGATAGACAAGTTAAAGATTACTTTCAAAAAGTTTGTAATTCTCAAAATGACATTGCTTGTGAAATTATTATAGAACTTGGAGATATGGATTTTTGGCAAGATAAAGATGAGGAATATAGATTTAAGATGATAGATGTATATAATGAGCAAATACAAGACTTAAATAAAATACTTCCTAGCTTTAAAGTAGCCAATGCTACCATTCATTTTGACGAAACATCTCCACATATGCATGTTATTGGTGTTCCAGTAATAGAAAATTGTAAAAGAGGTATGAAAAAACAAGTAGGAAAAATGGGGTGTTACCTCAAGGCAGACCAATTATTTGTGTACCGGTGGGCGTATCCCCGGTGCTGTGAAGATGGCTACCATTTGGCTGATTCCCAAGGATGCGGAGAAACCGGCAGACCGTCGTTTCAAAAATACAAAAAAATAATCCTCTCGTGAGGTTTCTGTGACATTTGGATGCTACACTAAGAATGAAGGAGTGTGATATAATGCGAATTTTAGTAGTCGAGGATGACCGGCTTTTGAATAATACTTTGTGCTATAACCTGTATACTGCGGGCTATGTCGTGGACTCTGCATTGACAAAATCAGCAGCCAGCAACTTTCTGATCAAGCAGGACTATGACCTAATCGTGCTGGATGTAAACCTGCCGGATGGGAATGGCTTTGATTTCTGCCGTGAGGTAAAGGAGCGCCGGCCGGATACAGCGGTGATCTTCCTGACTGCAAATGATATGGAGAGCGATATGCTCAAAGGTTATGAGCTGGGCGCAGAGGACTATGTGACCAAGCCATTTCCTATGAGCGTCTTTCAAAAAAAGCTGTCCGTGGTGCTGGGGCGGCTGGCAAAACAATCTGGCGGCGGGGATTGTTATGAGGATAGCGCACTATCCATCAATTTCTCGGAGATGACTGCTTCCTTGTCCAGCAAGCCGTTGGTGTTCACTCCGTTAGAATACCGGCTGTTGAAAATTCTGACCAAAAACCCGCAGAATGTTTTGACCAGGCAGGTACTTCTTGAAAAATTGTGGGATGCGGATGGCAACTTTGTGGACGAGCACGCCCTGACCGCTGCGATCAGCCGGGTACGGAACAAAATTGAAACAGAGGGACGCCAGTACATCAAGACGGTGTACGGCATGGGCTATATGTGGATCGGAGGGGCATCGAAATGAATATGCGAAAACTCTCCATCAACAAAGCCTGCGTCCTTTTGGGAACGCTTTTGCTGCTGGCGGTTGGTGCAGTCTGCGCCGCTGTGTATCTGCTGACCCAGAATATAACTGCTGTCCGGTGTGTGTTCCTGTTCAGTCTCTTTGTACTGCTCTGCGTTATCTTCTTTGTGGCCCTGATCCGCCGGAAGCTGGTTCGGTTCTCCGATGCCTTTTGTGGTCAGATGGATGATATGCTCTCCGGGGATATGCAGCCGAAGCAGACGGTTGAGGAAGAAAGCCTGTTCTATAAAATCAACTACCGGCTGGGGCGGCTGTACGAGGTCATGCAGGAAAATAAAAACAGCATCGCAAAGGAACGGGCTGACCTGCAAGAGTTGATTTCTGACATCTCCCATCAAGTCAAGACCCCGATTGCCAACTTGAAGATGATCAACAACACGCTGCTTGAAAACGAGGTTCCCCCGCAGAAGCAAAAGGAATTTCTGACAGCCCAGGCCAGCCAGCTTGATAAGCTGGACTTCCTCATGCAAGCCATGATTAAAACCTCCCGTCTGGAAACAGGAGTCATTTCGCTGGAGCAAAAACAGCAGCCGGTTTATGATACCCTTGCCGCTGCCCTGGGCGGGATTTTGCTCAATGCCGAAAAGAAACAAATAGATGTGCAGGTGGAATGCCCGGAGCATTTGGATGCGCGCCATGATAGAAAATGGACAAGCGAAGCCCTGTTCAACATTCTGGATAACGCAGTGAAGTACACCCCGGCAGGTGGACAGATCCATGTGTCCGTGGAAGGCTGGGAAATGTATGTGAAGATCGACATTGCCGACACCGGCATCGGCATTTCAGAGCAGCACCAGGGGACGATTTTCAAACGGTTTTACCGGGAAGATGCGGTGCATGATGTGGACGGTATTGGGATTGGCCTGTATCTGGCTCGTGAGATTGTGACCTTGCAGGGCGGTTATATCTGGGTGGTATCGGAAGTTGGGAAAGGCTCAACCTTTTCTGTTTTCCTGCTCCGAAAGTAGCGCCGACACGCCCCAAAAATTGAAATGTCACGGACTTGTGACATTTGGGGCCGAATTTAGCGGAAATTTTTTGTGGCTCGTGACATTTCTGTGAGGTTTGGTCGTTACAATGGGTTTATCAAAAAGAAAGGATGGTGTTCTTTATGAGCATTTTGCAAACGACTGAACTGAAAAAATATTATGGCGCAGAGCCGAACATTACCAGAGCCTTGGATGGTGTGACCCTCTCCATTGAAAAGGGCGAATTTGTTGCTATCGTAGGAACCTCCGGCAGCGGTAAATCTACACTACTGAATATGATTGGCGGGCTGGATGTGCCTACCTCCGGCAAGGTCATTGTGGATGGGCGCGACCTCTCTACATTGAAAGATGAGCAGCTTACCATCTTCCGCAGAAGAAAGATCGGCTTCATCTTCCAGAACTACAATCTGGTGCCGGTGCTGAATGTCTACGAAAACATCGTGCTGCCTGTGGAACTGGACGGAAACAAGGTAGACAAAAAGTTTATGAACGAAGTAGTGCAGATGCTGGGGCTGGAGGATAAGCTGAACAATATGCCCAATAACCTCTCCGGCGGCCAGCAGCAGCGCGTAGCCATTGCCCGCGCCTTGGTGTCGAAGCCCGCTATCGTACTGGCTGATGAACCCACCGGCAACTTGGACAGCAAGACCAGCGCCGATGTGCTGGGGCTTCTGAAAACCACAAGTCAGAAATTCCACCAGACTCTTGTGATGATCACCCATAACAGTGAAATCGCCCAGCTTGCCGACCGCATTATTCGGATCGAGGATGGTAAGATTGTGCAGTAAAGGGGGCGGAACTATGAATGACATTCTATTTGGTAATAACAACAAGGCTGTCATCAAAAAGCTGGCGAACCGCAGTTTCCGCAGCAACAAAATGCGGAATGTGATTGCGGTCATTGCGATTGCCCTGACAACCTTTCTCTTTACGGCAGTCCTGACCATTGGTATGGGAGCCAAGGGAACGCTGGAATACAACATGGCAAAGATGATCGGCACTGGTGCGGATGCGCTGGTACAGGGTCTTTCCGAAGAACAATTCCAGCAGTTAAAAGAAAACTCCATGTTTGAAAAGGTGGGCTGTTGGGTGCCCATTGAGATCATGACCAACACCAACCGGATATTTGCGGAAATTGATTACGCCGATCAGTCTCAGTTGGAGCTTCGGATGCAGACACCGCGCACAGGTTCTGCGCCCCAAAAAGCAAATGAGGTTTTGGTTTCTGCCAATATACTGAAGGATCTGAACATCGAAGAAAAAATCGGGGCAGAAATTCCTATCGAATTTAAGAATCGTCAAAGCGGCCAGATGTATCATTTTGATATGATTGTATCCGGTATTTACGACACACCAAACGAAAAATCGGAATCAGTCATTGTTTCCAAAGCCTTCATGGAAGAAAATCCGGAGATGATGAACGAAATTGCTCAAGGGCGTGAGGGTTGTGGCATTTATGATGCTGATGTGATTATGCGGGATAGCTCCATGGTAAAGGAGCGCATCTCGGAGTTTGTTCGCAGCATTGGCGGCAATCCAGACGATAGAAGTGCTGAGAATTATGTCCGTGTAGCCCCCAACACTTTCCTTTCCAACAACAGCGGCGGCTCTATCATGTGGCTGGTAGCAGGTGTATTTGGCGTCCTATTCATGTTCTGTGGGTATCTGCTGATCTACAATGTATTCGAGATTGCAGTTACCAACGATATTCGGCAGTATGGCCTGCTACGAACGGTAGGGACTACTTCCCAGCAGATCAAGCGTTTGGTCAACCGGCAGGCGCTGTATCTATTCTTAATGGGTACACCATTTGGCCTGCTTTTTGGCATCCTGCTCGGACGCAGTATTCTGCCTGCGGCACTCCAGATGTTTGCTGCCGATTATAGTGGTAAAAACATTGAGGTCAGCACACTTCCATATTTGGGTATTATCGTAGGTGCGATCCTATTCTCAGGACTTACGGTTTATATCAGTACCAGAAAGTCGGTGAAGAAAGCCTCCCGTGTGTCACCTATCGAGGCTATCCGCTATGTAGAGCAGGACATGGTTTCCATAAAGCGAAAAAAGACAAATACCGGAGCAGTTATTCCTCGCATGGCGAAAGCCAACCTGCAACGCAATAAGCGTCGGACAGTCTTTATTGTGATTTCCCTGACTTTGAGCATCGTCCTTCTGAACTCGGTATTTATCTTCAGCGGCAGCTTTGATGAAGATGTTTATATCAAAACCCATACCAAAAGTGACTTTGCGGTTTACAACCCGGACATTCAAGCCGCATGGGGAGATGAATTTGGACACAGCTGTACTGTTTCAGAAAAATCGGTAGAGGAAATTGAACAGCAGCCAGGTGTAATGAACGAAGTCCGCCTATACCGTAACACTTTTGAGGATGATCATATTGCCTGTGATTGGGGGTCTTCTTTCTCGATTGATAATAGGGATAAATATGCCTATGTACTTCCTGATTCATTAAATCTCGGCTGGACTGAGGATGGAGAGGATTATGCTGCGTTGACTGCGGATAACCTTCCGCTTGGAAATGTGTATGGCTTCTCTGAAAATCTCCTGAACAAGATGGACATTATTGAGGGCGAACGCGATGTGTCTGTCCTGAAAGAAAAACTCTGGAATGGCAACAATGTAATTTTAGTAAGTCACTATAACGATAAGGGAAACTTAAGCGGTGGTGCGGATAATGTCTATTATTTTGGACTGTCGGTTGGAGACACCATTCAATTTTATGAAAATGGAGTTCCAACCGAGGCGTTTACAGTGATTGCAAAGGCTGCTGTTACGAGCAATGAAATGACCTTGACTGGCGGTGGCGATAATATTGCAACAGATGTTGGTGGACCAAAGATCTATATGTCAGAAAATAAGTTCAAAGAGATTTATGAAACCCCTACCTTGTATGGTTTCCTCTTTGATGTAGAGGAACAGTACCAGCAGGAGATGGAAAGCTATCTGGCGCAGGATACAGATGTTGCCTATACCTCTATCCAGACGATGAAAGCAACTGTTTCCAGTGTAAAAAATGTTGTCTTGCTGATTGGCGGAATGATCGGTGCTGTATTTGCCCTGGTGGGCCTGATTAACTTCATCAATCTGGTTATGACCAACATCATTACCCGCCGCCACGAGTTTGCTACCATGCAGAGCATCGGTATGACCGGCAAGCAGCTTCGCCGCCTGATGGTCTATGAGGGCATCTACTATGCCGTAGGTGCGGACATTATCGGCGGAGCAGTCGCAGCGATCCTGGCAGTCACAGTGCTAAAGAGCGCATTGAATGGCCCCTCCATGTGGTTCTTTACTCTGAACATTACATTGGTTCCTGTTCTGGTCATTGGTGTGCTTTATCTGCTGCTGGCTGCGGTTATTCCGCTGATCGTTCTCCACTTCTTTAATAAGGGAACTGTGGTGGAACGGCTGAGGACATCGGAGTAAGCATGAAGGTCTTTGCAAAGATGATAGAACAGATTAAAAGCTGCATGAATTGAATGAAAGCCGGGAGGTTTATTCCCTCTCGGCTTTTCTAAAAATGACAAATTTCGTAGATTTGTGAGATTCCAGCTTATTATTTTATTCAGATGGAGTATGTTGGTGACATTTCTGTGAGAATTAGCTGTTAAGATAAGAAAAAAGAGTAAGAGTTGCCGCACGATGGCAAAAGAAAAAAAGCCGTCGTACAGTGACTATATTGTTATGCGCTTTTGAGGCGGCTTTGAAAAAACAGAGCCGCCGTTTCTTTTTGCGAAAAGCAGAAACCCGACGACCCTCATGCAATCAGCAGGGGCGGCATTTTAGGAGGATGCCGTCATGTCTGCGTTAGTGGTTCACAGTACCCATGAGTTACACCAGTTAAAAAAAGCCTTG
>OHQS01000820.1_pt1 | contig 12791 bp, 8 predicted proteins | sample 1578181 | NCBI WGS metagenome assembly OHQS01 (sample SAMEA3879528, study PRJEB24766) | human gut metagenome | biome: human-associated habitat; feature: feces | place: USA | collected 1985/1987 | reverse complement strand
CAGCAGCAGACAGCCAGACAGCGGATGCACAGGGGAGTGCAGGCACGGCAACAGAGGCAGCAAAGACAGAAAAAGACAGCGGAAGTGCTGCGGGAGAAGGAATCACATTGACTGTGTGGGCACCATTTACCGGATCAGACGGAGATGTGCTGCGTGAAATCATCGACAACTACAATGAAACCAATACGGACAATATTACGGTGCAGATTGATATTATGGACAATGATACCTTGCAGACAAAATTTGCAACGGCAGTATCGACCGGTACAGGACCGTCGTTTGTGCTGGTGGGCATTGAGTATCTTCATCAGTATGAGGAGAATGGACTGATCGAGGATATCAGCGATTTCTGGGATACGATGGGTATTGACAAGAGTAATTTCTATGAAAATGTACTTGCAAAATCCTACATAGACGATGCGCTCTACGGCGTACCAATGCAGTACAATGTGCAGTATCTGTATTACAACAAGGATCTTTTCACGGAGGCAGGTCTTGATCCGGAGAACCCGCCGACCACGCTCGATGAACTGCGCGAGGCGGCGATCGCCTGCACCGATCCGTCTAAGAACCAGTATGGACTGGGACTTCCGACCGATTACGGTTATTACTGCGAGTACCTGTGGGCGAACGGCGGAGATGTCATCAATGAGGATGCGACACAGAACCTTTTAAATTCCGAAGAAAACATTGCAACCCTGGAGTGGATTCAGAAGCTTGCGACGGAGGACGGGGTATCCCCGGAGGGACTCACCGCAGCGGATGCGGACACGATGTTCCAGTCCGGCCAGCTTGCAATGTATACCAGCGGTCCATGGAACATCAACGGGCTGACACAGCTTGGTTTGAATTATGGAATCACGGCGATCCCGGGCGGAAGCGACGGCGCGTACTCCCCGGAGGGCGGATGCTCTTACATGCTGACGAAGGGGGCCGATGAACAGACCAAAGAGGCAGTGTATAAATTTATGGCATACTGGCTGTCTGATGATGTGTTAAAAGAGTGGTCGAACCGGAACGGCTTCCCGGTATGGTCTTACTCTGTGCTTGAGGATGCGGACATTCTGCACCTGAATCAGTGCCAGTGCAAACGCCAGCACAAGGCTCAGCGCGTAGATGCATACCGTCAGCGGGATGGTGGCCTTAAAGCAGTAGAGCACCAGCCGCGGGAACGAGGAGATCAGGATCTCCGCCAATCTTTCCGTCATTGTGTTTCACCTTGCCTGTAATACAGTTATTGATACGCGGACTCGGTATAGTCGCCGCCCAGCTCCTCGATCGCCTCGTCGAGCGAATCGCTCTGGGCATCCTCCTTGAAATAGAGGTAAATATCATTGGATTTATCCTCGTCTATCACCTGTTCGATGTAGTAGGAAATATCCAGTTTCGTTCCCGAATTGACGATCCCTTCGATCTCGGTCAGCAGTTCGTCGAAATCGAGGTCTTTGGTCCGGGCGATATCCTCGAAATCCATCTTGCGGTCGATCGACTGGATGATGAAGATCTTGTTGCCCGACTTGCTGGCCACGCCCTTGACGATCATGTCCTGCGGACGGATGATCTCCTTCTCATCGACATAGCCGTCACCGTCACTTAAATATACAAGGAATTTAAGAAATTCATATCTCAGATTCTCACGGAATGTTGTATTAAGTCTATCCTTTATCACTCCGGCACGCTCTATCTCCTCAGCCTGTCTAAGACATTCTTCAACCTTTTCTTTGATATCTGACATATTATTTCCCCCTCATTTTGCCCATCCAAATCATAGGACGTGCATTACTATGTTCTAAGCTTCTATTCCGGCTCTTATCTTCTCAACCATATCAGCATATTCTGCTTCTGTAAGATACTTCTTATCAGGATTCATGAGGAAAACGCCGCCCCACTCGAACTCATCCTTATACTTAGGCACAAGATGAAAATGAAGATGATGACCTGTATCACCATATGCACCATAATTAATCTTCTGAGGATTAAAAAGCTTCTGAAGAACTGCCGAAACCTTGGCGATATCTTCAAAATATGCCGCTCTCTCCTGCGCTGTAAGCTCAGTCATATCTCCTACATGCTTCTTATGTGCAAGAATAACTCTTCCCGGATGACTTTGCTCCTTAAATAAATATACCTTACATGTATCCATCTCACAAATCTTAATTCCGAACTTAGCGACCAACTCGCCTTCCATGCAATATGCACAGCTTGTATCCTTTTCCATGTTAAAACCTCCAAGTATTTATTACTCTTAATAATATATAACTTACAACGTAGGTTGTCAAAGGATTTAGATTATCATTTTGCCGTGTATAATAACAAAGCACCCGGTCTGTATAGTATATGATATATATGATGAATTTCCGATATATCATATAGCCTGCCAGACCGGGTGCAGATATTTATTTTAATGTTTTTGCTTCATATGCTTCCCCACAAAACATATCTGAAATGCTTCTCTACATCTGAATAATGGCTGTGTCATAAGCCTCAAGTGTCGCTGTCTTGACACCTGCTTCCGTTTTAACCGAAGCTGTCTGTGTCTTGCCGCTGTTGTTGATAATGACAAGCATGTTGCTTGCCGGATAATAAGCACATTCCGTGTATGGATTATCAGTAATGTACTCACCATCAAGAGCTTCGCCACCTGCAAAAAGAATTGTATTAAATAACATTCTTGTATTCTCAAGACTGATATTGTAGTGTGACATGTAAATTCCTTTGCCCTTACCGAAATCATTGATTGTCATTGCCGGTGCTCCGTCTGCCTCAGCTACAACTCTAGCCTTGCCATCTGTAAGATACAGACCGCTTCTGCCTCTTATGCTGCTTCCTTCAGGCATAAGTCCGTCAACAGGACTTACATCATACTGCCACTTGCCGTGACATATTCTGGCACCTGTATCTTCATCAATGCCAAGAACATGTGCCATTCTGAAATATGTATCATATCCTGCAACAGCAGATGGCTCATCAACTCCAATGAATGTTCCTCCATTGTATACCCACTCAGTGAGCTTAGATACAACTTCCTCGTCCTTCCAGTTATCACCTCCGCTCCATGCACTTCCTGCATAACCTGCATTGATGACAACATCGACATCCTTTAATGCGCCTGCCTTCACATCCTCGAAACTGATAAATGATACGTCAACCGGAAGTCCTGAAAGCGATTCGTTGATATGTATAAGGTCATTCATATATGTCTCATGGAAGTGTCCTGAAAGTGTCCATGAGCGAAGCTTGCCCCAGCTATGGAGTACTGCAACCTTAGTCTTTATTGACAATGGCGCACCCTGTGCATGAAATGACTTGACTGTTCTGAATTCGTCCGAAACCTTCTCTATGTAATCGCAGAAATCAGGGAATGGCTCGACAAGATGAAGATATCCGCCAAGTCCTATTCTGTCTACAGGCTGTCTAAGAAGTGCTCTTCTGACACTGTTCCAGTACTTCTTAGCATCAAGTGTAGGATTACCGCCCTCCATGAATGTAGGCGCACCACCAAGTCCCACTGGGAATAGATATGGATGAAGTCTAAGCTCATGTGTCGGAACATCAACTCCTGAACAAAGCCTTGCTTCATAACCTGAGAATACACACTTTATAAGTCCGTCAAAACCGAACTCCTTGAATCTGCCATTGTAAGGTTCAATACCTACCCAACTGTCATCATAGAATACATATGCTTTCTTGCCGTATTCATGAACTATATCGACAAGCTGCTTTCCAAACCATATTACAAAGTCATTTACAAACTCCATCCAGTCTGCCTTCTGCTTGGTTCCTACCATATGTGTCACATGAAGCTTTCCCTGATTGATGAAATCTTCAGCAGTAAGGCTGTATCCGTACTTCTTTGCAAACTCATCAAGAGCAAGAGGGCTGACTGTGAAGTCATATGAACCCCAATCAGAAAAAAGATTTCTGTTTCTGGCGCTGCTTCCCCAAATCCATACAAAGTTGTAGAACATAGATGTAAAACGAACAACTGTAGTATCAGGATGTGTCTCACACCAGTTTCTCATCCAGCTTAACATATACTCTCTTGTAGCTTCATGCCTAGGGTCAATCTGCATGAGATGTTCCTTTGTCCAGTTGTTGGTTGTATGGTTATACATGGAAATCTCTTCCCATATACGATATGCCATGAAGCTCACTGTATACTTATGCCAAGGTGTAATTCCCTTTATTGTCACTTTACCGTCAGCATAGCTCCAATGCTCTCTGCCTACCGGAGTGTCAGTGGTTCTGTCATACACCTGCCAATATTTAAGCGAGTCATCGCTCTCATTTATCAGGAACTGCTCTGCAAAGAAATCCTTCATAAGTTCAACAGTAAGTGTATCACTGTCTGCCACTATAGGCTGAGTCATAAGAAATGTCTGCTGGAGCTTATCCATGTTCTTCTTTGCCCATTCATTATGGTCACGAATAATACAAATTGTTGAATAAATTCCATAGCCTGCATTTAATATCTCATCTGAGAGAACTGTTCCATCGCTGTCTCTTATAACATCCGCTCCCCACTTTTCTGCCATCTTAAGGGTAAGCTTCTCATAGCCTGACTCTCCGGGAAGTGTAAATCCACCTTTCTGTGCTGACATGTGTTTTTCCTCCAAAATCTCATATTTATAAATGTATTGGTGGTAAAATATTTTACCACCAATTAAAAGTAACCTGCCTATTCTCTATTTTTAGAGTGCTCCATCCTTCTCGATATCATCAGATACAAGAAGCTCCGAGAAGAATGCAAGTGCAAGTCCCTGACCCCAGCCCTGAATATATGCCTTAGGGATTCCTCTGTAGCCTTCCTTGTCTCTCATTACAGCAGTACCTCCGGAAACATTCATAACCTTTCCGTCCTCACTGACATTAGCGAGCAGACCCTTTATTGACTTATTAATGTACTTGCTGTGAAGAGGATTTCCTCTTGTGAGCATTGCAGCCGCAATTCCTGCTGACGCTGAAACCTCTTCATACGATTCCGGATCATCGACAACAGTTCTCCAGAGTCCATTCTCTGTCTGATATACTTTAAGTGCAGCGAGCTGCTCATTTAACGAACCTGCAATATCAATAAACTTAGGATACAGATAGCATTCCGGAAGAATTCCGCCTACCTGTGACATTGTAAATGCTGCCCATGCGTTGGCTCTGCCCCAATAGATGCCTGACATATGATCTCCTGCTATATTGTCATAGCCATGATACCAAAGACCGCTGCTTGGGTTCTGAAGATACTTGATATGCCAGTAATACTGATTGAGTGCGTCATCTATCATCTCCTGATTCTTCTCCATAACGCCTACTCTGAGAAGAAGAAACGCTGCCATGAATAATGTATCGCACCAGCACTGCTCAGGGAAATCATTGTTAGCTGATACTGTATGCTGGAGAACATTGTCCGCAAAACGAAGGGCATCCTTCTGAATATAATGTATCTTGCTCATGAGTAACTCATGGTACTTCTCCTCACCTGTTGCTTTGTAGAGTGTAATGAGACAGTGTCCCATTGCACAGGCATTCACAGTCCACACCTTAGGAAGTCCCAGGTCAATGAGCTCATCAACCCTGTCCTTTAAAAGGTCAAGATATTCCTTTTTTCCTGTCTTTTCATATGCCTCTCCGATTCCGTAGTAGGCAACTCCGCATGGCCAGTCCCATGTAAGATCCATATTCATAGTCTTTTTTACTATTTTATCAATAACCTCTTCTATCTGTTTCTTATCATATTCAAGCTTTAACATCTAATCCTCCATTCTGCTTTTGGCAATTTATGTATTTTTTCCGCCTATATTGCGACCTTAATATCGGTCGAAAAAGCACATAACCATTTTTCATTACTTTTTAATATAGCCCCACAGCTTGCGCTATGGGGCCATATTTATTTATCATTCAGAAATTCAATTCAAATTACTTAAGACGTGTTGTGTTACCAGCCTCGAAAGCTGCCTTTCTCTCATCGATAACTTCCTGATATCCTGCATCAAGATACTTCTGGCTTAACTCATCATAGAGAGCATCGAACTCTTCTGGCTTACACATTGTAAGTTCATCTCTGTATTCTGTGTAGAGTGAATATAATGTCTGGTTGTACTCAGCTACTGAATCAAGTGATACAGCGAAGAGACAGTCAGAGTTAGCATAACCTGCATTAGCAAGCGCTAACTGACCATTGTAGTTAGCAAGGAGTTCATCATAGAAATCCTGTGGAAGACCCTGTGGAGCGATAGCTGCAATATCCTTCTTGATATCGCCTAATGTCTTGATAGCTGTTACTGCGCACCAGTAATCTACGTTATTGTTATGACCCTGCTGCTCAGCAAGACCTGACTGGTCAGCTACTGCTACAGGTGTACCATTTTCATCATAGTTGAAGTTAACGCCTTCAATACCCCACTGCATTGTGAAGAGGTTCTCAGGCTGAACTAACCACTCAAGGTACATCATAGCTGCCTTCATCTCGTCATCTGTGTCATCCTTAGAGAAACCAATCATCATACCGAAGTTAGTACCTGGTCTGTAAGATGGTGAAGAACCCCATGTCTCATCCTGAGCCCATGTTGAAGGAGATGTAATAACTGCAAGCTTTCCATCCGGGTTAGTCTCATAGAAAGAGTTGAGTACGTTCATAGTAGATGATACATAACCTGACCATGTGAATGACTTACCATTTACGAAATCTGCCTCAGCCTCTGAAGACTCTCTTAAATAGTACTCTTTGTTGAGGTAGCCATCATTGTAAAGTTCATTCTGCCACTTGAGGAATCTCTTCTGAGCCTCTGTTGAAAGAGCAGGAATCTGATAATCACCTGTTGTAGCCCATGTCTCCTCATCCTGTGGGTAATCTCTGTAGCCATAGTTCTGGTCGATACCGGCACCGCTTACCTTTGTTCCGCCAAGAGGAGCATCATGTCCGTTCTCTACGAGCTTAGCATAGAGTTCAAGAAGCTCTGTGTTGCTTGTTGGGTATGCATCAAATCCAGCTTCCTCAAGCCAATCCTGACGATAGAATGTTACGAATGTATATGTTGTGTTACCATATGGTCTGTAACCAAGTACAAGATAATCCTCGTCAGCAAGCTTTGTATAAGCGTCATTGCCGTAATCTGTCATCTGCTTCCAGTATGTAGGAGCGATCTGCTTGAACTCTTCTACATCATAAGGCTTAATATAACCTTCTGACTGCCATGTAGCAAGCTTATCGTAGTCATACTCCATACAAATTGTAGGAAGTGAATCAGCAGCTGCAAGTAAGGAGTAGTCTGTCATAACATCAGAACGTGTAATACCAACATACTTTACATCGATGTTGTACTTATCACCAAAGTTCTCCTGTACCCACTGTGTCCAGTAGTTGTTCTCAACATCTGCGCAGCCGTTTCCTGATGATCCTCTGTCGTATACAGGAATCTCAAGTGTAACCTTCTCAGCGAATGGTTCCCAGCCATCAATACCTGCTGTACCTGTGGAATCTGAGCTAGAAGCAGCCTGTGTTGTTGTCTCCTGAGTGTTACCTTCTGTTGATGGAGCCTGTGTTGTTGTCTCATCCTGCTTAGAAGTTGCTGTAGTAGAATTTGTGTCAGATGAATTGTTACATCCTGCTAATGTGCTGACTGCCATAGCACCTACAAGTGCTGTAGCAACAGCCTTCTGAAGAGTATTTTTCTTCATAACTTAATCCTCCTTTAAAGATAAAGTATACATAGTTTATATTTGACCCCCAGCATCTGGGGGAAACTATCAAAGCTTAATTATACCGGCTCTTAAATAATTATTAGCCCTTTACTGCTCCTATCATAGTTCCCTGTACGAAATACTTCTGAAGGAATGGGTATATAATAATGATAGGAATTGTTACGAACATGATGCTCGCTGCTCTTAATACTTCAGGAGTTGACTGAACAACACCACCTGTATCAAGGGATGATGTCTGTGCCTCAGATGCAGATGCTACAAGCTGATAGAGCTTATACTGAATCATCTTAAGGTCAGCCTTTCTTGTATAGTACATATTATCTGCATATGAATTCCAACGTCCTACTGCGTAGAACAGTGAAAGTGTTGCAAGGATAGGCTTTGAAAGAGGAAGTACAATCTTACCAAGAATCTGGAAGTTGCTTGCTCCATCGAGGAATGCTGATTCCTCTAAGCTGTCCGGAATAGTACTCTGGAAATAGTTCTTCATGATAAGCATGTTATATGGAGAATATATAAGCGGTAAAATGAGTACCCATGCTGTATCAAGAATGTGTAAATCCTTATAAAGAAGATATGTAGGAATTATACCGGCTCCGAAATACATAGGAACCATAAGTATAAATGTGATAAACTTCTTACCTTTAAGTCTTGTCTTTGAAAGTGGGTATGCAGCACATGTACATACTAGCATACCAAGTGCAGTGAATATCAATGTAATAACTGCTGAGAATCCCATCGAATATGTCATCGACTTATCTGCAAATACGCTCTTGTATGCATCGAAGTTGATATCCTTAGGCCAGAAATATACGCTCATTGACATAACTGCCGTGTTACCTGAAATTGATTTAACAGCTACATGCAGGAATGGCAATACACAAGTTGCACATAGGAGTATGATGATTGCCATCATGACGAAATCACTTACTCTGAATTTATTTACTGCATGAGTTCCGCCTGATGAAGCTGAAGCCTCACTTGCTTTATCTTTCTTCTTACCCATTATGTATGCACCTCCTACAGTAATCCGTCTTCGCCAAGTCTCTTGGCTACATAGTCAGACATTAATACAAGTATAAGACCAATCAACGACTGGAAAAGACCAACTGCCGTTGCCATACTGAACTTACCGTTTCCAAGACCCTTGTTATATACATATACAGCAAGCTGATACTGGAAATCCTTAACCTGCGAGTTATCAAATGCTGTAAGACGCTCGAGGTTACTTCCCATCACACGTCCAAGGTTCATAATAAGGAGTGTAACGATTGTACTCTTGATACCAGGAAGTGTTATATGCCACATTCTCTTCCAACGGTTAGCACCGTCAATCATTGCTGCTTCGTATAACTCTCCGTTAATACCTGTAATTGCTGCCAGGTACATGATTGTACCCCAGCCCATTCCCTGCCATACACCTATCAGCAGGTATGTAAATGCCCAGTGCCATTTCTCATTGAGGAATGGAATACCTTCTTTGATTATTCCGGTCTTTAAAAATGCTATATTTACAAGACCAGATGAAGGCTTGAACATTGTAAGTGCAACGCTTCCGATAATCGCCCATGAAAGGAAATGTGGAAGATAAAGTATTGTCTGTGAAACCTTCTTGAACTTCTGGTATCGAAGTTCGTTAAGCATAAGTGCAAGTATGATAGGCATCGGGAATCCAACAAGCAAATCAAGCAAATTGAATACTATTGAATTTCTGAGTGCTCTTGAAAAATCCGCATCTTTAAAAATTTTCTGGAATGTCTTCATTCCAACCCATGCACTGCCGTCATATCCTTTTGCTGGCTTGTAATCCATAAATGCCATCCTGAGTCCAGGATAAGCTGCATAGTTAAACACTATAACAAGTGCCACAGGAAGTATCAGCATCACATATAGCTGCCAGTCTCTCTTCAAAAACCCCATTGGATTCTTGCTCTTAGCAGCCATCACAATAGGCGGTTTCTGGACTTTTGTCTTTCCCATACTTAATTCCTCCGTTTTCATTGGCGTATTACTTATTGGTTATTTTTCACAACCACACCTCTTTTTCATAGGTCAATTATATACATTTTACTTAAATACTTCTATGCAAATATATCTTAAAACATTGCAAAAACGACTTTTTGTTATTAATCTTTTGTTCATTTTTTGTCAACAATGTTTGTTTTTATTGTTAGTTACAACATCATATTATGTATTTTTGTGCCTTATTTATGTGTTTTTTTGTTTTAGAAATCGTTTTTGTTGGTTGAAATTACTATTTTGTTGAGATATAATATAAAGGAACCAAACGATTCCTACTTTTGTTGTTATTTATGTGTATTTTTACATACTATAATTTTATTGTTTCGTACAGATTAAGTTTCAAAAGCACCTATATATTATATTGTGTGTTTAGGAGGAATGCATAGATGAGCAAGCCAAAAAAAGTAATAACCGAATACCGTCACTATGAGTTATCGCCTGAATTTCCGCTGCTTGTCCTGCATGGTGAGCGCTGGCATATATCAGATGTCAAAGCCGACAGGCTGCATTTTCATAACTGCCTTGAAATAGGTGTGTGTCATTCGCATGGCGGGCGATTAGACCTTGGAGACCACTCTGTCGCATATAAAGCAGGTGATTTTACATTTATTGCCAGAAATTATCCTCACACTACATATTCAACTCCCGGTGGAAAAAGTCTCTGGTCATATATCTTTGTGGATATTGACGAATTTTTCAAAAGCCAGTCGCTGCTTAATACATCGGCCTCACTGCTTCCATCGCTCAGCTATTATATAGGAAACAAAGACTCTTCGCCGCGTCTTTACAGCTACATTATGGCTGTCATAGACGAGATGACAGAGAGACAGCCGGGATATCTGACAAGCGTCACAGGGCTTATGACTGCCATCCTTATAGAAATCACAAGACTGTGTGAACATGAAGCTCCGGCGCAGAAGCCTCTTGCCAACACAAGCATGCTGTCGATACATCCTGCGCTTAACTACATACATGACAATTATATGCAGCAATTTCCGATAGAAGTTCTTGCTGACATGTGCCATCTGAGCGTCACCCACTTCAGGCGTACATTCAACACGATTATGGGAATAAGCCCTCTTGAATTTGTCAACAATACGCGGATAGAGCATGCCTGCCTTCTGCTTTCAAGTACTGACTCATCAATCCTTGAAATTTCAGAGCAGGTCGGTTTTCATTCCGTTTCCAGTTTTAACCGCGCTTTCGTCAAGCTGATGGACAGCTCTCCAAGAGAATGGCGAAAGAGAAATACCAACGGAGAATCCGTCATGAAAAAGAAGTCAGTACTAGAATATCATGGCTGGATGTAGTATAATGTACATATATATCAGATTTATTTTTTACGGAGGTTTTGTTATGACCACAGCAATTTCGTCGGACATTTATGCCGAACATGCAGCCATTGAGACAGGCTCAGGCTATCGAATGACGTATAATTTCGGAAACACACCAAGTGCAGACAGCATAGGTTCAAGGCACATAACCCAGGTTTACCCTGATGATGATTTTTCATATAAAAAGGGCTATGGTTTTTTAACTGAGGAGGCGAGAAAATCCGACCCTAATCTCAAGATTGATGAAATCAATGACGGATTTTCACCACAATACTGGTATTCGGATGCCAAGCTTATCAATCCGCAGGCTGATGAGAACGGTATTTATCTTGAGAACGGTATTCTTGACGGCGGATATATTCCTCTTACTTTCAAAGCGGCTGTGCCACATCAGGGCAACTACAAGGTTACACTTGTTCTGTCTGCCGGAGATACACCGATAAAAGGAATTACCATATTCTCCGGAAGAAGGCGTCTTGAATCACTCAAAGGTGATTATTGTCCGCATGAAGTGCGCGCATATGTATTCAATGTGAATGTATGCGACATCATTCCGCGCGGTCATGAGGAAGAATTCACTGACAAGACTATTGATATAACGATAATAGGAAGCAGACCTGTTTTCACAACACTTACTATAGAAGAATTCGATACACCTACCATATACATAGCCGGTGATTCCACTGTGACAGACCAGCCTGCATGCTACCCATATTACCCTGAGAGCAGCTACTGTGGCTGGGGACAGTTTTTCACATACTATGTGTCAAACTTAGCTGCCGTGTCCAACCACTCACATTCAGGTCTTACAACGGAGAGCTTCCGCTCGGAAGGTCACTACGATATAATCAAGAAATATATCAAGCGCGGCGATTACTGTCTGTTCCAGTTTGGACACAACGATCAGAAACTTCCTCATCTTGCCGCTGATACCGGCTACTCTGACAATCTCAGAAGATATATAGATGAGATAAGAAGCTATGGCGCAACTCCTGTAATTGTGACTCCTTTGGCAAGAAGCACATGGAAAGGAAGCGACGGTACATACAATGACCTTTTACATGACCATGCAGAGGCATGCAAAAAGATTGCGGCTGAGAAAAATGTTCCTCTTATCGACTTACATCAGGTCAGCATGGACTTTATAAAGAAGGTCGGCCTTACCAATTCCGTCCGCTATTTCTATCCTAAAGACTACACACACACTAACGATTTCGGTGCATATCTTATGGCAGGCTTCGTAGCTAAAGAAATCAAGCGTATACATGACATCTGCCCTATTCCAATCCGCACATCACTCTGCGGCAAGGTATATGACCCTGTTATGAACATGAAGCGCCCTATGACAATGGAAGAGCTTATGGAATCCGATGATTTTGTTCCTCCAATGCAGATACATGAAGCTACACCTCCTGCACACCTTAAGAATGTTCCTGTTCCTATTGCCACACCGCTTTGCAAGGTTTCATACACAGACCTTGATGACTGTGCATCCAAAGAGCTCATCGTACACATGGCTGAGCTTGGATACATTCATAACACAGACGGTGCTTTTAAGCCGGATGAAAAGATGAGCCGTATTGATGCAGTCAACATGGTAACAAAGGCTGCTCATTTTGTCCCTGTCAACGTATACAACGATATGTTCACAGATGTTGTCGGACATGAATGGTACGCAGGTGTTGTAGAATGTGCATATGCCAACGACATTGTCGATGCTGCACTTTTAGACGGCAAGAC
>OHQS01000818.1_pt1 | contig 12799 bp, 7 predicted proteins | sample 1578181 | NCBI WGS metagenome assembly OHQS01 (sample SAMEA3879528, study PRJEB24766) | human gut metagenome | biome: human-associated habitat; feature: feces | place: USA | collected 1985/1987 | reverse complement strand
TATGACTTTGGTATGATCGGTCATGACCCTCATGAGCTGGCAGCATTTCTGTCTGCCGTCTTGCAAGGTTACACCCGGCAGAGCGCTCAGGCAGAGCTGGCGCGTGTGTTTGCAGCACAGTATCAGCTGACGCTTACTGAGGAAGTGGAGATTCGCTACCGCACGGAGACCTCCACCGACCCGGAGACCGGCGAGACCACCTCAGAAGAAGTCCCCTATGAGTATTACATTTTGAATGTGAAACTCACCAGCAAGCCCATTTCCGCTGTGGCGTCGGAGTTACTGACCCCGGAGCAGATGGAAATGTATCAGGTTTACCGGCAGACCATGGGCAATAAGCCGCTGTTGTTTGGCGGTGGTTCCCCTGACATGAGCAATTCCGAGGACTTGACCGGTGTGCAGTTCGTAAATGGAACCCGTCCCGGAAATCCGCAGTTGGTGGAGCTGGCCAAGCGTCAGGTCGGCAATGTGGGCGGCTATCCTTATTGGAGCTGGTATGGCTTTGACAGCCGCGTGGAGTGGTGCGCCTGCTTTGTATCCTGGTGTTATAACCAGGCTGGAAAAAGTGAACCGCGCTTTGCAGGCTGTGAGTGGCAGGGCGTTCCGTGGTTCCAGTCTCATGGACAATGGGGTGCAAGAGGCTATAACAATCTGGCTCCCGGAGATGCAATTTTCTTTGATTGGGATTTGGATGGGACAGCAGACCATGTGGGTATCGTGATCGGTACGGATGGCAGCCGTGTTTATACCGTGGAGGGAAATTCCGGCGATGCCTGCAAGATCAAAAGTTATGACCTGAATTATCAGAGTATCAAGGGCTACGGCCTGATGAACTGGTAACAGAGATTTTTTAGAAGGAGTGATAGACGATGGCAAAGAACAAAATTGAACGCATTGACCAGGAGATTACAAAGGTCCGCGAGAAGATCGCAGAGTATCAGGAAAAGCTCAAGGCGCTGGAGGCACAGAAAACCGAGGCAGAAAATCTGGAGATCGTCCAGATGGTGCGCGCACTGCGTATGACCCCGGCTCAGCTGAGCGCCATGCTGTCCGGCGGCACAGTTCCCGGCAGATTGGCTGATGACAACAACGAACAGGAGGAAAACAGCTATGAGGAATAAACGATTGCTCCGAACACTTTCCGCCCTTTGCCTGACGCTGGTGCTGGCATCGGGCTTTACTGTTCCCGCTTTTGCCCAGGGCGCAGCGCCGCCCCCGGCAGAGGATACCACCAATGACAGCAATGTGGTGGTGGAAGAAACGGAAAAAGCACCTCCGCTGACCCCGGATGGCAACGCCGCTCTGGTGGATGATTTTGGTGGCAACAAGCAGCTCATTACCGTTACCACCAAGGCAGGCAACTATTTTTATATCCTGATCGACAGGGCCAACGAGGATAAAAAGACTGCTGTTCACTTTCTGAACCAGGTGGATGAAGCGGACCTGATGGCGCTGATGGAAGATGGAAAACCCAAAGAGGAGCCGCCTGCTGTGTGCAGCTGCACGAAGAAATGTGAAGCAGGGGCAGTCAATACGGCCTGTCCGGTCTGTGTAACTGATAAGAGTAAATGTACGGGCAAAGCACCGGAACCTCCGGCAGAAACACCGGAGCCGGAAAAAGAGAAGCCTGCCGGACTGAACCCGGCTGCGCTGATCCTTCTGCTGGGCGGCGGTGGCGTATTTGCCTACTTGAAGCTCGTTAAGAATAAGCCTAAGACCAAGGGCAATGACAGTCTGGACGATTATGATTATGGCGAGGAAGATTCCGAGGAATGGGAAACCGAGGATGAGGAGTCGGACGAGCCGGACGCTGATGGGGGCAGCACAGAAGAAGATGACGAGGACAGCGTGAAATGACCCGTTTCACAGACAGTCCCTATGAACGCATGATGACACGCAGGCCGGAGGGCGGGAAGGAAACTTCCCGTCCTCCTTCTTTACCCCACAGCCACCCCTGCTATGGTTGCGGGAGTTATGGAAGCCCCTGCGTAGGTATCTGCCATCGTGAGATGGAACGCTGGCTCAAAGAAAGGAAACGAAAAAAATGAGTGTTCTGATTATATTTATCAAGCTGATTGCTGTTTTTGACCTGCTGGTGATCGCCGTGTATTTTGGCGGCGACATTCTTTCTACCATGTTAAACAAACTTCGGAGAAAGCCAAAGCAAGATGACCCCTTTGATTTCTCCTTAGATACCGTGACAGTTTCATTGTCCATAGATTCTATCCGTCAGCTTTATTCCGGTGACGCGGCAGATTTTGTGGAAGAAAAGATCCTGCCAAATGCGGAGAAAACAATGGCCGTGCTGACGGAACAAGAACAGACGGCGGCTCGTCTGCTCTTATCCGCTTTGATCGGTTTTCTTGCAGCAGAAGCTCCTATGGATGAACAGAGCTTTCCTTTGATGATGGAACTTCTGAACTGCATGGAAGGGGAAAAAGAAGATGGTTGTCAGGATGCAGTAGATAGTTTACTTGAAGATGCCGCCTGCAATACCCGCCGTCACGAAGAATATTACAGCAATTATCAACGCTACCAGCTGATGCAGGTGGATAAAACCCGTGTCATTCTGGCTTGCCGCATCATCATCAATGACCTTTTAGGGAAACTGTACCGCTATGACTACCGGTTCGGTTATAACCTGCTGTTGGATGAGGAAAACAGCATAGAGAAAAAACTGCACACGCCTGTGCTGGAAGAATGGGAGGATGAAGAAGATGAGATATAAGTTGGTAATCGCTGAAAAACCGTCGGTTGCCCAGAGTTTGGCTGCGGTGATCGGCGCAACTGCCCGTAAGGACGGGTATCTGGAGGGCAACGGCTGGCGTGTCAGCTGGTGCGTGGGCCATCTGGCCGGTCTTGCGGATGCAGACAGCTATGACCCCAAGTATGCCAAGTGGCGATATGATGACCTGCCTATCCTACCGGAGCATTGGCAGATGGTAGTGGGAAAGGATAAGAAAAAGCAGTTTGATATTCTCAAAAAGCTGATGAACGCCCTGGATGTGACAGAGGTGGTAAATGCCTGTGATGCCGGACGCGAGGGCGAACTGATCTTCCGCAGCGTCTATGAGTTGGCAGGCTGCCAAAAGCCCATGAAACGCCTGTGGATTTCTTCGATGGAGGACTCCGCCATAAGGGAGGGCTTTGCAAACCTGCGCCCCGGTGCGGACTATGACGGACTTCGGGATGCTGCCCTCTGCCGTGCCAAGGCCGACTGGCTGGTGGGGATCAATGCCACAAGGCTTTTTTCCGTGCTGTACCACCGCACCCTCAACATCGGGCGCGTTATGTCCCCAACGCTGGCGCTCATTGTCCAGCGAGAAGCTGAGATCGACACCTTTAAGCCGGTTCCCTTTTATACCGTGGCGCTGGAGCTGCCCGGTCTTACCGTATCCGGGGAGCGCATGGCGGATAAGGCCGCTGCCGAGCAGCTGAAAGAAGCCTGCCAGGGTGCAGCTGTCACAATCAAAAAGGTGGAGCGCAAGGAAAAGTCCGAAAAGCCGCCTGCCCTCTATGACCTGACTACTCTGCAAAGAGATGCCAACCGCCTGCTTGGATTTACAGCCCAGCAGACCCTGGACTATCTGCAAAGCCTGTATGAAAAGAAGCTCTGCACCTATCCCCGTACTGACAGCCGCTATCTGACCGGTGATATGGCAGACAGCCTGCCGGTGCTGGTGAATCTGGTTGCCAATGCTATGCCGTTTCGCAAAGGGATCGCCATTACCTGTGATCCGCAGACGGTCATCAACGATAAGAAAGTAACCGACCACCACGCAGTAATCCCTACCAGAAATCTCAAGGATGCAGACCTTTCTGCCCTTCCTGCGGGAGAAAAAGCGGTGCTGGAGCTGGTGGCCCTGCGTCTGCTGTGCGCCGTAGCCCAGCCCCATATCTATTCGGAAACCGTTGTGATTGCAGCGTGTGCCGGTGGGGAGTTTACCGCCAAAGGAAAAACGGTGAAGCACCCCGGATGGAAAGCACTGGAGGACGCTTACCGTGCCAAAACGAAGGATGCAGAGCCGAAAAAAGAGGGCGCAGAGAAAGCCCTGCCGGAGCTGACCGAAGGACAGACCCTTTCGGTTTCTGCGGCAATCGTCAAAGAAGGCAAAAGCAGTCCGCCTCAGCACTTTACGGAGGACACCCTATTGTCCGCGATGGAGACTGCCGGAAAAGAGGATATGCCGGAGGATGCCGAGCGAAAAGGTCTGGGGACACCGGCCACCCGTGCCGGTATTTTGGAAAAGCTGGTATCTGCCGGTTTTCTGGAACGAAAAAAGAGCAGGAAAACGGTGCAGCTTCTCCCTTCCCACGATGCAGTTTCCCTTATCACCGTCCTGCCGGAACAGCTGCAATCGCCGCTTCTGACTGCCGAGTGGGAGTACCGCCTGGGCGAGATCGAGCGCGGGCAGCTTGCCCCGGAGGAGTTTCTGGACGGGATCAGCACCATGCTGAAAGATCTGGTGGGAACTTATCAGGTCATCAAGGGAACTGAGTACCTGTTCACTCCGCCCCGTGAGGTGGTGGGCAAATGCCCTCGCTGCGGCGGTGAAGTTGCAGAACTGCAAAAAGGCTTCTTCTGTCAGAATGATTCTTGCAAATTTGCAATCTGGAAAAATAACAAATGGTGGGCTGCCAAGAAAAAACAGCCGACCAAGGCTGTGGTGTCTGCACTGCTTAACGATGGCCGTGTCCGTGTGACGGGCCTATATTCGGAGAAAACCGGAAAGACCTACGATGCCGCTGTGGTTTTGGAGGATGATGGACAGTACGCCAACTTCAAGCTGGAATTTGACCAGCGGAAAGGAGGCAGCCGATGAAGCTCTCTTTAGTGGAACGGGAAACCATTCTCCTCTATAACCAGGCAGAACCAATGGCTGAGATCTATACCCATGATCCCCGTCTGATGGAGAAGCTGGAACTGCTGGCAAAAAAGCACCCCGACCAGATCACCCGAAAGGACGCCCATAACTTTACCGTCCCAAAGCGGTGTGTATCAGTCCGGGAGCCATATAGCGCAGAACGCCGCAAAGCCGCCAGTGAGCGTGCGAAAGCCGCCGGATACCAGCCTCCTATGCGAAAGTCCGGCAGTTAAAGGCACATGACAGAGAATGTATTTGAAGCAGTCAAGCAGTCGGTCAGCACCAGAGATGCGGCAGCGTTTTATGGGATCGAGGTCAAACGAAATGGCATGGCCTGCTGTCCCTTTCACGATGATAAGAACCCCAGCATGAAGGTAGACCAGCGGTTCCACTGCTTTGGCTGCGGTGAAGATGGGGATGTGATCGACTTTACCGCAAAGCTCTTTGACCTCTCCCCAAAAGAAGCGGCGGAGAAACTGGCACAGGACTTTGGCCTGATCTATGACAGTCAGGCCCCTCCCCGCAGGAGATATGTCCGGCAGAAAACCGAGGCACAGCAGTTTCGTGAGGATCGGCAGCGGTGTTATCGCGTACTGTCCGATTACTACTATCTGCTGAAAAAATGGGAAGCCGACCGTTCTCCCAGGACACCGGAGGAAGAACCGCACCCCCGCTTTGTGGAAGCAATCCAGAAGAAAACCTATGTAGAGTACCTGCTGGACCTTTTTCTTTATGAAAGTGAAGAAGAACAAAAGGCATGGATTGCAGAACACACAGCAGAAATCACACACTTGGAAAGGAGATTGAAAATCATGGCTGAGAACAAACCCACCAACCGAGAGCGGCTAAGGGAAATCACAGATGGCATCGAGCAGGGCATCAAAGAACTGTTTGAGAGTGAAAAGTATATGCGCTATCTGTCCGTCATGTCCCGCTTCCACCGCTATTCGGTAAACAACACCATGCTCATCTATATGCAGAAGCCGGACGCCACTTTGGTAGCCGGATACAATAAGTGGAAAGACCAGTTTGAGCGTCATGTAAAAAAGGGCGAGCATGGCATTACCATCATCGCCCCCACACCGTATAAGAAGAAAATCGAGGAGCAGAAGCTGGACCCGGATACCAAGGCTCCGATTTTGGATAAAGACGGAAAGATCGTTACAGAGGAAAAAGAAATCGAGATCCCCATGTTTCGCCCGGTCAAGGTCTTTGATGTGAGCCAGACTGATGGGAAACCTTTGCCGGAGCTTGCTTCCTCCCTTTCCGGCAATGTGCCAAATTATGAGGCATTCATGGAGGCTCTGCGCCGCAGTGCGCCGGTGCCGATCACTTTTGAAGCAATGGCCGCCGATACGGACGGCTATTTTTCTGCCGATCATCAGAAAATCGCCATTCGTCAGGGCATGAGTGAGGTGCAGACGGTTTCGGCCACAGTACACGAGATTGCCCACAGCAAGCTCCACAATCAGAAAAAGATTCAGATTGCCAATGACGAGCAATATCAGGAGATCGAGCTGTTTGATAAACCCGGTCTGTTCTCCAATGGGCGGATTGTCCGTGATAATCTGCCGGAGGGCGTTTATTGCTATGACCTGCGCGGTTCTGACTACGACCCCGGAGAGCCGGTCTGTGTAGAAGAACAAGTGGTTGTAAACCATGCAGGTTCCGTTCTGCTGACAGAGCCGTTGGAGCTGGCGGAAGATGGACGCCTGATGCTGACCGAGGAAGAAGGGCTGAATTTTGTTGGCGGCTTTTCTACCCTCGCCCAGTTTTTGCAAGAACAGAGGAAAGACCGCCACACGGAGGAAGTGGAGGCTGAAAGCATCTCCTACGCAGTCTGCAAATATTTTGGCATCGAGACCGGAGAAAACAGCTTCGGCTATATTGCAAGCTGGAGTCAGGGCAAGGAACTGAAAGAACTGAGAGCCAGTTTGGAGACCATCAACAAAACCTCCGGCACTTTGATCTCTGACATTGAGCGCCACTATAAGGAAATATGCAAAGAGCGTGGGATTGATCCCCATGCAAAGGCAGAGCCGGAAACCGCCCCGATAGAGCAGCCGACCGGCAATCTAACCTACTATGTAGCAGAGTGCATGGAGTTTCCAAACCTCGGAGAATACCACGATAACCTGTCTTTGGAGGAAGCAATCCGCATTTATCAGGAGATTCCGGCAGAGCGAATGAACGGGATCAAGGGCATTGGTTTTGAGCTGAAAGACGGAAGCGACTATGAAGGACCTTTTCCGATTTTGACCGGGCAGACCATTGACCTGGACACCATTCAGGCAATCGACTATTACCGTGACAATCCGCTGGTACAGAAAGCGGTAAAGGAACTGGCTGCGGCCATGCCGGAAATGGAGGTGCTGGGGGCGGACGCCAACCAGCAGGAGGCTTTGTTTCTGATCGACGATGCTACCTATCTTCATATCCAGCCCTGTGACAGCGGCTGGGACTATACCCTTTACGATGCTGCGTCCATGAAAGAGCTGGATGGTGGTCAGCTGGATATGCCGGAGATTTCCCGCATGAAGGCAGTTCTCCAGATTTGTGATGACAACGATTTGGGCAGAGACTCGGTAAAATACGCACCGTTGTCCATGATCGAGACCTTGCAGGAAGCGGCCTATCAGCAGATGCAGGCAGAGGTCAGTCAGATGACTGCTTCTTCCCAGCTGCCGGAGGCACAGGAGCAGGCGCTGGATGAATACCCCATGCCGGATGAGCAGGTCTCCACACCGGATATGCAGGAATACGGCTACTCCTATGATGGGATGCTCCCTGTTACCAGAGAACGGGCGCTGGAACTGGATGCCGCCGGTTTGACCGTCTATGTGCTGCATGAGGACAATACGGAGAGCATGGTGTTTGACCCGCAGGAAATCATGGATCATGGCGGTCTTTTTGGCGTGGACCGTGAGGAATGGGAGAAAAGCCCTCAGTTCCACGAAAAGGTCATGGAGCGTCAGGAACATCAGCAGGAACGCGAACAGGCATTTCTCTCCCAGAACAGAGATTGCTTTGCCATCTATCAGGTGAGCCGTGACGATCCGCAGAATGTGCGCTTTATGAATCTGGATTGGTTAAAGTCCCATGACATTTCCATAGACCGCAGCAATTATGACCTCATTTACACAGCTCCTCTGAGGGAGTCTGGCACGGTACCGGAGCAGCTGGAAAAACTATATGAGCAGTTTAATCTGCAAAAGCCGGCGGATTTTCACAGTCCTTCTATGAGTGTCAGTGACATCGTTGCGATCAAGCAGGACGGTAAGGTATCCTGTCATTACTGTGACAGTGTTGGTTTTACCCAGATCCCCGGATTCCTGCCGGAAAATCCGCTGAAAAATGCGGAGATGGCCGTGGAGGACGATTACGGCATGATCGACGGTATCATCAACAATGGCGCAAAAGAGCCTACGGTGGCAGAGCTGGAACAGCAGGCCCGCAACGGTCAGCCCATTTCCCTCATGGATTTGGCTGCCGCTGCCCATCGGGAGGAACGGGAAAAGAAAAAGTCCGTCATGGAGCAGCTGAAAAGCCAGCCCAAGGCAGAACACAAAAAGACAGCGCCCAAAAAGAGTGCGGAAAGGGAGATTTGATATGGGAAACTTTACTTTTGAGGAAATGAACCTGATGTGCATTTACAATACCGGCAGCCGCACCGGACTGATCGACAGCCTGCGTGAGATGCGCGGCGAGCTTTCGCCGGAGGAAACGGAACTGAGGGAGCTGACCGACAGCGCCCTTACGAAGCTCTGTGCGATGACCGATGAGGACTTTGCCCAGCTGGAGCTGTACCCGGATTTTGACCAGTAAACACCATAACCGCAGGGATGGGGTGGCAAATTGCCACCCCACCTCTTTACCCCAAAACCGAAAGGAGGACAGAACACCATGCCAACCAAAGCTGAACTATATGCACAGATGGCGGACAAGGTGGCAACACAGCTCACGGGGAGCTGGCAGGAATGGGCAGGGTTTCTCACCACTGCTTCCCGCCTTTACAAGTACCCGTTCCATGAGCAGCTGATGATCTACGCCCAGCGACCGGACGCCACCGCCTGTGCAGAGTACGATTTGTGGAATGAAAAGATGGGCCGGTATGTAAGGCGCGGTTCCAAGGGGATCGCTCTGGTGGACGATTCCGGGGACAGGCCCCGCCTGCGCTATGTTTTTGATATTTCCGACACCGGAACCCGTGAACATTCCCGCACTCCCTGGCTGTGGCAGCTGGAGGAGCGCCATTTGGATTCGGTGCAGGCCATGCTTGAGCGCACCTATGATGTTTCCGGTGATGACCTTGCCGGACAGCTCACCGAGGTAGCCGGAAAACTGGCTGAGGAATACTGGACGGAGCATCAGCAGGACTTCTTCTATATCGTTGACGGTTCCTTTTTGGAGGAATATGATGAGTTTAACATCGGAGTACAGTTCAAGGCAGCAGCCACCGTCAGCATCACTTACGCTTTGATGTCCCGCTGCGGACTGGAGCCGGAACGCTACTTCGACCACGAAGATTTCATGGCGATCTTTGATTTCAACACCCCGTCCACCATCGGGGCGCTGGGAACAGCGGTCAGCCAGATCAACCAGCAGGTGCTGCGGCAGATCGGCGTTACCGTCCGAAATGCAGAGCGCGAAGCCAACCAAGAAAGGAGCAAACAAGATGAACAATCCCATGACCTATATCCAGAACGGAGACTATCTGATTCCCGACCTGAAGCTGAGCCAGCAGCCGGAGAAACCCCTGGGCAAGTACGGAAGGATGAGGAAAACCTACCTGAAGGAACATCGTCCCATCCTCTACAACCAGATGTTGCTGAGCGAGAAGCTGTACCCGCACCTTCTGGAGATCGACGAGACCGCCCAGAGCAGACTGGAGCAGATGATGCCCCAGCTGGCGAAGGAAGCGGGAGCCACCGAGGAACTGAAAGCCAGCGATCCCATGAAGTGGGTGGGGCTGATGAACACCTGCAAAGCCCAGGCCGAGGAGATCCTGATGGCGGAGCTTATCAACAGCTGACCCTAAACCTGTTCCTCTCCGAAGCGGAACAGATCCAATCCATAGATGAAGCAGAGAATGTAGCGCATACATCCTCTGCTTTTTCTTTTGCCCAAAATGACATCGACCATGTGCTGCGTTTGGGCGGCAATACAGACCGCCAGAGAGAGCGTGTGGTTGCAGCCTTTGAAAAGCAGAAAACCACCGCTGAGATTGCCGAGATACTGAAAACGCTGTACCACGGCGGCAATGGCCTTGGCAGTGTGAGCGCATGGTATGCCGAGGATGGTATCCATCTTTCCCATGGGAAGTCTGTCCGTTATGACAGGTCTGCCCAGGTCATTTCCTGGGAGAGCGCCGCAGAGCGTATCGGGGAGCTTTTGGAGAGCGGCCAGTTTGCCTCCAATGTGGAGCTTGCAGAAGCGGCAGGCTATGAACGCTCCCTCCTTTCAGAAAAGCTCTGGTATCTGTATCACGATCTCAGCGAGGACGCCAGAGAAGCCGGATATTTGTCCTGCCTGTCAGAGATCAAAGGCAATGGGTTCCCGGAGGAGACCCGCCGCCTGACGGAGCAGCTGAGTGACCCGGCTTTCCGCCAGACCCTCAAGGAAGAATACGCCGCCTTCTGGACTGCCTATCAGCAGGACCGTGACCTGTTGCGCTTTCATTACCATAGGCCAAGGGAAATCTGGGAGAACCTGAAAGACCTTGACCTGCCCCGCAGGACTTTTTCTTCGGACCTTTCCCAAGTGCCAACCGTCCAGCATTTCATTACAGAGGATGAGATCGACACCGCCATGACCGGCGGCAGCAGTTTTGCCGGAGGAAAAGGCCGTATCTATGCGTTCTTCATGGAAAACCATACGGATAAGGAAAAAGTGAGATTCCTCAAAGACGAGTATGGCATTGGCGGACGCTCTCATGCCCTGTCCGGCGCAACACACAGCGGCGAAGATCACGATGGGAAAGGACTGCACTATAAAAAGCAGGACTGCCCGGATGTTCACTTGAACTGGGAAAAGGTTGCCAAGCGCATTACCTCACTTGTCCAGAAAGGCCGCTATCTTACCGAACAGGAACAAGCGCAGTATGACAAGATCCAGGCTGAAAAGGATCTGGCAGAAGAAGATGCCATTCAAGCCCAGCAGCCGGAGATAGAGGAAGAAACGCCAAAGCCTACCCTTCGGGAGCAGTTTGAGCAGTATAAGCCTGTGGTGACTGCCGCTATTTCCGAGGATGCCGCATACCGCAATGCCTGCGGTCATTCTGACCGTGAAAATGCTGTCATCGAGGGCAATGCCGCTGTGCGCCGTGCGGTTCTTGGCTCTAAGGATATGGAGCTGATCCGCCTTTATTCGGATGTGCCGGAGTTCCGCCAGCGCTTGCACCGGGAAGTGATCGACGAGACCTATCCAAAGCTCCATGAGCTTCTGCGCCCTCTTTCTCAGGAAGATATTGATACTGCCCTTTGTGCATGGAACGGCAATATCGAGAGTAAACACGCTGTCGTCCGCTATATGAAAGACCATGCAAGAGAGAAAGATACCGCTGCATGGCTGGCTCAGGAATACGGTGGCAGCAACAGCCTGTTCGTTGTCCGTGCCGGCAGCCCGGAGGAAACGCAGCTGCCCTGGCCGAAGGTACAGCGCAGGCTTGCCCAGCTTATTCAGGAGGACCGGTTCTATACCGAAGAAGAACAGGATCGTTTTGACAATATCGACCCTATCGCCATCCGGGAAGCCCTGGAGGAAAGAGGGATCGTCAACGGCCAGGTGGCAGACCCGGAAAAACTGGACAATGACCCGTTTATCCAGCGGGTGATGTCGGATGTAGAGCAGATCGCAGCTGCCGAGACAGAGCAGACTTCCGAAGTTTCCATTTCCGATGAGGAATATGACGCAGTTCGCCGCCCAATTCCGCAAAGAACCTCCTATGACCCAGCCGCCCCGGTCTATGCCGTGGGCGATACCGTGTATATCGAGGATGACGCCTATCAGATCACCGAGCTGCGGGAGGACACCGTACAGCTTCTGCCCACCGGGATGGTATATCCCATCTACCGGGCAGAGCGCAAAGAACAGTTCGAGCAGCTGCTTCGGGCAGACCGTCGCAATGCTTACTATACCGAGTTTCTTCCTATTGACCCGGACAAGGCAGATCAGGACTTGCGGGATGTATTGGCTCATGGACTGATGGATGAAGCGGATAAAAAGCAGATTTCCACGCTGCTGCAATCCGGCAGGAGCAACAGCGAGATCGCCTACTGGCTGAGCAGAGCCTATTCCGGTGAGATTGAGACACTGAATCTGGAGACCGGCGATATTGCCGATTACCGTACCACGGCACAGGGCATAGAACTGGAAGTCATGGATGCAGAGGAAAAGCGTCTGGCTATGCTGTATTTCCGCTGGGATGAGGTTGCGCCTTTGCTGCGCGGGATGTATGCCCGTCAGCTGGATGGCTTTGGACAAGAACAGCCCCAACCGTCTGCCGAATCCCCGACCTTCCATTCCGAGACCGTGGCCGTCTATCCGGGCGATAAGAACAATCTGCCTTATGATGTGGTGGTGGAACGACTGCATATCGAGGAGCCGGAGCCACCAGCCCCTGTGACTGAGCCGGAGAAAACCTTTGAGGAAGTGTTGGATGAACACCCGGTTTCCATTCAGGTCAACGGCCAGTGGCAGACCTTCCCCAATGCCAAAGCTGCCGAGGAAGCCTCCTATGAGGAATACAAGGCTAACCTGCGCCGCAATGCACAGAACTTCCGCATTACCGATGAGCATTTGGGCGAAGGCGGTCCGAAAGCCAAGTTCCAGGCAAATGTCAATGCGATTCGTTTGCTGAAAGAGCTGGAAGCTGCCGGACAGCAGGCAAGCCCCGAACAGCAGGAGGTTCTTTCTCGATATGTGGGCTGGGGCGG
>OHQS01000803.1_pt1 | contig 13088 bp, 16 predicted proteins | sample 1578181 | NCBI WGS metagenome assembly OHQS01 (sample SAMEA3879528, study PRJEB24766) | human gut metagenome | biome: human-associated habitat; feature: feces | place: USA | collected 1985/1987 | reverse complement strand
TACCTTTTAAGAAGTAAATACAAAAGGAAAAGTTCCCTCTTAATTGTCAGACAATTCTATCGGTACTCCCTCGGGCTGTCGCCCTCAGTCGTTCACTCGCTCGCAGGTCGGCTCGCTCGCGTTGGTCGGCTGCCACCTCCGCTGATAGCGCATTTGTTCGTATCACTGTTCTATCACAACTATAATAATTTGTTAACATTCTATTCATAAGTTATACTTTATTTATTCACAAACACATGCTACAATAAAAGAAAAACAAAAAAGAGAGGTTAGTTAAATGAAACGTCCTAGCGATGGAGTACATAACTCAAAATTGACACCAATAGAAAATCTTGTAAATTCAATCATTATACAAGCGGTTGAAGATATCAAAACAGTGACATGGAATGATTCACCGAGAGCACAATCCGGATGTAGAACTTTTGAAGGGTTGGAAGCGGTAGACTTTTTGTTAATGGTATTTAAACAGCACGGTTATAGTGATAATCAGATCACAAGTATGTTTAGAAAGATAGTACCAAATAATTATAAATATGACTTAATCAAGAAAAAATTAGAAAAGAGAGGTATCGAGTTATGAAACAGACAGAAATTCAAGCAAAATATTTCACACGTTGGCACTATGATTCTATTGAGTCCACTTCAAGTAAGTCCGAGTATATCGCCCGCGTTGGCAAACTCGCCAACGTTGCAAACAAGCGCGCCAAAACATTAACAACTGCAATATCAAAAGGCAGAATCGCAGAAGATAGAACAGCACTTTTCAGATATCAAGACGCGGTTGACTACTTTAATAAGCACGTTTCTTATAACGCTTCGTATGTATCAACGGGCAAGGCAGTTTATAAAGATTTTTCAATTCGTGAATTGAGAGCACTTGAAAACAAGCTTCTTCACTATCTTGAAGCAAAAGCATCGACGGCAAGAGGAAGTATTGAAGTAGAAAATAAAAGAGTAGCAACGTTTAAAGAACGTTACGGGGTTGATATATCTAACCTTAGCAAAAGTGTTCGTGATAAGCTTTTTAATACCTTACATTATTTAGCAGATAAAAAATATGCAAAGCTTTCAAGCGATCAAATTGTTACACTGTTAACAGAGGCAATAAATACAAATAACAGAGAGGGCTTGCAAGAACTTTTTAAAGCATCGGAAGAATTATATCCGAATTTAAAAGATCAGGCAGAGTTTAGAGTTGCAATTATACAAAATAGTTCGCTATCATGGAAAGATAAAGCACGAGAATTTAAAGCGGCAAACAAACTATACAAGAGCAATCGAGCGAAGCCAAAACCAAAAGCTATAAAACAGGAGTTATAATTATGATAGTTCAATGTTTAAATAGATCAAATCAATATGATGCTATAGAAGTGAAGTCAGTGACGGACTATGTGCCGTTACATGGCTTTTCTCTTCATAAACCTTTAGGCAAAAAGAAAAACAGTCCGTATTATATTGATCAATTTGGAACTTTTGACATTGAAACAACTTCACGGACTCGAATTGAGAAAGATGATCAAGGCGAAGAAGTTACAAAGCCTATTGATGCTTTTATGTATGTGTGGTCAGCGTGCATTGATGGGGAAGAAGTGCAAGGCAGATATTGGAAAGATTTTATCTCTCTATTGGATAAAATTCAAGCCCACTACAAAACTAGTGAGTCGCGTTATTTTGTAATTTACGTTCATAATCTGCCTTTTGAATTTTCTTTTATGATTGGATATTTAAACGACTATAGCGAAGTGTTTGCAACTGGTAAACGAAAGCCTCTTGTATGGCGATTAAAGAAACGCGGTATTGAGCTGAGGTGTAGTTATAAGCTCACAAATATGTCGCTTGACAACTTCACGAAAAAAATGGCGGGATGCACGCATATAAAAGCAAAAGGTGATCTGGACTATTCTCTTATAAGGCATAATGAAAGCTATATCAATCCTACCGAGTGGGGATATATCATCAATGACACGTTAGGGTTATGGGAAGCAATAACATACATGCTTACAAAAGATAAAGATACTATTGCAACTGTACCGCTGACAAGCACTTCTTATGTGCGGCGCGATATGAAAAGAGCTATAAGAAAAGGCACTACCACACGACTGCTAAAGAAAAAGCTTGCTTTAAACGACAAAACATATAAACTTTTGAAAGAAGCTTTTCGTGGTGGAGATACCCACGCAAATATGATAAAGTGCGCGAAAATATATCATGACGTTTATAGCTTTGATGCTTCGAGCATGTATCCGGCTATGCTTCTTTTGATGCGATTTCCAGTGACGGCATTTGAAAAAATGCCCGTAACATCAAAATGTTTAAAGTATATAAAAAGTAAAGACCTTGCATGGATAGCACAAATAAAGCTTAAAAACGTAAGACTTAAAGAAGATCAATACAATCCTTATCTATCAATTAGCAAATGTCGTAATTTGCAAGGTGCAGATCCCGACAATGGCAGAGTATGGAAAGCAGCAGAGCTTGAAACAACCGTTACAGATATAGATTTCTCTATAATTGAACAATGCTATGATTTTGACAGTATTGAAATCATAGAAGATACACTCTATACAGCACGCTATGGATATATCCCTGATGATGTACGAAGTGTAATCATGGAGTACTTTACAGCAAAAACAAAACTTAAAATTGCTGTAAAGCACACCGCGCCAAATAGTAAAGAAAGAGAAGAAGCTGAGTACGATTTGATGAAAGCCAAAAATAAATTAAACGGCATTTATGGCATGGCGGCAACTGACCCTATCCACCCTATAATGTTATATTTGGAAAACGAATGGCAAGAATTTTCATATGCAATGTATGAAAATGATATTACATATAAAGAAAAAGTTGATGCAAGCGGCTTTAAAATTCCAGATGAAAAATCAATAGCAGAGCAAAGCGAAAAAAGCGTTTTGCCGTATGTGTGGGGTGTATACACAACTGCACACGCAAGAAAGCACTTGCGTAGGATACTAGATTGCGCTGAGAGTAGCTATATATACTGTGATACTGACAGTTGTAAAGCAACTAATTTTAATTTTGAGAAATTGACAGAATTAAATAATTGGATATATAAGCTGTGTGAAGAAACTAATACTTTTGTTGATATTGACGGCAAAAAATATTATATCGGATATTTTGACTGTGAAAGCGATATAAAATCTGAAAATAGGTATGAACCAGAATACAAAGATTTTAAAACTTTAGGCGCAAAGAAGTATTGTTTTAATGCTTACAAAGAAACAAAAGATAAAACATATTTTGGTTGTACTATATCTGGAGTTAAAAAGTCAAGGGGGGTAGAAGTAATTAAAAACCTTGATAACTTTAGAGAGGGATTCAAAATAAAGAATAGCGGCGGTTTTCAAATTTGCTATAATGACAGCGATACTATCACAAAAACAAAAGTTGTTGATTATCAAGGCAAAGAAGCAATAACAGAGTATACAGGTTATAGTTGTATGATAGCGCGAGATTATGAGATAGGTCTGTCGGATGATCAAATAAAGAATTATACTATAATTGATGAAATAGCAGAATAAATAATGTTCTATTTGCAAAACTTTTGTAAATAAGTTATTATATACTTGTAAAGGATAATACCTTTAATAAAAGAAAAGAGGATAACGAAAATGAGAATTGAAAGACAATCACGAGAATTCGACAAGAAAGAATTGTTTAAGATGGCGAATGACAATCATTTGTTAATGAAGAATTTGCCAGACAACACAATTGTAAATGTCACTGATTATGTCAGATACACAACAGATGACGATAAAGAAGTGGCTGTTTTTTATCATACTAACATTGAGACAGGCGAAGTTGCAACAATTACAACATCAAGTCCAACCGTGATCAAGACAGCAGAAAGCGCATATGATTTTATGGACACCTACAATTTGCAGTTTAAGCTGACACGTTCTCAAAGTAAAGCAGGTAGAACTTACATGAATTTTGAGCTTATTTAAATAATGGTTGGGTTCCAGAGGGAAGAAATACAAGTTGTTCAAGGGTGAGTCTCACAAGCTCACCCTTTTTAAATTATAGAGGTGATAATATGAGTTTATATAAAGAAAACGGCTATTTGAATTATAAATATATTTGTGACGTTGGACAACGTTACATTGATATAATAGGAGGCAGAGGTATTGGAAAGTCTCACTTAATATGTGATATCTGGAATGACGGACACTTACCTATTTTATATGTTCGTAGAACAAATATTGCACTTGAAAATAGTTTTTCAACCATAGGCGATTTTGTAAAAACTGATTGGTTTGGAAAAGATATTCGTTTGAAATATAACGACAAAAAAGGATATGGCAAAGCGTATCTGACAGACGAGGACTTGCAAAATGATAAACCATTTATAGTAGGTGTTTCGCTGTCTACTTTTCAAAACAAAACTGGTATAGATTTTACAAGATTTTATGATGTAATTTTTGACGAGTTTATACCGCAAAAAGGCGACCGCCCGATAAAAAATGAGTTCCAGGCATATAAAAATATTATGGAAGTTCTTTTCAGAAACCGCCCTGATTCAGAAACGGAAAAAATAAGAACTTGGTTTTTTGGGAACTCTAACGCAATTATGTCTAATATTTTAATTGGATACCGCCTTATACCTGACTGTTATAAAGCTGTAAAAGAAAGAACTGAAATCACACAGGTAGATAGGTGTGAAACAACACTTATAATTCCGTTTAAATCTCCTATTTCAGAGAAAAAGAGACAAAACGCTTTTTATAGAAATCTTCCAAAAGGCAGAGCAAAAATGGAACTTGATAACGAATTTATGGATTTGGAAGATGATAGAATACGTCATCAAAACTTAAAAGAATACACGCACGATATGAAAACACCTTTGTTTTCTGTGTGGCTCCATAAATCAGACTTTAAATTTTACGTGACTAAACCTATGCGTTCTCATTGTGATGATGTTTTTGATGCTTCGCCATCATCACTAGAGAGGTGGCAAACAAGCAGTAAAAAGTATCTAAAGCCAATGTTTATAAGTGGTGACATAACATTTTCAGATTATGAAACGCAGTGCGATTTTTTAGCTTCTTTTGATTGCGTATCATGGTATGATATTATATAAAGTTGTAATTGACAAACAATTATATAAATGTTATATAATAAATAGGCGGTTGCACTATCCAAACGCTAGCCAGCGTGTGCATGTCGGGGACGACAGACAGACCGCCTTTAATGCGGTATAGTGTAACAGGAAAACACATATGACTTTGAATCATAAGAAAACAGTTCAACTCTGTTTACCGCTGTCAACAAATAAAGAAAGAAGGTTAAAATATGAAAATTGATGAGATTTTGAAGCTTGTAAATGCAGGGTATAGTAAAGATGAAATTACAGCGTTTGACGATACGACAGATCAGAAGACAGATGGGAAGAAAGATCAGAAGACAAATGAGAAGACAGATGAGAAGAAAGATCAAAAGACAGATAATTCGTTTGACTATGACAAGTTTGCAGCGGCGCTTGTAAAAGCGCAACAGATTGCAAATGGCAAGACTAATTTTGGCGGTACAAACGACAAGACAGATATTAGTAAATTTTTCTAAAGGGGGTAGACTATGGCAAGTTTAAATTATACACAAATTTCTGCAATTCTCAATACCATGTACGAGGAATACACAGGTAGAAAAACTGGGCAAAATTTAAGTTTTGGACAAATGCAGAATATTTTTAAAATGGGTCTTGATCGCGAAGACGACAACCTTTACCAGATTATTCCTACAGTTCTTGCGAAGACAATTTTTTCAATTCGTCCATATTCTAGAAAACTTTCTGGTATGGTTTGGGATACAGAAAGATATGGAAACTATATTCGTAAGTTTACTCCGATTGTTAACGATTCCAACATTGACAATGATGAATGGAATGTAAACGTTGAACTTGAGAAGCCAGAAGCAAGTCAAGACTGGAAAGCTGGAACTAAACCAGTAAAGTACGATGTACTTCTTACAATTGCAAGCGGTGGTCAAACTTTTGCGAGAAAGTACACTATCTGGAAAAATCAGTTAAATGCCGCTTTTGACTCTGAAAACGGAGTTGCATCATACTTCTCAATGTTAATGACTGACTTTTCAAATATTTACGAGATTGATCTTGAAAATATCGCTCGTGCACAGCTTGCGAACCTTGCGCTTATCCTAGCGGATGCAGGTAGCGCAAAACCTACAGACGGCAATATGTGCAAGAAAACACAAGTATTTCATGCATTAACAAAGTACAACGCTGAGACAGGACAAGCAATGACCGCAAAAACAATCTTGAATCCATCTGATTTTAGACCATTTATGGTTTGGCTTTCCGCAGAGATGAAAACCTTAAAAGAAAACCTTGCTATTCGCGGAACACGTTTTCACGGAGATTTCACTGGCAAAGTTGTAAATCGACACACAGATGCCAGTGACTTACGCTTTTACCTTATTTCAAAATTTGGGAACTATTTTGAATCAAATGGATCTGAGTTTTTCCACCCAGAAAAAGCAGAGCTTGGCGACTATGAAAAAGTTACTTTCTGGTCCGATCCTGAGAATCCAATGACCATCAAGGGTAGTGCGGAAGGCGTAAAGGCAGACGGTACAAGTAAGTTTACACTTACAAACAAGACTGTCGAAAACGTTCTAGGACTTATGATGGATATTGACACACTAGGAATCGTGCCTGTCGATCAATGGAGTGCAACAGAACCATTAAATGCACGTTTTGGATTTAGAAACGCTTGGAATCATTACACTTTTAAGACACCTATCGACTTTACGGAAAATGCAATTTTGATTTTACTTGATTAAACAAAGGGGCTTCAAGCCCCTTTTCTTGAAGGGGGGTACACATGGCATTTGAAGTTAAATTTGGAAAATCGGATAAAAGAATAAATAGTACAAAAAAACCCACGTTGTCAGCCGGTGTATCTTGTGTACTTAAAAGCGGCACATCGGTAGAAAATCCAACGTTCATTTTGCAAGGTGTTTCACCTTTTGATTGGAATGTTGCATACTGTGAAACGTTTGGAAGATACTATTTTGTTAATGATGTTACATATGTAGAATCTACATATGAAATATCATGCACATGTGATTATTTGGCAAGCTACAAAGATGAGATTCTTTCTAATACTGCCTATGTGGAAAGGGGATCACTTGCTATCAGAAATCCATTTATCATTGATACAATGTTACCGACTCTTTGTAAACCGACTGTTAAAGTGGCAAGCTCAACTTTAGCTGTTGACTCAAGCGGCTGTGTTGTAATTTGTACAGCGGGCAAATCGGGAAATGGTTTTACAATTCTAACAGTTGCTAATTTTAATCGTTTGTGTTCATACTTATACACAGCTGAGTACACAACTGGACTAAACGACTTTTTACAAAATCCTGAGGGAGTTGCTAAAGAGATAGCAAGACCGCAAGACTACTTACTTTCTGCTATGTGGCTTCCTTTTCAATCCCCGGGTGGTACACCAGTTAATGTAACGTTGGGATATGTTGACACTGGAATACCAGGGTGGCAAGTATCTACAAAAGATACTTTTAGCAAGTCGGTAAGTGTTACAATACCAAAACCAGATAAATCTGGTGATACCGAATTTCCTTATCTAAAGTATGCTCCCTTCGCACACTATACTTTACAAGTGCCGTTCTATGGAACAATTCCGCTTAATCCAAATTTGTTAGCAGATACACTACTGATAAATTATACTATTGATATCAATGGTGGCTGTGATATTTCAATTTTAAGCGGGTCAACACTTGTAACATCTTTAAATGGCAACTGCGGAGTTCCAGTTGGTTTCTCTGCAAGACAAACAAATATTATAGGTACATCACAAGTACAGCTAGCTAGTGCAATGTCTTTTGCAGATAGCGTGGGGAAAAGTGTAGAATCTGCAATGGAAGTGAACCCAGTTGGGGCGGCAAGCAATTTTTTAAATGCAACGGCTGTCATTACCAGTGGTATAATGTCTGGACTAGAGACGGCTGTACCGCGTGTATCAAGTAGTGGTGGTAGTGGTTCGATTTATGTAAACAATTTGGTGTATTTGATAGGAGAATTTTACACACAAGTTGAAACAAATTTACTATATCAAGGGTATCCGTGTTGTAAAGTTAAAACATTAAGCGAATTATCTGGTTTTATTAAGTGTAGAAACGCGAATATTAAATGTAATGCAACTGCAAACGGAACTGCAATTATCATTAACTTTTTGAATGGGGGTATGTTTATAGAATGAAACCTTTTGTATATAGTGGCTATTATGTTGGGGAAGGTGTATCAAGTCCAATCATAAATGAGTATGAGTCACGTCAAAACCCAAACATGATTCATATTAACAATACATGGGACTATGCAACATACTTCAGATACTTTTTGCAACGTGCTGAAAGTCTTATCATTTTTGAAGGTATGCCTAAAAATTGGTCAAAAAATTATATCTATCCTCTTTTGTTTTTAAAAGGTAACTTTTGTGTTATGAATACCGCCAAATTTGGAATCATACCGCAACACGGGTCACCTTATGGCTTTGATGTGCAGTATCAGCCTACTAACTATGTAGTCACGAACCCAGCTTTTGACGCCTCTTTTAATGGCGACTTGATTATAGGCGAAGATTGTGAGATTGTAAAATTAGCCCCTGATTGGTGCGGTATTGGTGATTTGATCAATTCGTATGCAGAGCGTGTTGCCATGACGTTATCTAATCATGATGTTGCTAGTGCTCTTGCAAAATTTGGTTTTATTTTTACAGCACGCAACAAAAGTGCAAGTGAAACTTTCAAGGCAGCTTTTGACGACATCATGAGTGGCAAGTTGGCAGTTGTAATAAATCAGTCACTTTTTGATAAGGAAACAGGGCGCCCCCTTTATGAATATTTTAACAATGACATTGAAAAATGTTACAATGTCGTAAAGGCGGCTCTTGAAAGTGTTGAAAATTTAAAACATGCGTTTGATATGGAAATAGGTATCTATACTGCACCCGAGAAGAAAGAACGCATGATTACAGATGAGGTGGAAGAAAGTAAAAATGCGATTATGTCGAAGTGTGAGTTGTGGGTTGAAACTATCAATGAATGTTTAGAAAAAGTAAACGCACATTATAACCTTGACATTCGCGCACGTTTGCGGTATCCTAACAATAGAGGGGGTGAACAGAGTGAGAACAATTATACCGATAGCAACGTTGTATGAATACGACAATTCTATTTTTACAGATATTTATATAAAAGGTGTTTCAAAAGATCAACTAATTGAACACTTTTTGCTATCATATGGCGACTTAACACCCGTTTATCAAGAACCCTCGTATTTAAGGAGACATGTTACAAGTGTGGCACGTTCTTTGCAATGGACTATTGACCACTTATGGGAAGTAACACAGCTTGAGTACAATCCTATAGAAAATTATGATAGAATGGAAAGTTGGACTGATAATGGAAACGGCACTTTTCAGAAAGGAAAAGTTGACACGGAAGAAACGTTTAATAAAGGAAGCGTAACAACAACTTTTGGTAAAGTGTCAGACAGTACTCATAAGGTAGCGGCTTTTAATTCGTCAACTCCTGAGGTAGCAAACACTGACAACACAAATGATAGCGGAAGTGATTCCCAAACTTTTGGTGCTGATACATCACAAGGAAGTGTTACCAATGGTTTGGATGAATCAACAACAAGCGGAACTCATGAGGGAAGAATTCATGGAAACATTGGCGTTACTACTTCGCAACAAATGATGCAAGCGGAAATTGATCTGACTACAGCTTACAACTTTCTGGATAAAGTTTGCGAGTTATATGCAAATAGACTATTGATAGGAGTGTGGTAAGATGGAAATTATGAACGCAATTGCGCAAATCGCACAGATGGTTGGTGTACCGTGTGTATGCCTTGGCGCGGTAATGTGGTATGTGAATGCCCTTGATGTGAGACAGCGCGAAGAAAGAAAAACTTGGTATGAGAAACATGACCAGGAGAGCGCCAAGTGGGTTGACGCATTGAACAACAACACGAAGGTCATAACAGAACTGTTGACAATAGTAAAAGATAAGGAGAATTAAGCTATGATTTATGATATTCCAGATAAGAACGTTGCTTACATTGCTAAGGCTAGAGAGCTTTACAAAAATCGCGATAAGTACGCTTACCTTTACGGGGCGAAGGGGCAAAAATGTACTCCTGAGGTTTTTGAAGCTTTGTGGGCTGCTGAGCCAAATTATTTTAAAAAGTACAACGCACAGCAAAAAGCACAGATTAAGGCTTTCTGTATGGGAAAGGCATTGATTGATTGCAGCGGTTTTATTAACCTTGTGACAGGGCGGTTCATGTATTCGACTGCCTATATAAACAGTTGTACAAATATAACAACTCCCGACAAGACTAAAGATGGAGATTTACTGTATACAACTTTTGGCGGTAAAGGAAGACACATAGGGCTTGACATAGGGCATGGTTTTTTCATGCACTGCGGAAAAGAGCTTGAGACAATTTCAATCGGTGTGATTGATGGATTTGGTTGGGAAAAGGGGGGTATGTTATGATTTTTACTATTAACGGCAATCTGTGCCGCATTTATATCCCTGCAAATGAGCTATCAGATGGGCATATTACTCTTGATATGCCTGATGGCTACACATATAAAACAATATTAATTATCGGCAAAAATAACGTAAATGAATTAAATGCTTACATGCCTATAGTTTTAGGCGCAGACTATACGTTTCCAATTGTAAATTATAGATCTCCATCTACTATTTCACTTTACGTTCCATCAACGGATGCAGATGCGGAACTTCGATTTATCATAAAAGAGTTTGGACAAATACCCGATCGTAATTATTTTAATACCACATTTGACCCTATTCTTGTAACAGATAGTTACGGTAACGAGTATAACGTGATTCCATCAGATCAATTCAAGTAGGGGGTAGACAATGGCATTTTCTAATTTTCCTTATACCGACTTTCACAATTTAAATCTGGATTGGATACTTGAGACAACTAAAGATTTAAATACAAAGTGGGATGCTTACTATAAGCAGTGGAATAAGTGGCAATCTGATGTACAAAATTATATTGATAATTTGGACTATATCAAGGCTATTGATGAATATATGGATAACTTAAAGGCAAGCGGCGAATTGTCGGATATTATTGATACATGGTTAACAGACTATGGATTAATCACAATTGGCGACTCATACGGGGAAGGATACACGCCTGATGGTATGGTGAAGCCGTGGTGTGATATTTTGCATGAGAAGTATTTTTCAGATGCTAGCTTTTATGTTAATAAAAGTTTGGGCGGTAGCGGTTTTGGCGCGAATACTCACTTTTCTGCTCTGCTATCGCAAGCAATAGCAGGTCTAACAGATAAGCAAAAGAAACAAGTTAAGTATGTTGTTGTTGCCGGCGGTTGGAATGATCAATCTGTTGCACTTTCCCTTGTCAATTCGGGAATTCAAGATACAATTGATTTAATGGCACAGTTACCAAACGCAACACTTTACATCGGATGGATTGCTACACCTATCATTGGATTTACTACAGTTGCAAAACAAAAAGCATATAATGAGATTAAAACGTTATACGAAACTTACTGGGGTAAGTATAAGTTTTTAAGTGGTGCTGATAGCGCTTTACGTTGGATTGGTGTACTAGCATCTGATAAGATTCACCCTAATGCTACTGGGCAAGCTTCAATTGCAGATATGATTTATAAGGCAATCGATGGATATGCTGCATGGAATCGAAGTGGCGACTTTGCACTTGATGGCGTTGGTTGTACACTCAATGACTACAAAATGCCAGTTGTGTTGACTAATACAAACGCGCATTGTAGCTTTAGACATGTGTCGAGCTTTCTTGATTTGGCATTTAAACCTGTAAAGAATTTCACACATACCGCCGTCAAGGTTATGTCTCATAATCTTTCGTTTGTAAATGCGCAAAGTATTTGCAATTGTAATGCGATTATTCATGATAAGTCCGGTTATCATCAATGCATGGCTGTTCTTACTATCAACCCTTATGATGCTACACAGTTAGATAGTGGTGCAATTTATCTCCGTTTGGTTGATGTAAGCGGTAATGGGTATACTACTTTTACAAGTGTTGATGAGATTCAATTGTATGGAGTAGAATTTAATATTGCATTGAATTAAGAAAGAGGGGATTGAACCCCTCTTTTCTTATTCTCTGTATACTTCCATTAGTGTAGCATGAGAAACATTAGGTAACCGATTTATATATGAGTAAGCATCTTCTTTAGCATTTGTTGCGTTATATGATAACGTTTCGATATATTCTACTTTTATATAGTCGGTATCTGTATCGAGATAAGCAATTTCTACACAATATTTATATTTCATTCTTCTCATTTAAGACCCCCCTTACAAGAAAATCAAGTGAAATTTTTACAATTTCAAGGCTTGCGATTTCTGAAGATGTTGTAGAATTACAAGCTCGATCATGCAAATATTTATACATCTTTCTGATTGTATAACAATTCTTGCTAAGTGCATTTCTTGCATTGATACAATCGCTAATAAGTATATATTTCTTTTGTGCTGTTAAATTATCCATGATATTAGTTCTCCTTTCTGTTTTTCCATCCAATTTATACACATTTAAGATTACGACTAATCATTTCATTAAGTGTTGTCTTGCTGTCTGCTATCATAATAGCTTTACCGATTGTGTTTCTGTTTTCAATTCCGTATAAATTCATAGTTTACCTCTTTCTCTCCGTATAGCCGATAAGACAGCTATGATATTACCATCTATTTCTATGTGCTGTAATATATGGAGTATATAAATAGATAGTGTTTCTTCTGGTTTATCATATTTTATCCTTCCTTCAAGTCTTTCCTTGACGTCTTTGTTTTCCTTTCCTCTATGGATATATAGTACTATACTACTGTTAACATATTATGACATATTTGTAAATAAATTGTTAACAATATATGTTTTAATTTATAAACGCTCTTGTATGTACATGCGTTCGATTTATATAATTGTCTGACAATTCAGTGGGGGGAAGCGTTGTTGCGTGTTCTATTTAAAAGGT
>OHQS01000802.1_pt1 | contig 13092 bp, 15 predicted proteins | sample 1578181 | NCBI WGS metagenome assembly OHQS01 (sample SAMEA3879528, study PRJEB24766) | human gut metagenome | biome: human-associated habitat; feature: feces | place: USA | collected 1985/1987 | reverse complement strand
ACTCGGCAGAGCTTTCTGAAAAAGTTGTGCGCGGCATGACTGAGAATGTGCTGAAAGGCAAGTACAACGGCGGCACGATTCCCATTGGCTTCAAGGTGGACGAGGAGAAGTTCTTTCAAATCGACCCGCTGAAAGCTCCCTTTGTGGTAGAAGCCTTCCGGCGGTACAATGAGGGCGCGACCATGAAAGAACTGATGAACTGGCTGAACGACAGCAGCGTGACCACCAACCGCAACCAGAAGTTTACCTACAACAGTGTTCAGAAGCTGTTGACGAACAAACGGTACATCGGTGAAAACCACTTCAAGGACATTGTGATGCCCGACAGTATCCCGGCCATCGTGGACAAGGACTTGTTTGAAGAAGTGCAGCAAAAAATCAAGAAGAACAGCCGCGCTCCTGCCCGCCACAAGGCCGAGGACGATTACTTGCTCACCACCAAGCTGTTCTGCGGAATGTGCGGCGCCATGATGTTCGGCGAGTGCGGTACGGGTAGGAACAAGGTCGTTCATCATTATTATAAGTGCGCCACCGCGAAGCGTTTCAAGACCTGCAAGAAAAAGACCGTCCGTAAGGAATGGCTGGAAGATTTGGTCGTGGCTGAAACCATGAAGCTGATTCAGGACGATGCCGTGATTGATGCCATCGTTGCAGAAGTGATGGAGTTGCAGGATCAGGAAAACACCACGCTCCCTTTGCTGGAAAAGCAGATGCGCGAGGTGGAGAACGGCATTGAGAATATGCTGAACGCTATCCAAGCGGGTGTGCTGACCAATTCCACCAAATCGCGTTTGGAAAAGCTGGAAGCCCAGCAGAAAGAGCTTGAGGTTCGGATCGCTGAAGAAAAAATCGCTCGGCCTCGGTTGAGTGAAAATCAGGTTCGGTTCTGGCTGACCCGGTTCCGCAAGCTCGACCCGAACGTGAAAAGCCACCGGGAAACGCTTATCAATACATTCGTGAATGCTGTTTATCTCTATGATGAAAAAGTTTTGATTACATTCAACTACAAAGACGGCACAAAAACCATCACTTTCGATGAAATCGCCGCCAAAGATGCCCCAGAGGGCAATGGTTCGGATTTGGGTTGCTTCGCTCCACCAAGATAAAACACCTAGAAACGTAAGTTTCTGGGTGTTTTTCTTTTGCTGTAACCCACAGTCAAACCCACTTTCTGCGGAAAACTATGCAAAAATCAACAAAAAAAGGCTGCCACGCATCACGCTCGCATGGCAGCCTTTTCGTTACCCTCTCACCACGGCATTGTAAAGCATCTCCAAGAACTGCACCGCGCTGGGTGCACCGGTCAGTGGGTAGCCAGCCAGTTGCTGAACGCCTTCGGGGTTCAGCGCCCAGGCTTTCTCTGCTGCACGTCGGACGGCACTTTGAATGGCGGACCACTTGCAGCGCCGCTGGTCTGAGATGGGGGTATAGATCTCCTTCTGTACGGCTTCCAGCCGATCCTCCTGCTCACAGATCAGAGCCATACATTCGCAGAGAACTCGGTAATTCTTTGAGCTTCGGGTAATCCCCAGAGGCCTAAGAATTTGATCCAGCTGGGCAGGGGAGTCCGTAATTTTCGCATCGGGCATTGTTTGCACATCCTTTCCATCCAACTTTAACCGGAAAATGTCAGAATGTGCCGGATAATGCGGAATGCGTCGGAATATGCCGAAACATGCCAAAAGAAAACAGCCCCGAGGAACCGTCAGGCTCCCCGGGGCTGTTGCTATGTACTCTTACTTGATTTTTCCCTGCATCTGATCCAGCAGCTCATCGGCGTGGATGGCCTCGGGAGTAAAGCTGTTGTTCTCCCACCATGCCCAGATGGCGGCAGCGGTGGTCAGGCCAGCCGTCACCCACTGTTCCACGCTGGCGCTGTCGATGGGCAGCACCGGCTTGCCTGCTGCACTCAGCAGCTGATTGACGAGGGCCAGTGCCAGCACAACAGTGCGGGCGATGGTTGCGGCGGGGATGGCGGGGGTGTTGTTCTCAGTGATGTGTGCGTTCATAATGTCAGTTCCTTTCTTCAGTCGTGGATGGGTAAAGCGCAGGCTCTCTTGTACAATTCCGTACCGGTGCCGTTGCCGCCCATCACATGATAGGTCTTGTAGAGGTAATTCAGGTTGCGCAGGCCGTCGCGGGTGATGTACCCCAGCTCCATAAAACGGTAGCACTCGGTATAGATGCGGTCGTGCAGCAGGGCCAGCACCGCATCCCACAGGGCCTTGATCTTGGGGATGGCGGCAAGGATCGCGCCGCCGATCAGAGCACAGAGCCACCCGGCCCAATACTCCGTGATAAACTGCCACATCGGTCTCACCCCCTGACCTGCCCCAGCCCGGCCCGCTGGATGATGCCCGCGTAGTCCTTGTAGGCCACGCTCAGGTCTACGCCTGCGGCAATGCCGGGAATCTTTCCGCTGCGGGTGTACTGCCACATCCCGAAGGCCCAGTCAGGGGCGGGCTTCTTGGTGCGATAGGCCGCCAGCCATACGTCGTAGGGCTTGAGGGCCGCGCCACCCATGTAAAGGTTGGTCTGCCCGAAGTTCAGGCCGGTGTAGAGCATGGCGTACACGCCCCAGCTCTCCACCACGCTCAGGCAGTGGGCCACAATGTCAGTCAGGGCAGACTCGCTCATGGCCTCCTGCAGCTTGTCCTCGATGTCCACGGCCACCGGCAGCTGGAACGTCTTGCCGGTCAGCGCCTGCTTGAACAGGGCCAGCTCCTTGTCAGCCTGTGCCTTGGTGGTGGCTTTGAAGTAGCCGTACACGCCCACCGGGATGCCCAGGCGCTGGCACTCGGCGTAGTTGCGGGCAAAGTAGGGGTCGATGTAGGGCTTGCTGGGTTTGCCCTCTTTGCTGTTGCCCATGGCTCGGATCATCACGCCGGAGACAAGGCCGCTTGCCTTGACCTTGCCCCAGTCAATGCGGCCCTGCCAGCGGGAAACGTCAAGAATTGTTCTGGGCATTCTGCGCCTCCTTCTCGGCCAGCAGCTCGGTCAGCTCCTTGTACTCGTCATCAGTCAACTTGCTTGCGGCATAGAAAACGTCCAGCTTGGTGCTCATGCCCTCCAGATTGCCGCGTTCGATCATGCGTTTACAGGTACGGTACAACATAGGTTTGTCCTTTCCGGGGCAGTGCCCCATCTTAAAATGTTATCATCCTCTTGGCAGAGGGTTTTACTCAGTGATCCCCAGCTCCAGCAGGGTCAGCCGGTAGGCCTGGTCAACGTTCAGCGCATCGGCATCTGCCTGGGCAGCTTCCACCGCCACAAGCCGCTCCTCCAGTGTAGGGGTCGGCTTCGGTGCATCGGCGGGGTCTGGCTGCGTGCCAGTCTCCACCACAACGTAGGCCTCCGGCTGGTCGTCCATGCTCCACAGGGCCTCGCCCACGGCTGCCGCTGCATTGTGGGCGGTAATGGCATCCACAACGGCAGAATAGGCATCACACTCTTCCTGCGTGATAACAGGCTTCAGGATTTTTGTTCCAGGTTTGATTTCCATTTGCGTTCACCTCACCACCAGCGGCCAATGACGATACAGTTGTTACTCACGGTTCGTGCATAAAATTGTGTTGTGCCTTTGCCGAAATGAGTGTCTAACTCAGGCAGAGATGTTGCATAGTTCGTATTAGAAAATGGAACCGGAAATGTATAGCGGTATGCATCATATGTAACTGAGTAACTTCCATGATCTTCTTTATACTCTACTTTGGTAGAACCTGTACACCATACCACCTGTGTACCATCCGGGAAACGCACCCAGTCGCTGCCACTTGACGCAACGCCACTCGCACCGGTGGGCCCCTGTGGGCCCTGTGGGCCGGTAGCGCCTGTGGCACCTCTGGGTCCTGTTGCCCCGGTGGGCCCTTGCGGTCCTTGCAGCCCCCGTGGGCCGGTAGCACCAGTATCGCCCTTGTCGCCTTTGAAGTCGCCCGCATCCTTTGCCTTCTGCAATGCAGTCATGGCCGCATTGGCCGCGTTGGTGCTGGCTTGCTCTGCCCGGTCGGCATCGTTCTTTGCCGCCCCCGCACTGGCGGATGCCTCCCCGGCCTTGGTGGTGGCGGTGGAAGCACTCCCCGCAGCGGCGGTGGCCTGCTGGGTGGCGGCGTTTGCCGCAGCGGTGGCCGTCCTGGTGGAGTTGGCCACGTCGTTCAGGGCCGCGGTGCGGGCCTGTGCGATGTTCTGCAAGGCGGTGGTGTGCTCCGTCTCCGTGTCCTGCAGGGCCTGCTTGGCGGCGGTCTCGCTAGCCTTGGCGCGCTCCTCGCTGGCGGCGGACTTGGTCTCGCTGCTCTTGGCTGCCTCCGCGCTGTCCTTGGCGGCAGCGGCACTGCTGGTAGCTTTCTCCTCCAGTGCGTTGATGCGTTCCTTGGCAGCGGCCAGCAGCTCGTCGGTGGGGATGCCGGTCACACCGTCCCGCACGATGCCGCAGAGTTTCTCGTCCAGCCGGGTGTCGGTGATCTGGCCGGTGGTGACGGCGGTGGAGCCTGCCGGGCGGGTGATCTCGGCAAGACAGAGGTCGTAGATCAGCTCGGTGCGAGAAATGGCGGGGGCCGTGGGTGTGCTGGATGCCGTGCCCTGCAGCACCTGCAGGCTGGCGGCTCTGGCACCGGCATCATAGCGCATGACGATTCGATCGATGCGGGGGAGAGACGGGTCGGCCAGTGGCATGGTCAGGGTGTCGGCCTCCCGCTTGGTGATGGAGTAGCCGGTGAATCGGCTGGGGTGCACCCAGCCACGGCCCGCCCCCACGGTGACCTTCAGCCCGCCTGCGGCTGTCACCGGGAAGTCCTCAGCTCCGCTAAACACACCCGAGGTGAGGCCCGCAAGGTAGGCCGCCACGTCTGCGGCATCGAAGTCGAACCCGTTTGCAGGGTATAAAACGATTTTGCTCAAAAGATCATCTCCTTACAGCTTGCGCCAGACCGGCGTACCCAGCCGCACGGTGCGGGTGGTGCTGTCGCTCTGGCTTTGGGTGATGACATCGGCCACCCGGACGGTGGCCTTGTAGCCCAGCTCCGGGATGGTGCAGTAGGCCGCATCCCCGGGGGAGAGCCCCTCGGCATCGATGGTCAACTCAATGGAGCCGGTACGGAGCTGCTCCAGCAGTTTATTCGTGCCCCGGGCCATGAGCCGCTCGAGGTAGGCCTGGCTTTTGGTGGTCTCGCCCTTTTCCTCGTCCGGCTGTACGTCCCGGGCATCGACGTAAAGCTCCCGCCGGTCGGCACCGGTGGCATCGGTCAGGCCCACGGTCACGGTGGCCCGGGCATCGCCCTCGCCAGCACCCTGCACGATGGCAACGTTGGCGTAGTCGCTGTCGCCAAAGGCCCACGCGGCCTGCTGCAGGTTGCCCCACTTTGTGCTGAACCTGTTGTTTGGATCAGCGGTGGGCCGGTAGACCTCGAACAGCAGCTTCTTGTCTGCGTTCTTGCCTGCCAGCCGCACCCGGAAGCCCAGGTCGCAGGCCGCGCCGATGGTCATCAGGTAGTCCATGATGCTGCCGCCGGAGGTCTGTGCAGTGTAGGTGGTGTCGAAGCCCACAGCAGCGCCCAGCTCCAGCTTGGGCCATGGCTGCATTGCACTGACCAGCCTGCGCATCGGCGTTCTCGCTCTTCACGATGGCGGTACAGGCCCGCTTTGTGAAGATCCACGTTCCCGGGAAGCCGGTGACCACCAGATTGCTGTCGGTGTTCTCGTTGCTCCGGTGGCAGATGCGCATGGGCACATCGCTGTCACTGCGGCGTAGCCAGCGGCCTTCCCGGAGCAGGGACAGGTTCTCCTCGGTGGGGCGCACCTCCAGCGTGAAGCTTCCCTCGGTGTTGTAGGGCTCGTCCCAGTAAAAGCTCACCCAAACCTCTACCCGGCCCAGCCGGGCGAGGGTCAGCTCGTCCAATACGTCCAGCGTCACGAGATCACCTCCGGCAGAATGCCCGAAACCATGGGATAAAAGCGCACTGTCACCTGCAGGCTGGTCTCGCCGCTGTCGGCGGTGGCCTTGAGTAAGTTGTCTCCCGGGGCTAGCTCCAGCAAGTCGCTGTCCTCATCCAGCAGGGAGAAGATGTTCTCCTCCGTGCCGTCCTCTGTCCGCTTGACAGCCAGCTTGTCGGTGGTGGTGCGGTAGATTTCGATGACCTGCCCGGGGGTCAGGGTGGTCAGGATGCGGATGCTCTGGCCGGTGACGATGTTCAGCACGGTGGGGTTGACCACAGCGCCGTCGCTCTTGAGGGTGGCCGTGAAGGGCACTGCCAGTGCCCCGGGGTTGACCGCGTTCAGCCAGCCGACGGAGGTGCGCACGCCGAAACGGTGGGGCTTGGAGTAATTCACCGGCAGCCTGAACGATGGCACAAAGCCGTTGATGCAGAAGCTCTGGGCAGTCAAGTCGTACCAGAAGGGTTTCGGGCAGAAGAGCATGAAATCCAGCACCGGGTAGGGGTGGATGCTCTTTGTGTAGGGGGTCTTGGAAAGCACAAAACGGCAGAAGAATTTATCCACAAGATACATTGTGCCGCTGGTGAAATAGGGCAGCTTTTCCAGCAGTAATTCCGCATCCGCATCGCCGTGGGAGCTGTGGCAGTGGATGATGAGCTCACGGCTCACCCCGGCCACGCTCTGGCGCTCCACGCTCACGCCCACCTGGTTCACGCCCTGGGCGGTCTGCAGGTCTACGTCCACGCCGTTGATGGGGTCGAGGGAGTAGGGCGTGCCGTAGCCCCACCCGATGTCGAGAGTGGCCCCGGCATCCGTGACCAGCTGCAAATGGTCTTTTCTGAACGGCATCTCGGTGCCCTCCTTTCATCGTTTCTGGGCCTTGGCCCGGTCGGCTTCCCAGCGTGCTTCCCGCTGGAGGTCTGCCGCCGTCTGGGCCTTGGAGTAGATATACTGGTTGACCGTGGTGTCGCCCTCCCGGTGGTAGTTGTTGGCGGCTGCGGCCACCTGTGCCGTGCCGGAAGCGGCCACAGACCGGCTGATGGCCATGTTGTCCGATAGCACCAGAGAATCGGCTTGCCGCACCATCTCGGCCAACTTGCTGTTTGCGGCCAGCAGGGCCTCGGTGTTGGCCTCCACAGCGTCGGTCAGGTCTTTGTCCGGGGTGGGGGCCGTCGGCGTGGTGGAGCCGGGCTTTGTGCCTGTGGTGGTCTTGGCGATGTCATCCAAACTGCGTTCCACCTTGGTCTGGATGCCGTCCACATAGGTGGTCACGGTCTTGTAGGAGCGCTCCACGCCGTCCACCAGCTTGGTACCTGCCTCGGTGACGGTCTTGGTCACCCTCTGAGTGATCTTGCCGGTCTCGTCCTGCAGCTTCTCGGTGAGCACCTTGGTGGTCACGGTGCTGCCGTCTGTTCTGGTGGTCTTGCTGGTGTCGGTCATGCTCTCGATGACCTTCTGGGAGTTGGTGGAAGTGCCGGAGCTGCTGGGGTGGTTGGCAGCTTCCTGCTGCTTTTTCCGCGCCTCCTGCCGGGCCTTGCGGTCGGCAGCGATCTTGTTGGCGTAGTCCCATGCCGGGTTGCTGATGTAATCTACATGGTCGCCCCAGAGCCACGCCACAGCGTTGTAGGCGGTGATCAGGCCGTTAATGAGGATGATAAAGCCCTCGATGCCGGCCGCGACACCCCGCAGCAGGCCCTCGAAGATGTAGCTCATAAAGTCCTCAACGCCCGCCCAGACAGACTGGAAGCCGTTGGCAACGTTCTTATTGGTGCCGCTGAAGTTGATCAGGGCACCCACCAGCATCCCGATGAGGGAGATGACAAAGAGGATGGGGTTTGCGTCCATGGCGGTGTTCAGGGCAATCTGGCCCGTTGTTGCACTGGCTGCGGCGGGCACGAACTGCGCCACCAGACCCATGGCCAGCTGAGAGAGGTTCCAGAACACGCCGGAAAGGGCGCTGCCCAGCTGGTTCAGGGCCCCCAGAGCGATGCTGTTGATCTGGGTCTGCTGCTCCTTGGTGCAGGCCTGCCAGAAGTAGCTGGCCGCCCACAGGCCCAGGCTCTCGAGGTCACCATCCTTGAGGGCCGTTGCCAGCGTCTCGATGGCCCCCAGCGCATCCGTCTGGATGTCGGACTGAATCTGCGCCCAGCCCTCGGTGAGCTTGGTGCGGAACTGCTCCGTGATAGTGGCCCCTACGGTGGCAAAATCCGGGCCGTAGTTGTTGAGGGTTTGTGCAATGTTCTGGATGGCTTCCTGTGCTGCCGGAGCCCCGGTGTTGATGCCATTGACAAGGCCCTGCGTGACGTTCTCGCCGATCTCGGTGAACACCTTCGAGGGCGAGTGGATGCCCAGCACATTCTTGACGGTGCTCACCATGCCGCTGACTTTGCCCTTGACTGTGGACACCAGCGTGTCCCACATCCCAGTGATGCCGTTCAGCAGGCCGGTGACGATGTTCTCGCCGATGTGGCCCCACTCATCCATACTGCCGTCCCACACGCCGGTCAGTTTTGCGATGCAGGCAAGGGCGGCTTCGCCCAGGTTCTCAATGCTGCGGAGAATGCCGTCCACCAGTGTGGTCAGAAGAGCCGCGCCGCAGTTCAGCAGGTCTGGCAGGTGGGAGAGCAGCGCGGCAGAAAACTTGGCAATCAGCTCTGCTGCCGCTGTGATCAGCTGGGGCAGGTTGTCGGTGATGCCGATGATGAGCTGTTCCAGCAGCTGGATGCCTGCATCGAAGATCTCGTCCTGATGGTCAGCCAGATACTGCACCAGCTTGGTGATGACCTGCGTTGCTGCCGATGCCAGCCCGGGAATCTTCTGAACAACACCTGCGGTCAGATTTTCCAGAATGCCGCTGGCTGCGTCTAGCATGGCCGCCGGGCCGCCCTCATTCAGAGCGCTCGTCAGGGTATTCAGGCAGTCGGTGCCCCAGTTGGCGGCTTCCTTCAGGCCCGGCTCCATGGCCTCGAACAGGTCGATGCTCAGGTTCTCTGCCGTGGTCTGGAGGCTTTCCATGCTGTGCTGGAAGGTGTCCGTCATGGTCTGGTAGGCGGTGTCGGTCGCTCCGGCACTGTCCACCATCTGGGCCAGCACGCCGTTGAATTTGTCCGCGCCGCCGGACACCAGGGAAAGGGCTCCCGTGCCAGCTTCTACGCTGGACCACAGACCGGCAAAGGCGGTGCCATCATCGCCCACGCTGTCATACAGAACTTGCAGCACATCGCCCAGGCTCTTGCCGTCAGCACTCAGCTGGGCAAAGCTCTTGCCGGTCTGCTGCTGTAAAATCTTGCCTACGGTCGAGCCGGTGTCTCCCAGCTCGTTCAGCATGGATTTTGTGTAAGTGGTCGCCTCGGCAGTGGCGATACCGTTGGCGGTCATCACGGCCAGACCACTGGACAGGTTTTCTACGCTGACGTTGTAAGCAGCAGCCAGCGGGATGACACGGCCCATGCTGGAAGAAAGCTCGTCCACGCTGGTTTTGCCCAGGTTCTGGGTGGTCAGCAGTACATCCGAAACGTGGGTCGCCTGGTCGGCGCTCAAGCCGTAGGCGTTCAGGGCAGTGGTCAGGATATCCACGGCGGAGGTCGTGGAGGTAAAACCGGCGGTTGCCAGTTTCGCTGCCTGGCCTGCAAATTCCACAGCGTTGGCCGTGTCCTGCCCGGCGCTGATGGCCTGGTAGGTAGCCTCGGCAATATCCGTGGCCGCAATGCCCATGGTGTTGGACATGTCCGTGATCTGACTGCCCAGCTTCTGGATCGAAAGCTTGCCAAGATCGGCGATGGTCCCGACTTTGGCAAGCGATGTCTCGTAGATGGAGCCGTTCCGGATCGCGCTCTGGGCAAGATTCGTCAGCTGGCTGCTGGCCGTCTTTACCAGGTCTGCGATCAGCGTTCCGGCGGCGACGGTCATGCTGCTGACACCCTGCGTGAAGCCGCTGGTGTCCAACTTGGTGTTGCCGGTAACGCTAAAATCAAATGCCACTGTGTCCACCTCTCAATCGGAGCGCGGGCACAGGGGCACAGGCTGCTATAACTTGATTTCTACCTCCCGCTTGCATGCGGGGTTTTTGCATTTTACCCACAAACCGTGGGCGCAGGCTTCGGGAGCCGCCCACACGGGCAGCGCTCTGCCGCAGAAGGGGCAGGGCACCGGGGCGCGGGAATCAGCCGAAGCGGTTGAGGAAAGCGTCCTCGTGCTCTTGCAGGGTCTCGTTCCGCTTCACCCCCTTCAGTCCATCCGGCAGGACGAAGCGCTCTTTCAGGGTCTCGTAGTAGTCCCGGTCGGCTCTGTCCATGCCGGAGGTGTCCTTGCCCCGGATCTCCACGATCTTGCCCAGCGGCGTTTCCGGCGGCAGGGCATGAAGCAGTGCTTTGAAGCGCCACCAGTGCACCTTGTCAGCGGTCAGGTCGATGCCGTAGGCCTGCTGAAAGGCCCCCACGATGTAGTCGGCATCGCACCGGTAGTCCAACACAGGCTCGTCCTGTGGGTCGCTGCTGCTGCCAGTCCCGGTGCGCTCCTCGTACTCGGGGCCACCGCCCTGGCAGAAACGCACCAGAGATTCAAAGGCTTCCGGATACTGCGCCACCGGAATCGGCTCCACAAAGAAGAGCGGGATGGCCGATGCAATCAGCCGGGCGCTGTCCTCGTTGGTTTTGACGCGGCGGGTGCGGATCAGCAGCCAGACCATGGGCCGGAAGTCAGGGTCGATAGCGCGGCCCTCCCACTCGGTGGGCAGGGTGTCCGTCAGCAGGTCATGCATTGTCCAGTGCCTCAAGCTCTGCCTTCAGCTGGGCACGGCGGGCGGCCTTTGCCGCTTCCTGTGCCCGAAAATCCACCATGGCGGGATGTGCCTTGACTGCGGCCCGGCGCTGCTCACGGTTCATGGGGGCAGGGATGGCCTGTGCTGCCGAAACCTGTGCCCGCTCCTCGGCGGGGTGGATCAGCGCGCTGACACTGGCCTTTTCTGCGGCCATGGCCTCGGCAAAGGCCTTGCTGACCGTCAGGCAGGCGTTGAAGTTGCTGCCGTCCAGCCCAAGCTTCTCAGAAGCACCCCCGCCCAGAACATCATCCAGGTAGTCCATAAAGATGCGGCACTGGAGGCGCAGCCAGGCAGGGTAATTATTCTCGGGGGTGTAGCGGCTACCCTCCGTCCGAGCACGTTCCTGCTGCCGGGTCTGTGCGGCCAGCATCCGATCCACGTCATTGGCGTTCAGGGTGGAAAAATCAAATTCAATGCCGTTGATGATCATGGGGAATCCTCCTGTTACAAAAGGGCCCCCGTTCACCGGGAACGAGGGCTGTGTGGTGTTGTTATCAGACCTTGGCGGCCTTGGTGGGCAGCGTGTCGGCCTGAGTCGGGGTCAGGTAGTTGAACTCAGCCGGAACGCCAACACCCTTCACATCGCAGGCAAAACCTGCGGAGTTGTTGGCGGAGCCGCTGGCATCGGCAGTGACAATAAAGGCGGCTGCGCCCTTCTCGCCCTTGCCGGTCTTTGCGCTGAAGTAGATATAGGGGAAAACCACCTCAGTGCCGGAGCCGAACTTAATCCTGTGGGAGAGCAGGAAATCCTGCGCAGGGTCGCCCACGCAGCGGTTTCCGTTCAGGGAGAAGGTGCGCTGGGTCTCACCCTTCTCGGTGACAGTGCCTGCGCGGATATAGGCCACGTCCTCGGTGGAAGCGTTCAGTGCACCGGAGTGCTCCTTGACACGCTCTGCAAACACGATCCAGTCGCTCTCCTTGGTCTGGGTGGAGGCATCGGTCTGAATTGCAAAGATGAAATCATCGGCCTTTTCGGTGCCGGTGTAGTCCGCGCTGGGCACGATGCCCTTCTTGGTCTTGAGCGCGGCCAGGGTTTCGGAAACAGTCATAGGATGGTCTCCTTTCAAAGTTTGGGTTGATAGTAGACGAGCCGGAGCTGCATCTGCATTTTGCAGCTTCCGGAGCCATCGGTGACGATGTAGCCGGTGGAGGTGACTTCAATGCTCTGGGCTTCCTTGCCGTGTCCGCATTTGCTCAGATCAGGCAGGATGCCGCAGTCATTTTGTTCCATTACCCAGTCGGCCAGCTGTTCAAAGAAGCCGCTGTTCTCAATGGTGAGCACATCGGTCTCCCCGAACTCCCTTCGGGACAGGAAGAGGTAGTTCTTCGCCAGATCCCGCCCGGAGATGTAACTCTCCACAATGGGGTCGGTGGGGCTGTCCTCAATGGAAAAAGCGGTGGCTTCCTCTTCCAGCCCGGCAATGCGGAAGGCCGCACCGGTGGCATCCTGCTCCTCGGCGATGAGTGGACAGGTCTTGAGCCAGTCCCGCAGGGCCGTAATGGACGCTTTGTGCATTACGGCCCACCTCCCAGCTCTTTTTGGGCAGCGTTTTTGGCGAACTGGACCAGTTCGTCTTTGTGGTCAGCAATGGCCCGCTGGCCCCAGTAGGAGCCGCGCAGGTGGTTCTCCCCATGCAGACCCTGCCCCTGCGTGTGCAGGTAATACTGCCGCCGGGCATACGGGGTGTTATAGACCAGCTTGCCGCCTTTGAAGTCGGATGCCTGGTTGACGCTGTTCTTCAGCGTGCCGGTATCGAAGGGTACATAAGAATCCACAGCTTTGGCAACTTGCTGTGAGAACGCATACTGGACCTTCTGGAAGCCTTTGTCCATTTCGGCCTGAAAGCCGGGCCGGAACCTGAGCTTCAGGTCAATAACGGGTGCACTCATTTCCTCAGCTCCCCTCTACATGAAAATGCGGCAGCAGCGGTTCCCGGTTGTCGGAGACCGCCGCCACCGTGCAGCAGATGTGTGTTTTCTCGAGGGCGGCATACTCGGCCTCGGTCAGGCTACGGACAGCGCCGCAGATGAGCTTGCCGCCCCGCTTGAGCGTCCAGTGTGCCGCCTTTTCCCCGGGAGGGAGCTTTGCCCACTGGAAATAGGGCAGGTAGCCCGCCGCAGGGGGCAGCCGGACGTGCACCGTCCGCTGGGGGTCGCCGCCGGAGGTGTCCAGCTTCTCCCGCCAGCTGCTCCCGGGGATGGCATGGCAGACAGGCCGGTCGGTCTCGGTGGCGGTGTCGTGGATGAGGTTCACAACAGTAACAGCTGTCTGCATCACAAAATCCCCCTATACAGCAGGCCGTGCGGGTCACTGCCCAGCGCGGTGCGGATGATCTCATAGGCTTCCT
>OHQS01000790.1_pt1 | contig 13256 bp, 10 predicted proteins | sample 1578181 | NCBI WGS metagenome assembly OHQS01 (sample SAMEA3879528, study PRJEB24766) | human gut metagenome | biome: human-associated habitat; feature: feces | place: USA | collected 1985/1987 | reverse complement strand
TGCCCAAAAATATTACGGTCCATCTGGGCAGGCCCGCCGCCTCGGCCCGGAACGTCACCGTCTCGTTCCGCAGCTATATCGCCAACGTGGCGTCCAGTGAGGTGTATCCGACCTGGGCTGACGAAAACAGCCCAACGGGGCAGTCGAACTGTCTGCCGACTCAGAAATTCCATTCGATCGTGATTTTTTGCTCTCCGGTAAGCGGATCTTTTGGGCTGACGATGACCCGATGGACCAACAGTACAACAAGTTCACGGGTCAGCTGTGAAACCTGTGCCAGTTCACGGACACGCTGCCTCTGCGTCTGGACTCCACCGGTCTCTTCCTGCTGTTGTTCCAGTTCCGTTTCCAATGTATCGATCCGGCTCTCTGCCTTTTTCACTTCTTCCAGAAAGGTCTGGTTCATTTCAGAAAACTGAACGGCATCAATTAAACCTGACACCTTATCCAGATACAGTTCCTGCATGGCCTTGCGCCGCCGGTCTGCTTCGCTTTTCAACCGTTTCAGCTCGTCGCGCCTGGCCTGCTCTCGCTGCCGGATGGGGTCATCCTGTTCTGGAAGGGTAACTTTTTCAGGGTCAAAATAGTCTGCCGCATACGCCCGGATACGTTCCAGTACCACATTCTCCAACGCGTCCATATCGGTACAGGTCTTGTTGCCGCACACTTCCGGTGCGCGCTGGTGCATCCGGCAGCGAACATAGCGTCTTTGTGTTCCATCCGCTCTCGACTGACGGCCAGTTTGCTCCATGCAGCTGCCACAGCATCCACAAACCACCTTTTTTGCCAGCGGATGGATCGTTCCCTTCTCGCCGCTCCGGGTGCGCTCCTGCATCATCCTCTGGACCGTTTCAAACATTTCCCGCTCAATAATCGCTTCATGGGTATTTTCTACAACGATCCACTGCGATTTTGGAAGCCAAATCGTCTTTTCAGACTTGTAACTTATCTTTTTATGCTTTCCCTGCACCATATTTCCGATATAAAGCTGATCATGCAGTATTTGATATACGGTGGGACTGCTCCAAAGAGCCGCATTTGTATTTTTCAATGCACTGCGGTAATGGATGCCATGCAGCTGCTTATAGGCTGTTGGACTTGGAATTTTTTCGTCATTCAGGATGCGTGCGATCCTGTGTGCGCCGATCCCGTTAAGAGCCATGGAAAAGATCCGCCTTACCACTTCGGCCGCTTCCGGGTCGATGATGAGTTTTCCTTTTGCGTTTGGGTCTTTGCAGTATCCATACCGTGCAAAAGAGCCGATGAACAGCCCCTCTTTCCGCTTGTGATCAAGCACCGAGCGGACATTGGTGGACAGATCTTCCAGATACCACTCGTTGATCAGGCCGTTGATCTGGCGGGATTTTTTGTTCGCCGTATCGTTGGTATCCACATGGTCTACCACCGCGATGAAGCGGATGCCCCACTCCATGAACTTTCCGTGCAGATACTTTTCCACTAGCTCCATGTCACGGGTGAAACGGGATTGCGTTTTGGCCAGTACCACATCAAACCGATGTTCGCTTGCGGCTTGCAGCATCGAATTGAATGCTGGACGGTTCCGGTCGATGCCGGAATAGTCCTCATCCGAATAGATCTGGTAAATATCAAATCCGTTCTCCAGGGCGTACTGGAGCAGCATCGACTTTTGATTCTGAATACTTTCCGATTCGCCAATTTTATATTCATCTTCTTTGCTCAGGCGGCAATAAATTGCTGCTTTCATGATCTGCCCCCTTCTTTTTGTACACGAGCATCCATGCGCAGCATCACGCATCTCTCCTTCCAATTCAGGGATGCCAGATCAGGCGCAGGATCTTGGAGGAACGGCATTGAGCAATCCATCGATGATATATCGCTCAAATTTCTTTTGGAAATCTTCTTTGCGCTGTTCGTTGTTGTCTGAACGAAATTTTTCGTGCAGAATAAAAGGAGTTTTTTTCATCGAATCCCCCTTTTCGGTCCATCTGGTCGTGATCTGTGTCACTTCAGTCTATTTCCAGTCAGCGAAATTCAGAACTTTCCAGATTTTTCATGCAAAATATGGCAAGACGTTCAAAATCAACTTGAAACACTTTTGCCGCAATGGTACAATTATATTGTCATTTTATGGAAACTCGGCGCAAAGCCCCGTGCGGACAGGCCGCAAGCGTCGGAGTTCCTGTGGGATGTGTAAGAATCGCTAAGGCAGCACTGCGCTGCTGCACCTGCGCAGTATTGCTTTCCGAAAATGTGAGGAAGGTATTATTGTATGATGAAAAAGATCTCCCGCCGCTCGTTTTTGCAGGTCTGCGGCATTACTGCGGCAGCGGCAGCACTGACCGCCTGCGGCGGTAAGACCGAAACGGCTAAAAAAGACGGTGCTCACGAAGCCGTCACCTTTATGGCACCTTATAAGGAGATAGAAGCCTTTATTGAGCAGGTGCACAGCGTTTACCCGGAAGTGAACATCGAGGTCGTGCCCTACAGCGGCGATAACACCACCACCTGTTTGCAGAATATGTTTGCGGCAGGCGACCTGCCGGACGTCTGCACCTTGACCTACTACGACCCCCAGATCGATCTGGTCTCCGACAAACTGCTGGACCTTTCCGGCTACGATTTTACGGATAACTATGTGGAGTCCCGTCTGCAGGACGTGTTCGACAACGGTGCCATCTACCTGCTGCCCTCGACCTACAACTGCTACGGCATCACCTACAACAAGACCCTGCTGCGAGAACACGGCTGGGAGCTGCCCAATTCTTTCGCTGAGCTGGAAGTGCTGGCTGCAAAAGCCAAGGAAGCCGGGGTCGATCTCTGCCTGCCGCAGATCCAGTACCCGGGCTACGGTTTCCAGTATCTGTGCAACATTGCAGATGCCGATTTCCTTGGCACACTGGACGGCAGACTGTGGCAGAAGGATTATCTTTCCGGCAAGGCAAACGTCAGCAACACCCCCGGCATGATGCAGGCAATGGCGTATGTCAAAAAGTGGAAGGACATCGGGATGCTGAACGGCTCCGGCGATGCTCTTGACGACAACGTGACCCTGCAGAGGATGGCCGAGGGGAATACCCTGTTTTTGATCGGAAACACCAACGGCATTGTGGAGGCAGACGGCAACGCCGATAAATTCGGCCTGATGCCCTATCTTTCCGAGGACGGCACCCAGAACGTTTTTGTGCTGAATGTGAACCGCTTCTACGGTCTGAATAAAAAGCTGAAACAGAACCCCCAAAAGCTGGAAGATGCGCTCAAGGTGATGCGTGTGCTTTCCACCGTTGCAGGCACCAGCGCTCTGCAGCCCGCAACGGCGCTGAAAAGCAGCCTGTTGCCCTTCAAGGGTGCAAAGGCAGACGGCACCTACTATGCCGACATCGCCGATACCCTGAACGCAGGCAACACCGCGCCCTTTATCTATTCCGGCTGGGAAAACACCTTCGTGACCACCGGCCTTAAAATGCTGGACTTCATGAAGGGCAACGCCACCATGGAGGATGTCATCCGTCAGCTGGACGAGGATCAGGACAGTGTGGTGAACAACACCCCGGATGTCATCACTACCGTTACGGAGGAGCTTTCGCAGCAGGACTGCGCCATGCTGGTAGGCCGCTGCTTTGCACAGGCTACCGGCAGCGACCTTGCGCTGGTCTCGCTGAGCACATGGATCCCCGGCAACCCCACCGAGCAGAACCACCACGGCGTAGCCGCCAAGCTGTACGCCAAGGGCATTACGGATTACGACCTTTCGGTCATCCTGCCCACCGGCTGGAACCGCACCATCCAGACCGTCACCCTGACCGGGCAGCAGATCAGCGACCTGCTGGCTTCTGGCTACGATGCCTACGGCAACGGCAAGGGCTACCCCTATGTGCTGGTAAGCCCGGTGCAGCCGGAGGCGGGCAAGACCTATCAGGTTGCCATCTGCGGTGTGAGCGACCAGCTGGCTGCCGAAGCAACGGTGACAGACAGCGGCGTGGTGGGCATGGATGCCGCAAAAACCTTCTTTGGTGCTTACACCACCATCAGCCGGGCAGACACCGCATGGAGTTGAATAAAACGGACAGGAGATACTGGATGTGAACAACAAAATCTATAAAAAGCTGTTTGTGGGCTTCGGCTTTGTCAGCATCGTGTTGATCCTGACCCTTTTTGTCATGAGCCAGACCTACATCCAGAACCTTGTCTACCACGAGCGGCTGAGCCAGATGGAAGAGGTCACCCACCAGATGTTCCACAGTCTGGAGGATGTGATCGACAACCACTGGGACGAGGTGGATGTGCAGTGTAATTATTTATACTACACCCCGCTGGAGACCGATACCGATCTCTACCGCTATCTGAAAAAGCTGTCGGAGCTTTCCAATTACCATGAAAGACAGATCGAACTGATCGCCGTGGATGCTGCCGGACATTATTATACCGCGTATGGCCGCACGGGTCTGCTGCGAGGAATAACCTATCTGGAAAGCGCACCGGAGCGGGTCAGCTATGTTTCCAATTCGTTGACCGTGGACGACTCCCGGATGGTGTTCCTGGAACAGCTCTCCACCCCCATCACACTGCAAAGCGGAGAGAAAGAGATCACCCTGCGCTACTTTGGCATCGCCCAGAGTATGACCCAGCTGAACGATAATTTCCGCTGCGACGCCTACGAAAATAACAACAGCGTCTATGTGCTGGACAACAACGGCTTCAAGCTGTTCAACGCCAATGACACTGAGCTGCTGAAGGGGCATAACGTATACACCGTGCTCTCCCAGATGTCCTATCTGCACGGTTCTTCCTTTGCAGCAGCAAAGGAGCGGCTTACCCGCACAGGCTCCTGTTATTCCAACGCCGTGCTGGACGGGACTGAGTATTACTACGCCCTGAAGCAGATGGAAAACGCCCAGTGGACGCTGGCGTTCCTTGTTCCGGCAGAATATGTGGCCGTGAATACGCAGAAGCTGGTCAATATCGTCATGGCCGTTATTGTAGGCTTTGCAACGGTGTTTTCGATCATGGCAGTCATTGCTGGCTGGTTCCTTTTGCGGGAAAAGCAGCAGCGGGAGCTGCAGGCTGAAAAAAAGACAAACCTCCGTCTGGAGCAGTATAACGTCCAGCTGACGCAGGCCAACGACGAGATGCGGCGGGCGCAGGATGCTGCCGCCGAGGCGTTACAGTCCGCCGAGCGTGCCAGCAAAGCCAAGACGGACTTCCTTTCCAACATGAGCCACGATATCCGCACCCCCATGAACGCCATCATCGGCATTACCACCCTGATGAAAAACGAGCTGCACGAGCCGGAAAAGCTTGCCGAGCATCTGGGCAAGCTGGAAAGCTCCGGTCAGCTGCTGCTGGGCATCATCAACAATATTCTGGATATGAGCCGCATCGAGAGCGGCAAGACCACCCTGCATGTGGAAAAAATGAATCTGCCCCAGCAGATCAGTCAGCTGGACAGCATCATCCGGCAGCAGGCAGGTCAGCGCAGTCAGAGCTTTACGGTAAGCACCAATCTGCAGCACGAAAACGTGCTGGCAGACCCCAACCGTCTGAATCAGGTGCTGATGAACATCCTCTCCAACGCGGTCAAGTATACGCCCACCGGTGGGCACATCCGTTTGGAGGTGGAAGAGCTGCCCCGGAACGAGCACTACGCCCGGTACCGCTTTGTGGTGCAGGATGACGGCATCGGCATGAGCGCGGACTACCAAAAGACCCTTTTCGACCCCTTTACCCGGGAGGAGCGCTCCGGCACCAACAAGGTGCAGGGCACGGGTCTGGGTATGGCGATTACCAAAAGCGTCATAGACCTGATGGGCGGCTCCATCAGCGTAGAGAGTGCCACCGGTAAGGGCACCCGCTTTGAGGTGGTGCTGGAATTTCCCATTGACGCCGAGGCAGACCATGCGCAGCAGGTGCAGGCCCTGCCGGAGGAAGCGGAAGAAACTTCGCCCCTGTCCGGCATGAAGTTCCTCTGTGCCGAGGATAACGCCATCAACGCCGAGATTCTGCAAATGCTGCTGGAAACAAAAGGCGCAAGCTGCACCATCTGCCCCAACGGTCAGGAGATCGTGGATGCCTTTGCCAGCGTCAAGCCCGGCGATTATGACATGATCCTGATGGATATACAGATGCCGGTGATGGACGGCTTGGAAGCCACCCGCCGCATCCGCAGCGGCGAAAACCCGCTGGGACGCACCATCCCCATCCTTGCCATGACCGCCAACGCCTTCCTTGAGGATATGCAAAAGAGCAAGGAAGCCGGCATGGACGAACATCTGTCCAAGCCTGTAGACATCAGCGCACTGGAACAGGTGGTAAAGCGCTTCCGCGTTACCCCCCCCCGAAAATAAATAGCGGTCTGCAGCGTTTTTGCCGCAAACCACCGCATGACCTTGCATAAAAAATCTGCTGCCCCTTTGCCCGGATATTCTTGCATCCGGTACGGGGCAGCAGTTTTTTGCGTTATAGAAGGAGCATTCCCCTCAGATGGGCATGGTCTGGTAGAACCAGTCCGAAATGGCTTTGCGGGTGTCGGCGAAGAACTTTTTCACCGGGCAGGCGGCATCCCGGGCTTCCTGTTCCAGATCCGTGCCTGCGGGGAAGTTGCGGATGACGGTATACGCCACCGACTGCGGCGGCAGCGACATCATCACAGCCGGGTCGTGCACCACGCAGATCTGCTCGCCTACCGCAAGGGTAGCGGGGTCGGAGGTGGTCTTTTCGTCATGGTCCTGCCAGACGGTGCTGTCAGTGATGATCATCTCATAGCTTTCCTGCTCTTCCGCAGAAACCACAATGGACTCCACCTTGCCCTCCACGGTGCGGCTGACGCCCTCTACTACACCATAATAGTAGAGCTTCTTGGAAAACAGCGCCGAAGCAGAGGGCAGCACGCTGACGCTGAGCAGCAGCACCGCAAGCAGACAAAAGAGCGAGCGATAGGTCTTTTTCATAGAAAACCTCCATTTTTGATGTTGCAGCGGAGCGCCCGGCGCTCCCGGATGCCTTATTTTACCATAACTACCGTCGGATTTCTATATCCGGGCTTAACCGGCCACGGAAAATCAGCTTTTATGCAAAAAGGACTGCCGTGCATAGCAACGCACAGCAGTCCTTTTTATGCTTTTATCGGTTTACTTGCTGATGGAAAGGGTGCCGAATGCAGTCTCTTCAAAGTGGCTGCTGTACAGCTCCTGCATCAGTTTGATGAGCGAGAGGGTATCCTCTGCGCCGGCGGTCTCGTAGCAGGAGTGCATCGCCAGCTGGGGCAGGCCGATGTCCACGCAGTTCATGGACACCTGTGCCATCGCCAGATTGCCCAGCGTGCTGCCGCCCACCTTATCGGAGCGGTTTGCAAAGTACTGCAGCGGCACACCGGCGCGGGCAGCCAGTTCCCGGGCGGCGGCAACGCTCATGCCATCGCTGGTGTACTTCTGACCTGCGTGGGTCTTGATGACCACGCCCTTGTTCATGTAGGTGCAGTTGTTCACATCGGTGTGCTCCGGGTGGTTGGGGTGCACGGCGTGGGCGTTGTCGGCGCTGACCATAAAGCTGGAAGCCACCGCGCGGTGGAAGTCCTCATCGTTGCCGCCAAGGCTCTGGGCAATGCGGTGCAGCACATCGTACAGGAAGGTGGAAGCTGCGCCCTGCTTGGTGCCGGAGCCGACTTCCTCGTTATCAAAGAAGGCCGCCACGCCGATGGAGCGGGCGTTCTTGGCGGTCAGCAGACCTTTCAGGATGCCGTAAACGCACTGCTGGTCGTCCAGACGGCCGCAGGAGATGAACTCCTCGTTGCAGCCCCAGACGGTGGCCTTTTCCCGCACATAGAGGAACAGGTCGCTGCCAAGGATCTGCTCCTCGGACACCTTCAGCTCCTCTGCGATCAGCTTTTTCAGCGCGCCCTCCTCGCAGGCGCCGCCCAGCACAGGCAGCATATCCACCTGCTTGTTGAAGGAAGCCTTATCGTTGACCTCGCGGTTCATGTGGATGGCCACGCTGGGGATCATCAGCAGGTCGCGGTCCAGTGCCACCAGACGGGATACGATAGCGCCGTTCTCCTGCACCAGCACACGACCCGCCACAGACAGCGGACGATCCATCCATGTGGCGCAGATCATGCCGCCGTAGCCCTCGGTGTTCAGCTTGGTGTAGTTCTGCCCCATGTGGATCTCGGCGTTCTCCTTGATGCGGAAGCAGGGAGAATCGGTATGGGCGGCGGCAACGTTGAAGCTGTAATTTTCCAGCTGGTCGCCCATGCGGAAGGCGATGATGCTGGAACCGTTGCGGCAGACAAAATAGTCCTTGCCGGGTTCCAGTGCCCACTTGCGGCTTTCCAGCAGCTCGGCAAAGCCTGCCTTCAGCAGGATATCCCGCACAGCGGCGGTGGTGTGGTATGCGGTGGGGTTGCCGTCGATGAAGGACAGCATTTCACGGACTTCGGATGCGATCATAAAAATAAACCTCCTAATTTCCTGAGAAAAGAGCCGGTCAGTACTGACCGGCCCTTTTTAAGCATATTCAGGTTACTTTTTGGCAGCGGTCTGCTCGCGCTTTGCAAGGGCGGGCAGAATGAATCCCAGCACGGTCAGCACCACGGGGGTGATGACGTTCAGTGCAAAGGTGAAGGGGTCCTTGTCGTACATACCCAGCACGCAGCACACGGCGGTAACGGCAAAGCACCAGCCGCCGAAGAACTTGGCCACGGCCTGATTCTTGACAAAGCGGTACTCGGCGGGGATGGTATCGTAGGCATTGCGCAGGGCGATGTAGGCGGCGAACACCCACAGGTAGCGCATGGGCATACACACAGAGTTCAGCTTGGTCAGCTGGCGCAGAACAGCAGCCGCACCGGGCACGAAGGACTGTGCCAGAATGATGGAGCCGGACAGCACCGCCACCATCTTGATGCCGTTGCTGTGCACGCCGTGGGCGTTGACCTTGTGCAGAGCCTGCGGGATGAACTGCTTGGTGTGCTCGTTATCCAGCAACATACGCAGCGGTGCGTCGATGCTCAAGATCAGCACGGCGAGCTGGCTGATGACGTTGCACAGGGCGTAGATGATCATGAACAGATCGCCCACATGGTAGTACTGACCCAGCTTCTGGAAAGCCCAGTAGGAGCTGTTGGCAGCGTAGGCGTTGAAGCTCTCTGCGCTGGCATTGATGATGGCGGGGTCGAACATACGGCTCATGGCCAGCGTGCCCAGAATGGCGCAGGTGACCACCATGACAGCCAGCGCGATCATGCCGCGGGGGAAGCCCTTGCTGGGGTTCTCGACCTTATTGACGTAGGGAGAGATCTTCTCGCAGCCGCCCACAGCGAACACCAGAATGGACAGAGACGTGAAGTAGGTGACGTTGAAGTTGGGGATCAGGCTGCTAAAACTCAGGTTGGCGTGGACGTACTCTGCCGTGGGGTTAATGGCCGGGGCAGCGAACATCATCACGATGTACAGCAGGGACATGATGAAGGTGCAGGTGCCTGCGGCAGTCAGCAGCTTTTTCAGGGGGTTCAGACCCAGACTTGCAATGTAGCAGCCCAGCAGCAGGATGCAGAAGGTAGCCAGCTGGATGTAGCGGGTGGGGAAGGAATCGTAGGTCTCCGCGTTGCGGAAAATGGCCCAGCTCAGCGCCTTCAGAAAGCCGCTGCCCTTGCTGGCAATGTAGGTGATATGGCAGGCCCAGTAGGTCCAACCGGCGTAGTAGGCCAGCTTTGCGTTGGTGGTCTGGTGCAGCCAGGAGCTGACGCCGCCGCCCTCGTTTTTAAAGGCAGAGCCCAGCTCACCCACCATCAGCGCATAGGGGATGAAGTACAGGACAAACATGAAGATCCAGCTGAAGATGACCTGCGGACCGTTAAAGTACACAAAGCCGTTGGTAATGTTGCCGAAGCCCCAGACCGTAGAAAAGGCCATGAAGGCAAGGGTAAGCCACGAGATCTTTGTGGCTTTTTCTTTGTTAGACATGCGGACAATTCCTCTCTTTCTTTTCCACACAGGGCGGAAGTTCCTGTAAGAAGGCCAAGGTTCCGCATATACTTTGCAATTTTACTAAAATACAGCAGTACTCGACCGATCACTTTGATAGTATAGCATAATTGCAGATTGTAGACAATCTGCAATTTCCATAAAATGATTGGTCAAAATTTAGACGGTCAGCCAAATTCCCCTTATTTTGCTGCTTCGTCCGCTGCCTGTACGGCGCTGTTCGCGCTGCGCATCCGCTCCATGGGCTCCATGTAGTGGGCGTAGACGGCGCGGCAGGCAACCTCGGTGTCGCCGCTTGCCAGCGCCTCGTACAGCTTGGTGTGGATGCCGTTCTGCCGCTGCGCCAGCGTCTCGTGGTTGGAGCCGCTGTTCGCCCCAACAAGCAGGTTGCCGTAGTTCAGGTCGTCCCAGAATTTCAGCAGTCTGGGCAGCCCTGCCCGCTGCACGATGACCGCATGAAAGCGGTTGTCGTTCTCCACGATCTGCGAAAGATCCCCCGGCCGGACATTGCGCATCTCCTCTAAGATGCCGCGCAGGGTGTGCAGATCCTCCTGCGGGAATTTGCAGTCAAAATAGCGCAGCGCCGTCATTTCCAGATTTGCCCGCAGCAGATAGATCTCGTAGGCGTCCTCCGGCTTTACCCGGCGCACCGAGCAGCCCACATTGCGCGAATATTCAACCATGCCCTCCTGTTCCAGCTGCCGCAGCGCCTCCCGGATGGGTGCCCGGCTGGAGCCAAACTCCTCGGCCAGTTTCTGCTCGGCCAGCTTTACGCCCGGCTGTAATTCCCCGGTAAGGATCTTGCTCCTGATGGCAGAGGTGATACTTTCCCGTAAAGTCTGAAAGGCAAATTCGCCCATGACTTTTATCCCCCTTTTCTCTTCTATACGTTCTTTTTTTGCCGCACGCAGTCCGCAGCCGCTGCCAGTGCAGCCGCAGGCCTGTATTGCGTGCGCCTTATAAGGATACCACGAAACGGTGGAAAAATAAAGTTTTCTGGCAAAAACAGGTACTTTCTCTCCTCTCCGTCATCGAAAGCCTGTACACAAAAAATGCCCCCGGAGGGCTTGTTGCAGCTCTCCGGGGGCATCCTATATACGTTATGCCTTGGCGCACACGGTCGGCATTTACTCGATCTCGATCAGATTCGGGTTCTCAGGCAGAGCCTTTGTCTGCTGAGGAGCGGGCAGCTGGATGTGCAGGACACCATCCTCGAACTTTGCGTGGATGTCCTCCTTCTTCACATCGCCCACGTAGAAACTGCGTGCGCAACTGCCGGAGAAGGTCTCGCGCCGCACGTAGCGGCCCTTGTTGTCCTTTTCGTCATTGCTGTGGCTGCGCACTGCCTGAATGGTCAGATAGCCGTCGCTCAGATCCATCTGAACGTCTTCCTTCTTGCAGCCCGGCAGATCAACGTCCACTTCGTAGCCGTTGTCCGTCTGCTTGACATCGGTCTTCATCATGTTTGCACCGCGCTTACCAAAGGTGTCGCGGGCTTCGCGGTTCATCGCACGCTCCAGTGCACCCTCGTTCCAGAACGGATCAAAGAGATCATCGAACAGGTTCTCATGAAAAACAGTCGGCATAAACATAAAACATACCTCCAATCCCGGCGTTCGGGTCGGGGCAAAAACTTTGAAGCGTCCATTCGGAAAGGCTTTCCGGGGAGCCTTGCGGCTCTCCTTTTGCCCTTCCTCCTGAGCACGCCACTGTTATAGCACCGTTCATTAGCAGTGTCAATAGAAGAGTGCTAAAATTCATAAAAGAATAATACTTTTATAAAATCCTATGCAATCTTTTCGAAATTCAGTCGCATCATCGTGTTTTTATCATTTTTGCCGGTACATCGGCGTAGACAGATATTTCATGCCGTTGTCCGGGACGATGACCACGATGTTCTTTCCCTGATTCTCCGGTCTGCGGCCCACCTGCACCGCTGCGTGCAAAGCCGCTGCTGCCGATGTGCCCAGAAACAGTCCTTCCGCCCGCAGCACCTCATGGGCCGTTTCGTAGGCTTCCTCGGTGCGGACATTGATGCACGCATCGCTCCAGTCTGGCCGCAGATAGTCGGAAAGTGCGCTTTCCGGCACATCATACGCCGGCAAAACGCCATCTATGATCTGCGCATCCGGGTGCTCCGGGGTCAGGCGGGAGTCCGGATGGGGCTGCACCAGAACCACTTGCAGATTCGGGTTGCGGCTGCGCAGATAACTTGCTGTGCCAAAACCCGTGCCGCCGGTGCCCGCCATGCAGACCAGAATATCCACATGGCCTTCTGTATCATTCATTTCAACTCTTTGATTTCCGGGATGGATGCCGCTGCACCTTTGCGCTGCACGGCAATTCCGGCTGCTTTGGTAGCAAGCCGCATGGAGTCCTCTACTGAACTGCCGCTGCAAAGGCCCGCCAGAAAATAGCCGCTGTAAGTGTCCCCGGCAGCTGTAGTATCCACGGCCTGCACCTTTTCGCAGGGGACAAACAGCCGCCGCTCTGCATCCAGATAGTAGCTGCCCGCACTCCCGGCTGTCAGAAGCAGACGGGTCTGCGGGTATTTTTCGTGCAGCAGGGTCAAAACAGCGTCCGCTTCAAAGGTCTCGGTTCCGGCAAGGGCGCAGGCTTCCACCTCGTTGACACAGAGCACATCCACCAGTTCCATCGGGTAGGTCAAGATGCCGACATCGTAGGGTGCGGCATTGAAGAAAATGGAAAGTCCCTTTTTCTGTGCGGCCTGCATCAGGTACGGCAGATTGGAGATCTCATTTTGCAGCACCAGCCAGTCGCCTGGCGAAAAGGCTTTCAGCGTGTGGTCGATCTGCTCTGTGGTGATCTCCTGATTGGCACCGCCGTAAATCAGGATACAGTTTTCGCCGCGGCATACCTCAATGATGGCGTGGCCGGTGGCAGCAGCATCGTCCTTTATCAGATAATCTGTATGAATACCATTTTGTTTCAGGTAATCCACAAATGGTTGTCCATCTGCGCCGACACGACCCGCATGGTATACTGACAATCCAGCTCGTGCAAAGGCGATAGACTGGTTTGCGCCTTTCCCTCCAAAGCCCCGCTGCATGGACTTGGCTGCAAGGGTCTCTTTGGGCGCGAGAAAGTGCTCGACCTCATAGGTATAATCGTAATTGAGGGAACCAAACGAAAGGATTTTCATGGTATATCTTTTTTACTCCATTCTCTGAATCACCGCACCCAGCCATCGGCACAGGGTATCGCCTGCCTGATTTGCGATCTCCAGCACGCGGGCGTGGCTATGCTTGACCGTCTGGATGCCGGTGGCCATGTTAG
>OHQS01000789.1_pt1 | contig 13272 bp, 10 predicted proteins | sample 1578181 | NCBI WGS metagenome assembly OHQS01 (sample SAMEA3879528, study PRJEB24766) | human gut metagenome | biome: human-associated habitat; feature: feces | place: USA | collected 1985/1987 | reverse complement strand
AAAACCTGAAACTGGCCTCGGCATCCTCGCGCCGCAACGCCTCCATCAGTTTGGAAGCATGCAGGTCGCCACTTGCCTCGCCCGCTATGATATAGTATTTCATTCGAAATCCCAGCTTTGCATTTGTCTTAACATTTCGTAATCGGTCACATCCACCGTGGTAGGCGTTATGGCCACGTATCCGTGGGTCAGCGCCCAGTTGTCGGTGTCTGTTGCCTCCGGTTCGTCGTTAGTATACTCGCCAACCATCCAAAAATAGTCGTAACCCCTGGGATGATGGCAGCGAACAACCTCATTTCCCCACGTTCCCCTTGCCATTCGGCACACCTTGACTCCCGAGAAACGCTCTACAACAGGGAAATTCACATTCAGGCACACGCCCTTGGGAAGTCCTTCGTCAAGCAATTTCTTTGTAATCATTTTTACAAGTGGTTCAAGTGGCCTGAAGTCGGCATCGTCGCTATGGTCGCAAATAGAAAAAGCCACAGACGGGATATACTTCATGCACCCCTCCATGGTGACGCCCATAGTGCCTGAGTAATGCGAGTTGACAGAGGCGTTGTCGCCATGGTTGATGCCACCAATCACCAAGTCGGGCCTCCTGTCGCCGCAAAGCTCGCTCAAAGCCAGCTTAACGCAGTCGACAGGGGTGCCGTTGCACGACCACACCTCCACACCCTCCCACTTGCGGCGCAGCTTGAGCCGCAAAGGGGTGGTGGCAGAGAAAGCACACGAAAAGCCGCTTCGGGCCGCTTCTGGGGCACATACCAGCAGGTCGCCGAAACCACCCACCATGTCGATGAGCGAGCGAAGGCCCTTGGCGTGGTAACCGTCATCGTTTGAAATTAGTATTAAAGGTTTCTTATTTTCCATAAATATCCTCTTAATTCGGATGCAAAAATACGAAAAAAGGTTCATTAATGGCTTTTTCTCGCATAAAATATGTAACTTTGCAAACCAAATACGCAAGCATACTACGGTTTGACAGAATTTCGAAAATGGGAAAGATAATCGCATTAGCAAACCAAAAAGGCGGTGTGGGCAAGACCACCACTACCATCAATCTGGCGGCTTCGCTCGCCACACTCGAAAAGAACGTCTTAGTTGTCGACGCCGACCCGCAGGCCAACGCTTCCAGCGGCTTGGGCGTAGACATTAAGCAAGTGGATTGCTCGCTATATGAATGCATAATAGACCATGCCGACGTACGCGACGCGATATACACGACCGACATCGACGGGCTGGACATAATACCCAGCCATATCGACCTTGTGGGCGCAGAAATTGAAATGCTCAACCTCGCCAACCGCGAGAAAGTGCTCAAGAATCTGCTCGACCCCATACGCAGCGACTACGACTACATACTCATCGACTGCAGCCCCTCGCTGGGCCTCATAACCGTCAACTCGCTCACGGCAGCCGACTCTGTCATCATACCGGTGCAGTGTGAGTACTTCGCCCTCGAAGGAATCAGCAAGCTGCTCAACACCATCAAGATCATAAAGAACAAGCTGAACACAAGGCTCGAGATTGAAGGCTTCCTGCTGACAATGTACGACTCGAGGCTCAGGCTGGCCAACCAGATATACGACGAGGTGAAACGCCACTTCCAGGAACTGGTGTTCAAGACCGTGATACAGCGCAACGTGAAACTGAGCGAGAGCCCGAGCCACGGCCTGCCGGTGATACTCTACGACGCAGACTCTACCGGCAGCAAGAACCACCTGGCACTGGCAAAGGAAATAATCAACAAGAACAGCAAAGACGAAGAGCATCAATAACGATGGCAGTACACAAGAAATACGACAGGAACGTCCTCGGGCGCGGGCTCGACGACATTGGCAACGGTCGCGGGCTCGATGCTCTGATCGACACGGGCAGCGTGAGCACGCAAGGCTCATCAAACCTGAGTGAGATTGAACTGAGCCACATTGAGCCCAATCCCAACCAGCCACGGCGCGAATTCGACGAAGAGGCGCTGCAGGAACTGGCTGCCAGCATACGCGAAATCGGAATAATCCAGCCTATAACGCTGCGCAAGGTGGCCGACGACCGCTACCAGATCATTGCCGGCGAAAGGCGGTGGAGAGCGTCGCAGCTGGCCGGCATGCGCACCATCCCGGCCTACATACGCACCGTAGAGGACGAGAACGTGATGGAAATGGCCCTCATCGAGAACATACAGCGTGAGGACCTCAACGCCATAGAGATTGCTTTGGCATACGAACACTTGGCCGAGACCACCGGAATGACGCAAGAGCGCATATCCGAACGAGTGGGCAAAAGCCGTGCTGCGGTAACCAACTACATGCGCCTGCTCAAGCTTCCGGCCCAAGTGCAGATGGCCCTGAAGAACAAGGAGATTGACATGGGCCACGCAAGAGCGCTGCTAGCGCTCGACAGCCCGAGCATACAGATAAAGCTTTTCAAGGAAATCCAAAAGAACGGATACTCTGTGCGCAAGGTCGAAGAAATGGTGCAAATGCTCAAGAACGGCGACGACGTGCAACTGGCAAAGAAAAAAATCTCTGCAAGAAACACCCTGCCGGAGGAGTTCGAGGTGCTCAAAAGCCGGCTGTCCGACTTCTTCCACACCAAGGTACAGATGACATGCTCACCCAAGGGCAAGGGCAAGATAAGCATACAGTTTGCCAACGAAGAAGACCTTGAGCGCATTATGAACGCTCTCGACAATCTGAAAACAGATAACCAGGCCTGAAGTTGAGACGGACAATCATGATATCCGCTATGCGCATCGCAGCCATTTGCATGATAATGGCAGCACAAGCGCAGCCTGTGGTTGCACAAGCAGTGGCACCGGTGACAACTGCCGAGGCAACAGCTACGGCAGACTCCGTGGCCAAAGCCCGCGGCGCCACCGACTCCGTTGCCGCATACAGCGACTCTATATCCATACGGATAAGCCAAGCCAAGGCCACGACAGACTCCATAGCCCAAAGCATCGAGAAGGCACTGGCGGCGGGAGACACAACCCTTGCCAACGACACGAGAATGGCAATCGGGGGCGAGTTGCCGGCAGAAGCGCTGGTCAACGCCCCTGCAAAGCGCGACTGGGCCACATGGCGGCCCAATCCCCAACGGGCACTGTGGCTTGCCCTGGTAATCCCCGGAGGCGGCCAGATATACAACCGAAAGTACTGGAAGCTGCCAATAATATACGGGGGATTCATGGGATGCCTCTATGCCATGAACTGGAACAACATGATGTACAAAGACTACTCGCAGGCTTACCTCGACATCATGGACAGCGACCCGACCACGCAGAGCTACAACCAGTTTCTGCATCTGGGCCAACACATAGACAGCTCCAACGAGGAGAGATACAAGCAGATATTCAAAAACCGCAAGGACAAATACCGCCGGTGGCGCGACTTGAGCTTCTTCTGCATGCTCGGAGTGTATGCCCTGTCTGTGATAGACGCCTACGTCGACGCCGAACTGTCTGAGTTTGACATATCGAAAGACCTGAGCCTGAAGGTAGAGCCGGCGGTGATAAACAACAGCGCGTCAAACAAGGTGCTCGAAGCGTCTTCGTTCGGCGTGCAGTGCAAACTGAGATTCTAAGGCCGGAAGCAGCGCCGCGAAAGCTGCCACACGGCATAATGCTATACATTATTAATATAAATGAACAAGAAAACCCTACTTTTCACAGTCGCATTGCTGTTTGCCGGCAACAGCATGGCACAGGCACAAGGCAGCAACGACGACAATGAAATAAGCGTAACCGACAGCAAGGGCAACCAAGAAGTGATAGAGTTCCCTGAAGCTATGGGCTACGAGCTGGACAGTCTGATGAACCTTTACATGGCAAAGACATACCTCGACGAAGACGAGGACTGCCAGATGAAGGACATAAACCCCGTGTTCGAGAAAGAGGTGTACATCGACCGGCTGAGCCGAATACCCTCAATCATCGAGATGCCTTACAACGATGTGGTACAGAAATTCATCGACCGATACAGCGGGAGGCTCCGCCACTCGGTGAGCTACATGCTCGGTGCCTCAAACTTCTACATGCCGATATTCGAAGAGGCGCTCGAAGCCTACGAGCTTCCGCTTGAACTCCGCTACATGCCCGTGATAGAGTCGGCACTCAATCCCACGGCCGTATCGCGCGCGGGAGCCACCGGCCTGTGGCAGTTCATGCTCCCGACGGGAAAGAGATACGGCCTTAACGTCAACTCTCTCGTTGACGAACGCCGCGACCCCATAAAGTCGTCGTACGCCGCCGCGCAATACCTGAGCGACCTGTACAAGGTGTTCGGCGACTGGACACTGGTCATTGCAGCCTACAACTGCGGGCCGGAGCAGGTCAACAAGGCCATCCGCCGCTCCAACGGCGAGCGCGACTACTGGAAGATATACCCATACCTGCCCAAGGAGACGCGCGGTTATGTGCCTGCGTTCATAGCCGCCAACTACATCATGACATACTACTGCGACCACAACATCTGCCCGATGAAGACCAGGCTGCCGGCAAAGACCGACACACTGATGCTCAGCAAGAATGTCCATCTCGAACAGATTGCGGCCGTGTGCGGTGTGAGCATCGACGAGCTAAGGGCCCTCAACCCGGCTTACCGGCGCGATGTCATACCCGGGGCGACAGAGCTTTCGTGCCTTAGGCTACCGCAAACAGAGGTAGGCAAGTTCATCGACAACGAAGACTCGATATACAACTACAAGAGCGAAGAGCTCATGGCCAAGCGCACCGAGGTCGAGGTCAACAAGCAGGCAACCTCAACCACATCGAGCAAACGGTCGGCCACACGCCGCAGAAGCCGCACGAGAGCGCGCTACGTCACGATAAGGAGCGGACAGACGCTGTCGGAGCTGGCAGAGAAACACGGCACCACCGTCAGCCGGCTCAAAAGGCTCAACGGCCTGAAAGGCACGTCGATACGCGCCGGCAAGAAGCTCAGGGTAAGATAACCGAAGGCATCTCCTGCCCAGCAACAGACGTTGCCGGCAGGAGATGCCGCCTTTAATCCACAACCATTAACACGCTAAGGACATGACAAACGACCAAGAACTAAAGACCAGGGAAGCCGCCGACGACAAGATGATAAACGATGCGTTCCAACATTTGCTGGATACGTACATACAGTCGCGCCACCGCAAGAAGGTGGACATTATCACCAAGGCATTCAACTTTGCGCGGCAGGCACACAAAGGCGTGCGCCGGCTGTCGGGCGAACCATACATCATGCATCCCATTGCCGTGGCCCAGATAGCGTGCGAAGAGGTGGGACTGGGCTCGACGAGCATCTGCGCGGCGCTGCTCCACGACGTTGTCGAAGACACCGACTACACCACCGAGGACATTGAAAACATATTCGGCCCGAAGATTGCCAACATCGTCGACGGGCTGACAAAGATAAGCGGGGGCATATTCGGCGACAGGGCATCGGCCCAGGCCGAGAACTTCAAGAAGCTGCTGCTCACGATGAGCGACGACATACGCGTGATACTGATAAAGATTTGCGACCGCCTGCACAACATGCGCACACTGGCCAGCCAGCCGGCCAACAAGCAATACAAGATTGCCGGGGAGACTCTATACATCTATGCGCCGCTTGCCAACAGACTCGGGCTCAACAAGATAAAGACCGAGCTCGAAGACCTGAGCTTCCGCTATGAGCACCCCGACGAATACGCATCGATAGAACAGAAGCTCGCATCGACCCAGGCATCGCGCCACACGCTGTTCGACGAGTTCACCGCCCCCATACGCGAAGCGCTCGACAAGATGGGCATAAGATATGCAATCAAGGAGCGCGTGAAGAGCCCATACTCAATATGGTGCAAGATGCAGAACAAGCATGTGACGTTCGACGAGATTTACGACATACTCGCCGTGCGCATAATATTCACGCCGAAAGAGCGCGAGAACGAGATAAACGAATGCTTCAACATCTATGTTGCCATCAGCAGGATATACAAGTCGCACCCCGACAGGCTGCGCGACTGGCTCAACCACCCAAAGGCCAACGGCTACCAGGCGCTCCACGTCACGCTGATGTCGCACCAGGGACGCTGGATTGAGGTGCAGATACGGTCGGACAGGATGGACGAGATTGCCGAGCAGGGATTCGCCGCCCACTGGAAATACAAGGAAGGCGAGAACGGAGAGATCAACGAAGACGACGGCGAGCTCAACGACTGGCTGCACACCATCAAAGAGATACTCGACGACCCGCAGCCCGACGCCATGGATTTCCTCGACGCAATAAAGCTCAACCTCTTTGCGTCGGAGATATTCGTCTTCACCCCCAAAGGCGAGATAAAGACGATGCCGGCCGGATGTACCGCGCTCGACTTCGCGTTTTCAATCCACACCTTCCTCGGCAGCCACTGCATCGGGGCCAAGGTAAACCACAAACTCGTGCCGCTCAGCCACAAGCTCGAGAGCGGCGACCAGGTTGAAATACTCACCTCGAAGTCGCAACACGTGCAACCGTCGTGGATAAACTTTGTGTCGACGGCCAAGGCCAAGGCCAAGATACAGGCCATACTGCGCCGCGAGAGCCGCGAGATACAGAAGCTCGGCGAAGACACCCTCGGCGAGTTCCTCAAGAAAAACGGCATGGAGCACACCAACGCCGCCGTCGACAAGCTTGCCGCGCTGCACAACATGGACAAGCGTGAAGACCTGCTGCAGGCCATCGGCGAGAAGATGATAATACTCGGCGAGAAAGACATCGACGAGCTGAAAGGCAAGAAACGCGAGAAGTCAACGGGCGGATGGCGCAAGTTTGTGCCATTCATAGGCGGGGGCAAGGCCAAGAAAGAAGAAGGCAAGCAGCCCGAGCTCTTTGTCGTGTCTGAATCGTTCAACCGCAAGAAGCCCATCATCATAACCGACGAGAACATAAGCCAGTACAAGTTCACGTTCTGCTGCCACCCCATACCGGGCGACGACATACTCGGGTTCATCGACAACAAGAAGCAGATAGAGATTCACAAGCGGGCCTGCCCCGTGGCCGCAAAGCTCAAGGCCAGCTACGGCAACCGCATCCTCGACGCCAAATGGGACATGCACAAGAAGCTATACTTCGACGCCACCATACGGCTTGAGGGCATCGACCGCATAGGGATGCTCAACGAGGTGACACGGGTAATATCCGAGCAGATGAGCATCAACATCCACAAGGTGGCCTTCAGCTGCAACGAGGGGATATTCGAGGGAACAATAGAACTGTATGTCCACGACCGCGACGACGTGCGCTCCATCATCGGAAGCCTCAAAAAGGTGCCCGGCGTGCAGGAGGTGAGCCAGATAATGTGATGCCCCCTGCCGCCCGGACGGGCACGCGCGCCGCAGGCATGCCGGCCTGCCGACAACCGACAACCATAAAAAAAACAATCATGATAAGAAGACTAACTATGCTCATTGCCGCGCTGGCCGTCATGGCCGGGGCAGCGGCCGCCAACAAGTATGACAACACCGACACCATAGTAGTGGCCCGCGACGGCACCGGCGAGTTCCGCACCATAGGCGAGGCCGTCGAGGTGTGCCGAGCGTTCATGGACTACACCAAGGTAATCTACGTAAAGCGCGGCCTATACAAAGAGAAGCTCACCGTGCCCCAGTGGCTCACCAACATCGAGATAGTGGGCGAAGACCGCGACGAGACCATCATCACCTACGACGACCACGCCAACATACGCATGCCCGAAACGGGCAGGCCGATGGGCACCTTCCGCACGTTTACCGTAAGGGTGCAGGGCAGCGGCATAACATTCAAGAACATAACCATAGAAAACAACGCCGCGCAGATAGGCCAGGCCGTGGCGCTGCACACCGAGGGCGACAGGCTGACGTTTGTCAACTGCCGCCTGCTGGGCAACCAAGACACCATCTACACGGGCAACGGCGGCACGCGGCTGTTCTTCAAAGACTGCCTGATTGAGGGCACCACCGACTTCATCTTCGGCCCGTCGACGGCATGGTTTGAAAACTGCGACATACACAGCCGGCGCAATTCATACATCACTGCCGCCTCGACACCAAAGGATGTGAAGTACGGCTACGTGTTCAACCACTGCCGGCTGACCGCCGACGAGGGTGTCACCAAGGTATACCTTGGCCGCCCCTGGCGCGACTATGGCTACACGCTGTTCATGAACTGCGAGATGGGCGCACACATTCGCCCCGAAGGCTGGCACCACTGGGAGAAGCAGCGCGAGCAAACCGCCCGCTACATTGAGTACAACAACTCGGGCCCCGGGGCCAACACCGACAGCCGGGCTGCCTGGAGCCGCCACCTGAGCAAGAAGGAAGCCGAGGGCATTACCATGCAGGCCGTCTTCACCATCGACGACACTTGGAACCCCGAAGCAGCAAAGAAGTAAACAAGGGAAACGGTCGACAAAGGCCGGCATAATGGCCAAAAGGCCCTACCGATGCCCGTAGCCGTGCAGCCCACGGTGGCTTTCGCCGCCTTTGCCTACGCTATCCTCAAGCCCAAAAGCCTTTCAGCATACACTATCAGCCGCCCCGCCCCATCCTCTCGTTAAGGATTAGGCGGGGCGGTTTGCATTATTTTGCGCCATGAAGCCATTGCATGGCAACTGCACACCATTGCATATTTAATACTCGTACCAACAAAATCACGCAATGATTCCACTTCCACCGAAAACCGACACAGGCCACAAAGCCACAAAAAGGCCATGGATTATTTTGCCATCAGCTGTTTTTTCTATATATTTGCAAGCATGACCATAAAGGAATACATAGCCGAACTGAACCGACAGCTGGCCACAGGCATGGCACGCGAGCACAGCTACCGCCCAGCCCTGAAACAGCTGCTCGACACCCTCCTGCCCGATTTCGACGTGACCAACGAGCCAAGCCGCATAGCATGCGGAGCCCCGGACTTCATCATAATGCGCCGCAGAGACAGGCAACCCACGGCTTTTGTAGAGACGAAAGACCTCGGCGACACCGACCTCGATGGCCGGCGCCAGCACCGCGAACAGTTTGCCCGCTATCGCAAATCGCTCGACCACATTGTCTTTACCGACTATCTCGACTTCCACTTCTACCACAACGGGGAGCTATCCGAGAGCATACGCATTGCCGAACTGCGCGGCGACAAGGTAGTGGCCATAAAAGACAACATCGACCGATGGGCGACGGCTATGCGCAGACTGGCCACAGCCGGGCCGCAGCGCATTGTGGCTGCACGCCAGCTGGCCTCGGCAATGGCTGCCAAGGCTGTGCTCATGGGCAACATCCTGACGCAATCGCTCGAAGACGAACGGCCCGACGATAAGCCCGACACAGCCTGCAGCCAGCTCGGCATAGAATACAAGGCCTTCAAAGACGTGCTAATAAGCACGCTCACCTACGACGAGTTTGCCGACATTTATTCGCAGACCATCGTCTACGGCATGTTCGCTGCCCGCCTGAACGACCCCACCCCCGATACATTCTCGCGCTTCGAGGCCGCCTCGCTCATACCAAAGACAAACCCTTTCTTGCGCAAAGTGTTCCAGAACATAGCCGGCTACGACCTTGACGAGCGCCTGACGTGGATTGTCGACGACGTGGCCGCCATGTTCAATGCTGCCGACCTTGACCGCATAATGCAGGGCTACGGCGGCAACGGGAAGCCGCGCGACCCCATGATTCACTTCTACGAAGACTTCCTGATGGCCTACCGCCCGGCGGTGCGCAAGGAGAAGGGCGTTTGGTATACGCCGCTGCCCGTGGTGCGCTTCATGGTCGATGCCGTCGACAGCGTGCTCCGCTCCGACTTCGGCCTGCCCCTGGGCCTGGCCGACTACAGCACGGTGGAGCGCGAAGTGGTGAACCCACAGCATACCAAGGGCCGCCACGGAAGCCGCACCACCTACGCCGTCACATTCCACAAGGTGCAGATACTCGACCCCGCCACTGGCACCGGCACGTTCCTTGCCGAAGTGGTCAACGCCATACACGACCGCTTCCATAGCCAGCAGGGCCTCTGGCAAGACTACGTGGCGCATCACCTGCTGCCACGGCTCAACGGCTTCGAGCTGCTCATGGCGCCCTACACCATAGCCCACCTGAAGCTAGACATGATTCTGCGCGCCACCGGCTACAGCCACAACAGCGACGCACGCCTGCGCATATTCCTCACAAACTCGCTCGAAGAATGCCACCCATACACTGGAACGCTATTCGCCAAGTGGCTCAGCGACGAGGCCAACGCCGCCAACCGCATAAAGCGCGACACGCCGGTGATGGTGATGATAGGCAACCCGCCTTACAACGGTGAAAGCCAAAACAAGGGAGAGTGGATAATGAACCTGATGGAGACGTACAAGAAGGAGCCGGGAGGGAAAGCCAAACTGAACGAGCGCAACCCCAAATGGCTCAATGACGACTACGTGAAGTTCATACGCATGGCACAGCACTTCATCGAGAAAAACTGCGAAGGCGTGCTGGCGTTCATCAACCCGCATGGCTTTCTCGACAATCCCACGTTCCGTGGCATGCGCTGGCAACTGCTCCGCGCCTTCGACAAGATATACACCATCGACCTGCACGGCAACAGCAAGAAAAAAGAAACAGCGCCCGATGGCGGCAAGGACGAGAACGTTTTTGACATACAGCAGGGCGTAAGCATAAACATTTTCGTAAAGAACAACCACAAGAAAACCAGAGAACTGGGACGTGTCTACCACTTCGACCTCTTCGGAAAGCGGCAAGACAAGTTTGATTTCCTCGCCTCCAACACGCTCTTAGGCATACATTTCACCGAGGTAAGGCCGCAGGAACCTATGTATTTCTTCTTGCCTAAAGACACCGAAGCCGAAGAAGAATACAACAATGGATTCGGAGTCAACGAACTGTTCAGCACCTGCCTGCTCGGCCCAAACTCTCACAGAGACGACTTTGCCATTGCATTCGACCGTGACACCGCACGCAAAAGGATCGAAGATTTTGCCAACAAAGACATCACAGATGATGAAATAATACGCAAATATAACTTAAAAAACAACAGAGACTGGAATGTGACAGACGCCAGAAAGCAAATGACCGGCAACGAAATTGCCATAAAATGTCTTTACCGCCCATTCGATTTCAGGTATATGCTCTATGGAAGCTACGCCTTTGACTACCCGCGTCCGCAAATAAACGACAGCCTTTTGAAACCAAACATAGCACTGATAACGACCAGGCAAACAAAAGAGAAATTTGCCGCAATGGTCTGCTCAACACCTTTGGGTCAACACAAGATTGTCACACCATACGATGGTAGCTATGTCATGCCGCTTTATTCCCACAATGAAACAGGATTATTCAAACCGGAAAGCGATGCGCGGCAAGCCAACTTCAACAGTGGCATCCTGTCAAAAATAAAACAATCAATAGAAGAAAAAGACAGCAACATTGCCCCCATGGAGCTGTTCGACTACATCTACGCCGTGCTGCACAGCCCGCAATACCGCAAGCGCTACAAGGAGTTTCTTAAGATTGACTTCCCCAAAATCCCTTATCCCAAAGATGCAAAGCTATACCACGCACTGGCCGAAAAGGGAGGCGAGCTGCGCAGGCTCCACCTCATGGAGAGTTCGGAGGGCTGGCCCGTAACGGCCACATACCCCGTGGCGGGAACCAACGTCGTGGAACAGCTGCGCCGAGAGGCCGACCGCGTTTACATAAACAAGGAGCAATACATCGGCGGAGTGAGCAACACGGCTTGGCTGTTCTGCATAGGAGGCTACCAGCCAGCACAGAAATGGCTCAAAGACAGGCGCGGGCGCACACTCGGTTTCAAAGACATACGCCACTACCAGGAAATAATCCATGCCCTCGACAACACCGCCCGGTTGATGAACGAGATAGACGGGTTGTGGCAACCGGGTAAATAACGACGCATGGATGTAGGCACCGTGCCAACCAAGCGCGTAGTTTCCCGTCATTTTCCCTCAAAAAGCGAATGCGCGGCCTAAGCAATCGAACCAAACAGCCCAACGCCCAACGCCCTGCACATACATTTGCCCGCAACCGTGATGACCGCCGAAACAGCCCTGCGGCACTGCCCCCGCCGACAGGGCGATGGCAAGGGGCATTGCCGGCCGAGGTGTTTTTTGGCCAACCGGCTTGTGGTGAAGCCTGTATCGCAAACTCCGTTGCAAGCTTTTGTTCCGCAAACGGCAAAAGACGGACAAGTCTGAAACCATGAACACCTCTTCCCCAGATGCCAGCACAAAGAAACAGCGCAACGGGCCCGGCTGCGGCATACCGACAGTAAACACCGGCTTTGTTTCCTGGCACTCACCCCGACATCTTTGTCAAATCAACACCGAACCACGGTCAGCAAGCTCTACTGCGCCCTCCAATACGTGCCGTTTCACACTGCCAAACGGCACGTACGGCAACCTAAAAAAGGCCGTTTTGCAGTGCAAAACGGGCCATATTGCCAACAGGCTGTGGGCCAAACGCCCAATATCATGGTGCAGATTATTGCACACCGCCATCCGCACCAGGCCTATGTCGCTATCTTACTGCCGGTTACGATTGCACATCCATTTTTGCGATATTTGGCTCCAGGCAGCCAATAATAGCGCAAAGACACGAATATAAAAGGGCTTTTCGGCCGGTATTTAACTCTTTTTGCAATCATTAACACATTATTCCAGACCCCAAAACCCTCTCAACACCTCCCTCTTTACCCCATTGCCATTCAACGCCTTTACCATTTTATATTTCCACCTTATTGCCTTCCCAACGCCTACCTGTCCATCCAGGCCTTGAAAGCCGGTGACGTTTCGCGGCTCACCACCACAATCTGCAAGCTTGCCGGCGGTATGCTGCCGTCGGCGTCGTTCACCTCCGGCCCTATGCTCACCACTATGCTGTCGCCATAGCGCATGTACATAAGGTAGAGATACGAGTCGAGAAAAGCCAGCTCGTCGGCCAGGGGCACCGTGTTGCGGTCGTAGTTCTGTATTATGTAGCGTTAAACCTTCGAGAGCTTTCCAAGGAATTTCACCGCCAGTCGGCTGTCTTCCATTATCAGCTCCGTCAGTATGCTGAAGTTGTTGAACATGAAATGCGGGTCTACCTGCTGCTTGAGCGCATTGAGCTTGGCCTGCATGGCCTCTGTCTCAAGCCTGCGCTTGGCCGCCTCAGCCTCAATGTATGAATAAGTAGGTGTTCAAAATTAATTGCCATCAAGTTGTGCGCTATTTCGGAGATGCATGCCAAAGTCCGAAGAGGGAGCGTAGCGGGCTACGCGACCGATGAGACTTTGG
>OHQS01000781.1_pt1 | contig 13418 bp, 12 predicted proteins | sample 1578181 | NCBI WGS metagenome assembly OHQS01 (sample SAMEA3879528, study PRJEB24766) | human gut metagenome | biome: human-associated habitat; feature: feces | place: USA | collected 1985/1987 | reverse complement strand
GTTCGTCTCATACTGTTATAAGATAAATGACTGTGCTGAGCTATGCTGTTGCAAAGAAAAGAAATTTATTCAGAAGTAGAGAACTATTTTAATATGTTCTATAGCAGGAAATAAAAAAAATCCCCTTCGGCGAACCGAAGAGGATTTATAGCTTTTTCCAAATGTCTTGTTAGGAACCTGCCGAAATTTATTCAGCAGCAGCTTCTGCTGCGGGAGCTTCTTCAGCCGGAGCTTCGGTTGCTTCTTCTGCAGGTGCTTCAGCGGCAGCCTTAGCAGCTTCTTCAGCAGCTTTCTTTTCAGCCAATGCTTTAGCTTTCTCAGCGTTCACTTTCTTTTCGGCTTCCAGACGTGCTTTTGCTTCAGCTTTCTTAGCTTCTTCGTCTTTAGCTTTCAAGGCAGCCAAACCGCTTTGTTTGTTGTTCTTCCAAGCTTCAAATTTAGCTTCAGCTTCAGCTTCGCCAAATGCGCCTTTAGTTACACCACCCAACAGATGTTTTTTCATGTAAACGCCTTCGCGTGACAAGATGTTACGAACAGTGTCAGTCGGTTGTGCACCTTTCATAACCCAGTCAAGTGCGCGGTCGAACTTCAAATCTACTGTGGCAGGATTGGTGTTCGGATTGTACGTACCAATCTTCTCAATAAATTTACCATCACGTGGTGCTCTTACATCTGCAATAACGATAGAGTAAAAAGCATAGCTCTTACGTCCATGTCTTTGCAATCTGATTTTTGTTGCCATTTTAAATAATGTTTTAAATAAATGATTTGAATTATGCTACTATCTCGTAATAGCGGCTGCAAAGGTAGGACTTTTTATTTTGATTGACAAAGAGTTTGCTTGTTATTTTCAGTAAATCAACTATAAAAAAAGGATGAATTTCATTAGAAATCCATCCCTCTTTTTAATAACGTATTATCTGAGAATGATTAATTCTTCGGTAATGCTTCTTTAACTACCATCGGACGGCCTCCGTATTCAGCACCGTTCAATGCATTGATAGCGTTAGATGCTTCTGCAGAATCCGGCATTTCGATGAATGCGAATCCTTTAGATCTTCTTGTTTCACGGTCAGTGATGATTCTTACTGAGTCTACTGTTCCGTACTCTTCCATAACTTCTCTCAAATCTGATTCTCTAACCTTGTAATTAAGGTTACCTACATACAAATTCATAAATCTAAATAAAATAATAAATTAATAATTCAATAAACAAAGTTTTTGGAAGTTGTTAGGTCAGAGATGGAAATACTCAATGTAGAGGAAATACATACGTGAAATAATCAAATCGAATAAACTTTCTTATTGTTCGGGTACAAAGTAACGCATTCTATTTTAATAATGCATCATCTTTTACCATATTTTTTTTCGATATTTTCATTTTTTATTGAATATGGGAGATTTTTTACGAATATTTCCGTGGATATCTCACTAATATTGCCAGCAATGCACATATTCCCATTGTAAACGGATAATACAAGCTACCGATAATGCTGATGGGAGAAATTCCCGCTAATCCGGCAGCAATCAATAGTTGCGCCCCGTAAGGAATGATACCTTGTATCAGGCAGGAGAACGTGTCCAGGATACTGGCTGTCTTCCGGCGGTCCAGATGAAAGCGTTGGGCGATGTCCTTGGCTATCGGTCCGGTGGTAATGATGGCGATGGTATTGTTGGCGGTGCATAGGTTGGCAATGCTGACGAGTGCGGCGATACTCAGTTCTGCACCTCGCTTGCCTTTTACGTGACGTGTCAGGCGGGAGATTATGAAATCGATGCCTCCATTATACCGAATGGTCTCAAGCATGCCGCCCGCAAGTAAAGTGATGATGATAAGTTCTCCCATTCCCGTGATGCCTGTTCCCATGGCGCCGAACCAGTCGAAGAAAGCTGTGCTTATGTCTGTTCCGCTTGTAATGATGCCCATGATGCCTGTGCTGAGAATCCCCAGCAGTAAAACCAACATTACATTTACACCTGCCACTGCCGTACCCAATACGATGAGGTAGGGGATAACCTTTATCCATTCAATCGCTTGCGTCTGTGCAGGGGCTGATATTGATAATCCCTGGAATATATAGATACATAATACGACCAGTGCTGCCGGAACCACAATCATAAAGTTCACCCGGAACTTATCCCTCATCACACAATCCTGTGTTTTGGTGGATGCAATTGTTGTGTCCGAAATAAAAGAGAGATTATCTCCGAAAAATGAACCGCCCACTACAATGGCAACCATATATGGCAGATCTATACCGGTTTTTTCCGCCAGTCCGATGGCTACGGGCGTCAGTGCTACAATTGTTCCCACACTGGTGCCGATGGAAAGTGAAATGAAACAGGCAGCGATGAAAATTCCTGCCAGTAATAAATTGTCCGGCAGAATACTCAGAGTCAGGTTTACTGTAGCGTCGATTGCTCCCATCTGTTTGGCGCTTTGTGCAAAAGCTCCGGCAAGGATGAATATCCATATCATCAATATGATATTCTTATTGCTGGCTCCTACCGAGAATTGATACACCCGCTTTTCCAGACTCAATCCGCGCGTCAGTGCGATGGCATAGCAAGATGACAACAGGAATGCTACCGTAATAGGTACTTTATAGAAATCGTTTACAATCAATGAAGTCACCAGGTAAAGGCATAAAAATACCGCCAGCGGGCTCAGTGCCCACCATCCACCTTTTCGTTTATTCGCTGTATTTGTCATTTTAATATATATTGTAATACGGAATTACTTCACCACAGAGTAACACAGAGTCTCACAGAGTTTAATCAATTTGAAATCAAAAGAATAGAACTCTATGATACTCTGTGTTACTCTGTGGTGAAACATTTATTCGCTGCAAAATTATAAAAAACAAAGAGCGGAGCAAAATAGTTTTTGCCCGCCCTCTATCTCTATAATTGTCAATTGTTAATTTACAAAGTAACCCCCGTTTTGAAGATTGCGATTTCCTTGTACCCTTTCTTCTCGTTGTTCACGAATTCACCACTTGCCACCTGGATAATGTAATCGATAAACCGTTCGCAAGTCTTTTCCATCGGCTCGTTTTCCACGATAACTCCTGCATTGAAATCAATCCATCCCGGTTTGTTCTTTGCCAGTGTGGAGTTGGTGGAAATCTTCATGGTCGGCACATACGTTCCGAATGGTGTGCCACGTCCTGTGGTGAACAATACCATGTGGCAACCGCAGGAGGCCAGTGCTGTTGCTGCCACCAGGTCATTTCCCGGAGCTGACAACAAATTCAATCCTTTTACTTTCAGACGTTCACCATACGGCAACACACCTTCCACGTAGCTTTTGCCACATTTCTGGGTGCATCCCAAGGCTTTGTCCTCTAAAGTTGAGATACCGCCCGCCTTGTTTCCCGGAGACGGATTTTCACCTACCGGTTCGCCATGTGAAAGGAAGTATTCCTTGAAGTCGTTAATCAGTTTCACAGTTTCTTCAAATAATTCCTTGTTGCGGCAACGGTTCATCAATATGGTCTCTGCACCGAACATTTCCGGAACTTCCGTCAATACGCTCGTACCACCTTGTGCCACCAGGAAATCGGAGAACATACCCAACAGCGGATTGGCTGTGATACCGGAGAAACCATCCGATCCGCCACATTTTAAGCCTACTCGCAATTCACTCAGGGGTACATCCACACGTTCGTCCTTGCTGGCTTTTTCATACAGCTCCCGCAACAGTTTCATACCTTCTTCGTACTCATCGCCTACTTTCTGCGTTACCATGAATTTTACACGGTCTTCGTCATATTCTCCCAGGAACTCACGGAACACATCCGGCTGATTGTTTTCACAGCCTAAGCCCACTACCAGCACTGCACCTGCATTGGGGTGCAATACCATGTCTCGCAGGATTTTCTTAGTGTTTTCGTGGTCGTCTCCCAGTTGCGAGCAGCCATAGTTGTGTGGATATGCCATAATCGCATCCACTCCTTTGCCGCCGGTTTCCCGACGCAGACCTTCGGCCAGTTGGTTGATGATACCATTCACGCAGCCTACGGTCGGTATAATCCACACCTCGTTGCGAATTCCCACTTCGCCATTTTTACGGCGATAACCTTTGAATGTCAGGTTTTTGTGTGGAATATCCAGCGTAACGCTTGTCGGATTGTATGTATAATCCAGCAGTCCAGCCAAATTTGTCTGGATATTATTCTCATTCATCCAATCCCCCTGTTTCTTAGTCGTGCGTGCATGACCGATAGGGTACCCATATTTAATGACGTTTTCGCCTTCTGCAAAGTCTTTCAATGCAAATTTATGTCCGGCGGGCACTTCCTCACTCAGAGTGATTTCCGTCCCGTCCACCGTGAGCTTTTCTCCTGCCGGCAGTGTCACAATAGCGACAGCTACATTATCTGCAGGGTTGATTTTAAGGTACTTAGTTTCCATAATTACTTTATTATTTATTTGAATAAAATTCAATATTCTCTTTCGTAAGCAAGTCTATCGGCATAAAGTTTTCTCTTGGTACTTCCTTTTTGAAGATCAGGTAGTCGCACAATGCTTTGATACCATCGAATCCTTGCAATTCAGGCTGTTGGGCGATGAGAAAGGATACACTGCCCTCCATCAGGCATTTCACGTTGCGTTCCAGCAAGTCATATCCCATCAGTTTAAAGTCTGTTTTTTGTTGCTTCAATAAATATTCTCCGACAATGTAAACTTTCGAATTGAAAGTGATGCCATTCTTTACGTTCGGATGTTTTCTGAAAAAATCGTTCAGCATCTGTGCGTCATCACTGTCTCGCTTGGCGTGCAGGTTCAGTTCCCAGATGCGGCAATCGGAGTGATGCTTCAGCATGTATTCACGAAATCCGATTTCCCGGCGCTCTTGCTGGTTAGAACCTACAATACCTTCGTTTATCTTGCGGAAAATTACGATTTCCCGTTCCCCGCCTGCAAGCAACATCATCATTCGTGCGGCAAAATATCCACTCTGGTGCGAATTCTGTCCGAAAAAGGAGAGGGCAGGCTGATCTTTCAGATTAGAGTCTATATATATATAAGGTATAGAACGTTTGTTCAGTTCCTCTGTGAATGGTTTCGTATATTGCGGTACGGTAGGGGCGAACATAATCCCGTCCGGTTTCTGTTCCAGGATATTCCGGGCAACATCTCCGAATGAATGATAATCGAACGGATCGTAATAGGAGAGGTTCACGGAGATATTGAAGTCCGAATACGCTACCAGTGCGTCTTGGATACCGGCTTCTACGGCAGTCCAATATTCGCCTTTCTCATGTTGCGGCAGCAGACAGGAGAATGTATATTTCTTGTTCGATGCCAATGCGCTGGCGTACATATTGGGTTGGTAATCCAGCTGTTTCAGAATTTCCTCCACCCGTTTCCGGCTGGCTTCCGATACTCCGCTGCGTCCGTGTATCACCCGGTCTACTGTTCCCACCGATACATCCGCCATTTTGGCGATATCCTTGATTCTAATTCTTTCTGCCATCAGATTATTTACAATTTACGATGTACAATTTACAATTTTACGTTTTATCATTTACGCATTTCACAAGTTTTCATTTATGCATTTACCATTTATCATCTGTGCTTTTTGCAGGTCATTGCCTGTCTCGGCTTTCATCTGCATAGCCCAATTGTACATTGTAAATGGTAAATTGTACTTCCTCTTGTGTCCGCACACAATAATAATCTTAATATTTTCGACACAAATATATGACAATTTTTGTAATTACGAAAATTGTTGTATCTTTGTGCCCGCACACGAAGGCTATGAAGAACGAACCTTGTTTTAGTTTACTCTCCATAGTATCAAGTTGTTAAGGTGGTTTTTGACCTTAAAATGACAAATTGAAAGTTATAAATTAATCACATATTAAAAAAATAATAAGATTATGGGAAAGAAAGTCGTTACATTAGGCGAGATCATGTTGAGATTGTCCACTCCGGGAAATACCCGTTTTGTTCAGTCTGATTCATTTGACGTAGTATATGGTGGTGGTGAAGCAAATGTAGCTGTCAGCTGTGCCAACTATGGACATGACGCTTACTTTGTGACCAAATTGCCGAAACACGAAATCGGTCAATCAGCTGTGAACGCACTGCGCAAATATGGTGTAAAAACAGATTTCATTGCCCGTGGTGGCGACCGCGTAGGTATCTACTATCTTGAAACAGGTGCTTCTATGCGTCCCAGCAAAGTAATCTATGACCGTGCACATTCTGCCATTGCTGAAGCAGATGCAGCTGACTTCGATTTTGATGCAATCATGGAAGGTGCCGATTGGTTCCACTGGTCCGGTATCACTCCCGCTATCTCCGATAAGGCTGCCGAGCTGACAAAATTGGCTTGCGAAGCTGCAAAACGTCATGGCGTTACGGTATCGGTTGACCTCAACTTCCGTAAGAAACTCTGGACGAAAGAAAAAGCACAATCCATCATGAAGCCGTTGATGCAGTTTGTTGATGTTTGTATCGGTAACGAAGAAGATGCAGAGCTCTGTCTGGGCTTCAAACCCGACGCTGATGTAGAAGGTGGAAAGACTGATGCTGAAGGCTACAAGGGCATCTTCAAGGCAATGGCTAAAGAATTCGGATTCAAATATGTTATTTCTACTTTGCGTGAATCATTCTCTGCAAGTCATAATGGCTGGAAGGCAATGATTTATAACGGTGAAGAATTCTACGAATCTAAACGTTACGATATCAATCCGATCGTCGACCGTGTAGGTGGTGGTGATTCTTTTTCCGGTGGTATCATCCACGGTCTGCTGACGAAGCCTAACCAGGGTGCGGCTCTTGAATTTGCCGTAGCTGCTTCTGCTTTGAAGCATACTATCAATGGAGACTTCAATCTGGTATCGGTAGAAGAAGTTGAAGCATTGGCAGGTGGAGATGCAAGCGGACGTGTACAGAGATAAATTCATGTACAATTTACCATTTACAATGTATAAATAGCGGCAAATGACGAGAGAGGAGATGAAAAACCGCTTAAAGGTATTTGCGGTACGAGTTATAAAGTTGGTAGATAAACTTCCTAATACTCCGGCAGGAAGAGCTATCGGAAACCAAGTAGTTCGTTCAGGAACTTCTCCCGGAGCAAACTATAGAGCCGCTTGCATTGGAAAGTCTGATAAGGATTTTCTGAATAAATTGAAAATGGTAGAAGAAGAACTTGATGAAACTGCATATTGGTTGGAGTTGATAATGGAACTTGAACTTGTGAAACCCGAATTGCTGCAAGATTTGCATCATGAAAATAAGGAACTGGTTAGCATAATTGTAAAGTCTATAATCACTATGCGCAATAAGCAGAATATAGAAATAAAGTAATAAAGTAATAGTAACAGATGTCTCTGTATAATGTCCGCATGGTTAAATTGTACATTGTACATTGTAAATTGTAAATCATAAGATGGCTAAGTTTGATAAAATAGCAGTATTGAATAAGATCGGCTCTACCGGAATGGTGCCCGTCTTCTATCATAAAGATGCAGAAGTTGCAAAAAAAGTAGTGAAAGCGTGTTATGAAGGTGGTGTTCGTGCCTTCGAATTTACTAACCGTGGTGACTTTGCTCACGAAGTGTTTGCAGAAGTTGTGAAATTTGCAGCGAAAGAATGTCCGGAGATGGCTATGGGCGTAGGTTCTATCGTTGATCCAGCTACGGCTGCCCTTTACTTGCAATTGGGTGCTAATTTCGTTGTAGGTCCGTTGTTCAACCCTGAAATCGCTAAGATTTGTAACCGTCGCCTGGTTGCTTATACTCCGGGATGCGGAAGCGTTTCAGAAGTGGGCTTCGCACAAGAGGCAGGATGCGATCTTTGCAAGATCTTCCCGGGTGATGTGCTCGGTGCAAAACTGGTAAAAGGCTTGTTGGCTCCGATGCCATGGTCTAAGCTGATGGTGACCGGTGGGGTAGAACCTACTCAGGAAAACCTGACTTCATGGATCAAAGCCGGTGTGTTCTGTGTAGGTATGGGATCTAAACTCTTCCCGAATGATAAAGTTGCTGCGGAAGACTGGACTTATGTAACAGAAAAATGTAAAGAAGCTCTGGCTTATATCGCAGAAGCTAGAAAATAAGATATTTCATTTTGTTTAAAGGTGTTTAAAGGGGACAACCATTGGAGTTGGCAGATCGTGCCACTCCAGTGGTTTGTTTTTTTATGCGAATTATTTTTTGAGGTAATAATCTTGGGATTTGTTAGTTTTCGGTTTCTTTTTTGATGAATTCTGAGTTAATCTTCTCCGGTTTCTTATAAACTTGTATATTTTGATCTATGAAATTCCTAACAACTTGTGTATTCTATTATTTTAATTGATGTAAAGTTGTAAATATTGGTATTTATCCCTATCTTTGTAACCGATTCAGTTTTCATAGAATTGCAAAACAAACAAATTGAGCATTATGGATAGGAAAAAAATGAAACGAGTGGCTCTTGGAGCTCTCATTGGCGCATTCTCGTTGAGTAGTTGTGCTGACAAAGATGTGTATCAGGGAGAACACAAGAACACGCCTCTTAATCCGACAGAAGTTTTCGACTTCAGTATGGTTAAACAGGTAAAGGTAAATGTAGATTATGGATTTACGAATGACTATTATGTCATTTTCGGACTCTATGATCAGAATCCTCTGAAGGAAGTTGGAGATTCATGGGTGAAAGATGAGACACTGGCTCCTGTCTATTCTGCTTCTACCGATAAAAAAGGTAAATATTCGGGTACTATACAGATTCCTACGGCTATTACGGAGGTATGGCTTTATACGGACTATTTAGGAACGGTTTCTCCGGTTAAGTTGACAGTTTCTGCCGGTGGTGAAATAAACTTCAATCAGGCAGAATATGTTGCCTCATTAAGCACTAAGACAAGAGGAACAACATCCGGAGGATATACTTATTTGGATAGCTGGAAGTTAATGCCCGGAGTTGATTGGGATGGTCGTGGTTATCCTAATAATATGGAAGATGGTTTGAGTATGCCGTCTGCTGATATTTTATATAGTATAAAGGACACATACAGTAAAATTAATGGTAAGAAAATTACGGAGTTGCATCCGGAATGGCTAAATAATAATACCACTTCTGAAATCAAAATCACTAAAGCTACGGAATTAAGCCTTGTATTCGTCACAAGTGGAGCCCAGTTTAATAATACAGTAGGATTCTTTACTTATACCACGGGAACTATTCCTACAGAAGCTTCTATTCAGAAGGTATTGGCATTCCCTAATGCGTCTCCTATTACTAAAATGTCTGATAATGGTAATGGTTCATTGCTTTGTGGTCACGAAGTGAAACTTAAATACTGGAATGAAGCAGAACAAAAATTTGAAGATAAGTTTCCGGCAGGTGTTACTGTTGGATGGTGTTTGCAGGCGATGGGCTTTAATAAGGGGAATATTGTGAATGGTATGGGAATTCGTTACTCTTATAGTTCAATGAATTCGGATAATGCCCAGCGTGTGGTAGCATTGCGTGAGAAAAGTTCTGACCAGATTGTGGCTATTGGTTTTGAGGATAATAAAGACTATGACTATTGTGATGCTGTGTTCTATCTGAAAGTTGCTGAATCGGGAGCTATAGATACGGATGGACCGGAATTGCCTCCTGTGGGTCCTCCTAGCGGTTTGGATAATACAGTGACATATAAGGGAACTCTTGCTTATGAGGATTTATGGCCTTCACGCGGAGATTACGATATGAATGATATGGTCGTGAAATATCAGTCTACTCTTTATCGGAATGTGTTGACGAATAAAGTTTATAAGATTGTTGATGAATTTACTCCTGTTCATAATGGAGCCTCATATGTTTGTGGTTTTGGTTACCAACTGCATAAAGTGTTACCGGATAGGGTAAGAAGCGTTGATGTGTCAGGTCCTGAAGGCTGGAGGGTTGAAACTGGTCAATCTTATCCCACAATTATTTTGTTTGACAATCTCAGAACTGTCTTGAATCAGACATTTACAGTTACTCTTGAATTGGCGGATGTGGATCAGGCCCAGGTGCAACCTCCTTACAATCCGTTTGTTTTTGCGAGAAGTAGAGAGGTTGAGGTGCATTTAGTCAACTATCCGCCCACTGACAAGGCAAATATGGAACTATTTAATACGGCTGATGATCAATCCAATATTTCATCAGGAATTTATTATATATCTCGATATCAGGATGATATAGAACTCCTTATGCCATACGGAATCAATTTACCTACACATGATTTTAACATTCCTGCGGAAACCGTTAAGATATACGATACTTATCCGGGATTTAAAGATTGGGTGAGATCTCACGGTGCGTCAAACAGTGATTGGTATAAGAAGAATTAAATATATCTGAAAATAAGTTATAAATAAGAAGATTTTTTGTGTTGCTGTTTGCGCACACGGAAAATCTTCTTATCTTTGTATCGCAGTTGTGAAACTGCTCATGATTTTGACTTTTAAATAAATTAGTTTTTTAGTTTTCAATAAAGGATTAGTTAGGTAAAAAGATTCGTTAATAGTTTTTTTCATAGGCTAAAATTTGGATTTAGAAATTAGGTAATTAGGTATAGAAGGTAAAGAAAGTTTGTTTTTATAGGTAATTAGAAGTTTTATTTTGGGGTAAAGAGAAGATTGATTTTTAGGTAATAATGATGCAGTTTAAAAGAAAAGCCTCTATGGCTTTTCTTACAGAGGCGAGAGGTTCGTGAGAGCTTGCTCGTTTTTTTTGTTATATATTTCTCTTTCTATAACTATTGTTCGGTTTTTATTTCTTTTTTGTATCTTTGTTGCAATTGTATTCAAATGAATACTTTAAAGCAAAGATAGACAAGTATGGAAGAAATAAGCAGTCAAGATATACGTTGGAAACAGCGTTTTCAGAATTACGAGAAGGCATTCAAACGTTTATCTCGTGCCATAGAAGTTGTAAAATCCGCTCCTGATGATGATTTGTTGCAATCTGGGCTCGTTCAGACCTATGAGTACACATTTGAACTGGCATGGAAAACATTGAAGGATTATCTCACGTTAGAAGGTTTTGAGGTGCGTTCCCCCCGTGAAACAATTCGTCAAGGCTTCCAGAGTGGATATATCACGAATGGCGAAGATTGGTTGCAGGCATTGGCCGACCGTAATCTGACCACTCATATTTATGATGATGAAATTATTATTCGGGTACTGAATGATATCTTTGAGCGTTATTTTTTTCTGCTTCAAGACTTCTATGTTTCTTTTAAAGAAAAAGCAGATGAATAAGATTCTGTGGCAACAATATGGATTGAGTGAAATAAACGGGAAGCGAATCATTGATGTTCTTTCTCGTTTTTCAGAGGTGCAAGAAGCTGTTTTGTTCGGTTCTCGCGCCAAGGGCAATTATAATCGGGGATCAGATATTGACATTGCTGTAAAAGGAACCATTTCAAAAGATGTGCTGTCGGCATTGCTTGTCGCTTTCGATGAAACAGTTCTGCCTTATTTTGTAGATATAGTGGTTTATGGACATATCAAAAATTTGGCATTGAAAGAGCATATTGACAGAATTGGAGTTTGCATTTATTCAGTGCCATGAATATGAAATCAGACGATATGTATGTCGCATGAGAGCCTGCACGTTTTTTATGTTCCGTCATGAAAAATGGGACATTTTATTTTTTTAAGAAGTGATGATTTTTTCAGTCATTCTTTGTATATTTGTGGCATTATCTATATAAAATATTAATTTTGGAACAGGTACTGCTTATATTCGATTGGATTCTATACGTATTGTTTGCGATTAACGTACTATATTTATTGGTTTATAGTTTAGCGTCACTTCGACGGAAGCCCGATAAGCCGGTTCTTGCGAAAGAGCATAAGCGATTTGCCCTTTTAATAGCAGCATATAAGGAGGATGTCGTCATCATGGATACGGTGCAGGCTTGCCTGGCACAGGATTATCCAAATGACAAATACGATGTGGTCGTGATTTCAGATCACATGCAGCCTTCTACAAACAATAAACTTCGTGCGTTGCCAATCAAGCTGCTTCAGGTGGATTTTGAAAAGAGCACGAATACGAAATCGCTGAAGGCTGCTCTTGAGTATTTGGATAAGGACTCCTATGATGTAGCGTTAATAATAGACGCTGATAATGTCATAAATTCGTCCTATCTCGTAGAGTTGAATAATGCTTTTGGCAATCCGGAAGTACAGGTGGTACAGACGCATCGGATCGCAAAGAATTTAAATACAAATATGGCTTATTTGGATGCAATTAGTGAGGAGATAAATAATTCCATATTTCGTCTTGGACATGTGAATCTGGGGATGTCAGCTGCTTTGATAGGTTCCGGTATGGCATTTGAGTACCCTTTATTTTATAAAGCTATGATGAGTAATACTTCGGTTGGAGGTTTTGATCGGGTATTGGAGATGAAGCTGCTTTTCCATCGCGTATTTTTTCACTATTTGCCCGATACGTATGTGCTGGACGAGAAGATACAGAAAACGAAGAATTTTTATCAGCAACGCCGTCGTTGGTTGTCGGCACAGTATTATAGTTTGGGTGAATTTGTACATCATTTGATCCCGGCCATTCGTGACCGAAAATGGGATTTTTGTGATAAACTTTTTCAGCAAGCTTCCTTCTCGCGGTTGTTGTTATTAGGGTTCACTTTTATATTTTCGGTGTGCTTTTCAATATGGTTTCCTGCGTTGGCTTATAAGTGGTGGGGGATATTCGGGCTGTTGTTGTTGGCATTGGTGATTGCTATTCCCCGTCGGTTCTGGAAATGGCGTTTGGCCAAGGCAATATGTTTTGTCCCATACTCATTTCTGCTGATGTTTTTTAATTTATTCCGGCTGAAGGAGGCGAATAAGAAGTTCATTCATACGGCGCATGGGGTGGAATAAGTGAAAAAACGCGCTTTTTTAATCAGAAGGCAATTTTTATCGGAAAATAATAGAAGTGATAAAATGGTAAACGAAAAAGAGAGGTGTTACCACCTCTCTTTTCCTACATCGAAGCACGGACACTCTTTTGTCCATTCCATTGGCTCCACCTCTCCATTTCCGTTCACATCCGGGCTCAAGTCCCGGTGCCCTACAATTCTCGCTTCCGGATAATCCATCTTCAGGGCTCGCACCAACACTCGCAATGAATGCCGTTGCCATTCCGTCCGTGTATCCTTTGCTATCCCATGGCAGTCCAAGCCGCCCTCATAGCAAATTCCGATGCTATGGGCATTGTATTCTTAGTATTTATTTAACCATCTTGTTACTTAGTGTACAAAAGTACTATCTATTATACATTACATAATACGTGGGAAAATGTGGCAGGATAAACTGGTTATTCTTTCAATAAGTTATGTTCTAGCAACTTGGAGTGAACACTATCCCATAACTCCTTTTGCTTCTCATTCAACATATCTACAGATATGAACGTAGTACCACAAAACACAA
>OHQS01000777.1_pt1 | contig 13483 bp, 10 predicted proteins | sample 1578181 | NCBI WGS metagenome assembly OHQS01 (sample SAMEA3879528, study PRJEB24766) | human gut metagenome | biome: human-associated habitat; feature: feces | place: USA | collected 1985/1987 | reverse complement strand
GGCTGATGCGGTGCGCTGAAGCATTTGTAGGAGAGGCCTGAGCTTTTCAGGTTATGCTTGTACTTTAATTAATTGTCTCCTGCTTATGGCATAGGCAGTTTTTGTAAAAGTTGCGCTTTGCAACCGTCTTTCAATCTGATATCACACGACTTTCATGAGTCCCGAAGTTTTGTGATGCAACGTGAAGACAGCGGGAAGCACAACATATAGCGCTGATTTGATAATATGGTAAGAGCGTCCATGTGGCTTTGCATGCAGTAAGAAATATAATATAAAGAAAGAAAAATGATAGTATTACTGCTAAAAATCTTTCGATTTGTTTGTCTATTTGTGTTGTTTTGATTAACTTTGCAGTTGTAAAGTAACTTAATTATGGAGAATATGTATATTAATCTATTACAGCTTATTGATATTATTCTACTGCCAGAGATGAAAGGGAGTGGGGAAATAGGCGTGTAATTATGACTCAGATATAGTTTCAGACCTTTTTCACTTCCATTAGTGAGAAAGGTCTTTTAGTTGGATAATACTTAAAATGAATATGATGAGTGACAGATTGTTTATTTTTGACACAACGCTTCGCGACGGCGAGCAGGTGCCTGGTTGTCAGCTTAACACTGTAGAGAAGATACAAGTTGCGAAGATGTTGGAGCAGCTCGGGGTTGATGTCATTGAGGCGGGTTTCCCAATTTCCAGTCCCGGAGACTTTAATTCAGTCATCGAAATTTCAAAGGCTGTGACATGGCCGACAATATGTGCCTTGACACGAGCTGTCGAGAAAGACATTGATGTTGCTGCCGAATCTTTGAAATATGCAAAGCATAAGCGTATTCATACAGGCATTGGCACAAGTGATTCGCACATACGTTACAAGTTTAACAGCACGAGAGACGAAATCATTGAGCGTGCCGTGTCTGCCGTCAGATACGCGAAGAAATACGTAGAAGACGTAGAGTTCTACGCAGAAGATGCCGGGCGCACAGAGAATGAATACCTGGCCAGAGTCATTGAGGCGGTAATTAAGGCCGGGGCAACCGTGGTTAATATCCCTGACACAACTGGATATTGTTTGCCCTCAGAGTACGGAGACAAGATAAAGTACTTGGTTGAGCATGTTGACGGAATAGACAAAGCTGTCATATCGACCCACTGTCATAATGATTTAGGTATGGCAACAGCAAATACGTTGAGTGGTGTGCTGAATGGTGCGCGCCAAGTGGAAGTCACAATCAACGGCATCGGTGAGCGTGCAGGCAATACATCGCTTGAAGAGATAGCCATGATTCTGAAGTGCCACAAGGATATTGGCATTGATACGAATATCAACACGGTGAAGATATATCCAGCCAGCCGTATGGTTTCAAGCCTCATGAATATGCCGGTGCAGCCAAATAAGGCCGTGGTTGGCCGCAATGCCTTTGCGCATTCAAGCGGCATCCATCAGGACGGCGTGCTCAAGAACGTCCAGACGTATGAGATAATGAACCCCAAGGATGTTGGGCTGGACGACAACTCCATAGTGCTCACCGCACGTTCAGGCCGTGCTGCGCTTAAGTACAGGCTTGGAGTACTTGGCGTGAAAGTGACGAGCGAGGAAGCTGTTGATAAGATTTACCAGAAATTCTTGAAGCTCGCAGACCAGAAGAAAGAAGTAAATGATGATGATATACTTATGCTTGCAGGAGCCGACACTGCAGAGGCTCACGCCGTCAAGCTTGATTATTTACAGGTGACAACGGGCATGGGAGTAAGGAGTGTGGCCAGTGTAGGCTTAGACATCTCAGGCCAGAAGTTTGAGGAGTCGTCCACCGGAAACGGCCCGGTAGACGCTGCCATCAAGGCTTTGAAGCGAATCATACGCAAGCAAATGACTCTCAAGGAATTCACCATTCAGGCCATTAGCAAAGGGTCTGATGATGTCGGGAAGGTTCACATGCAGGTAGAGTATGATGGCAACGTCTATTATGGTTTCGGAGCAAACACTGATATAGTTACGGCTTCGGTGGAAGCTTACATAGATTGTATAAACAAATTTAGAAAATAACATCAGCTGATGAACACATTATTTGACAAAATATGGGATAAGCACGTTGTGCAGGCCATAGCAGACGGCCCCACACAATTATATATCGACAGACTGTATTGTCATGAAGTAACATCACCGCAAGCTTTCGATGGCTTGAGGAAGAGAGGGCTCAAATGCTTTCGGCCGCAGCAGATATTTTGCATGCCGGATCATAATACGCCTACTCACGACCAGGACAAACCGATAGAAGACCCCGTGTCGCGCAAGCAGGTAGATGCGTTGGCGGCAAATGCGCGTGAGTTCGGATTGACTCATTATGGTATGATGTCTCAGGATAATGGCATAATTCATGTGGTAGGGCCAGAGAAAGGGCTATCGTTGCCAGGCATGACCATTGTGTGTGGTGATTCGCATACGTCAACCCATGGTGCAGTGGGGGCTATCGCCTTTGGCATAGGCACCAGCGAAGTGGAAATGGTCTTGGCTTCTCAGTGCATATTGCAGCAAAAGCCAAAGTCAATGCGCATAACCATCGACGGAAAATTGGGCACAGGTGTCACTGCAAAAGACGTCGCCTTGTACCTTATGTCGAAGTTGACCACTTCCGGGGCTACAGGCTACTTTGTCGAGTATTCGGGTCAGGTGGTTCGCGACATGAGCATGGAGGGCAGGCTCACCTTGTGCAACCTGTCTATAGAGATGGGCGCTCGCGGAGGCTTTGTCGCCCCTGATGATACCACATTTGAATATATCAAAGGCCGGCAATTCGCCCCCAAAGGCGACGATTGGGAAAAGGCAGTGGCCTATTGGCGTACACTAAAGAGTGGTGATGACGCCGTGTTTGACAAAGAGCTTGTCTTTGATGCGGCCGACATTGAGCCCATGATTACCTACGGCACAAACCCGGGCATGGGTATGGGCATAACGTCTGCCATTCCGGAACTCAGTGATATCGACGATTCAGGAAGGGCATCTTTTGCCAAGTCACTCGACTATATGGGCTTTAAACCGGGAGAGCGTCTGCTCGGCCATGATGTAGACTATGTATTCTTAGGCGCTTGCACCAATGGGCGCATAGAAGACTTCAGGGCTTTTGCCTCGATAGTGGAAGGCCGGAAAAAGGCCGACGGCATTGTGGCATGGCTGGTTCCCGGCTCGTGGGCGGTAGAGCGCCAGATACGTGAGGAAGGTATTGATAAGGTACTTCATGAATCCGGTTTCGAGATTCGCCAGCCGGGGTGCTCTGCTTGTCTTGCGATGAACGACGACAAAGTGCCTGCCGGGAAATATACGGTGTCTACAAGCAACCGTAACTTTGAAGGAAGACAGGGTCCGGGCTCGCGCACAATATTGGCTTCACCGTTGGTTGCCGCCGCCGCAGCAGTAACAGGTAAAATCACAGATCCACGGATTTTAATGCAATGAACGTATGAAACAGAAGTTTAGTGTTATAACAAGTACTTGTGTTCCACTGCCTTTAGAGAATGTGGACACAGACCAGATAATACCTGCACGTTTTCTCAAGGCCACTGATAAGGCTGGCTTTGGCGACAATCTTTTCCATGATTGGCGTTACAATGAAGACGGGAGTCTGAAAAAAGACTTTGTGTTGAACAACCCTGTCTATGGCGGTTGTATTTTGGTTGCTGGCAAGAATTTCGGGTCGGGATCCAGCCGTGAGCACGCAGCATGGGCCATAGCGGGATATGGCTTTCGCGTTGTCATCAGCAGTTTCTTTGCCGACATACATAAAAACAACGAATTGAATAATTTCGTATTGCCTGTTGTCGTCACCGACTCTTTTTTGCAGGAGTTGTTCGCAAGCATAGCCGACAATCCGAAGACAGAGGTTGAGGTCGACCTTCCAAACCAGACAGTTTTGAACAAGGCCACCGGCAGGAGCGAAAAGTTTGAAATCAACTCGTACAAGAAGCACTGCCTGATGAACGGTCTTGACGACATCGACTATTTGTTGCAGAATAAGGATAAAATCGAGGCATGGGAACGGCTCAACAAATGAACAACTCTTACCGGCGCATACAGCCTTTTGTCGAGATTATGGACAGCACCCTCCGCGACGGCGAGCAGACCAGTGGCGTCTCTTTTCTGCCGCACGAGAAACTGGTCATTGCCCGCAAGCTCCTTAAGGATGTGAATGTTGACCGCATAGAGGTTGCTTCGGCTCGGGTGTCGGATGGCGAGAAAGACGCCGTTTCCATGATTTGCCGTTATGCCAGGCAGGTGGGGATGCTCGAGCGGGTAGAGGTGCTTGGTTTTGTTGACGGATGCCTTTCTGTCGACTGGATTGACAGTTGTGGCGGAAAGGTTATAAATCTGTTGGCAAAAGGTTCGTTGCGCCATTGCACCGGCCAGTTGCACAAGACGCCACAGGAGCATATTGATGATATACTGAGGACAATAGAATATGCTGAGAAGAAAGGCATCACCGTCAATCTGTACCTTGAAGACTGGAGCAACGGCATGAAAGATTCACCAGAGTATGTTTATGCCATGGTCGATGCCTTGGCCCACTGCGGTATACGGAGGTTCATGCTTCCAGACACATTGGGGATAATGAACCCCTTGCAGGTTATAGAGTATTTCCGCAAGATGCAGAAGCGTTATCCCGGCACTCACTTCGATTTTCATGCGCACAACGATTATGACCTTGCAGTAAGCAATTCGCTTGCGGCCGTGCTGAGCGGAGCTAAAGGAATACATGTCACTGTGAACGGCCTCGGTGAGCGATGCGGCAATGCGCCGTTGTCAAGCGTTCAGGTGATATTGAAAGACCAGTTTCATGCCAAGACCAACATCAACGAGAGCGAGCTCAATGCCATCAGCCGATTGGTCGAGGGTTATTCCGGCATAGCCGTTGCGCCCAATCAGCCCATAGTGGGCGAGAATGTGTTTACGCAGGTGGCCGGTGTGCATGCCGATGGTGACAACAAAGACAATTTATATTGCAACGACCTCATGCCTGAGCGTTTCGGTCGTAAGCGCGAGTATGCCCTGGGCAAGACGAGCGGCAATGCAAACATTGCCCGCAATTTGCAGGAGCTGGGCTTGGAGCTTACGCCTGAGCAGACCAAGAAAATCACTCAACGAATCACCGAACTGGGCGACCGCAAGGAGATTGTGACGCAGGAGGACCTGCCGTTCATCGTCAGTGATGTGCTAAAGCATACCGCTCCCGAAGACAAAGTGCGGCTTGTCAGTTATATGGTCTCGTCTGCTTATGGCCTCAAGCCATTGGCAAGCGTCAAGGTTTGTATCAATGGCAACGAGTATGAGGGATTTTCCACCGGCGACGGACAGTATGACGCTTTCGTGAAAGCATTGCGCAAGATATACCGCGATTCGCTCGGACGCACGTTCCCGACACTGGCCAATTACGCCGTCACCATACCGCCGGGGGGCCGCACGGATGCATTGGTGCAGACGGTCATCACATGGCGCAATGGCGATAAGATGTTGCGGACACGAGGACTCGACGCCGACCAGACCGAGGCTGCAATCAAGGCCACGTTCAAAATGCTTAATATAATAGAAGAAGGTAACAAACAATAAATTAATAGACAATGAAACTTAAGATTGCTGTATTGCCAGGCGATGGCATTGGGCCGGAAATAATGGAGCAGGGCATTGCTGTCATGGATGCCATTGCAAGCAAGTTCGGCCATGAGTTTGAATATGAGCAAGCTCTTTGCGGAGCACATGCCATTGACGAGGTAGGCGACCCATTCCCAGAAGAGACTTATGATATATGCCGTAATGCAGATGCCGTGCTTTTCGCGGCCGTGGGAGACACGAGGTTCGACAACGACCCAACGGCCAAGGTGCGCCCCGAACAGGGCTTGCTCGCCATGCGCAAGAAACTGGGCCTCTATGCAAATATAAGGCCGGTACAGACGTTCAAGTGCCTTTTGCACAAGTCGCCGTTGCGCTCTGAAATTGTCGACGGCGCCGATTTTGTTTGCATCCGTGAGCTTACCGGCGGCATGTATTTCGGAGAGAAATACCAAGACAATGACAAGGCATACGACACCAACTATTACACCCGACCTGAGATAGAGCGCATACTGAAGGTTGGCTTTGAATACGCACGCAAGCGTCATCACCACCTCACTGTTGTAGACAAGGCCAATGTCTTGGCGTCAAGCCGGTTGTGGCGCCAGATTGCCCAGGAAATGGAACCGTCATACCCCGATGTGTCTGTCGATTATATGTATGTAGACAATGCCGCCATGCGCATGATAACAGAGCCTACGTTCTTTGATGTCATGGTCACCGAAAACACTTTCGGCGACATACTTACCGATGAAGGAAGCTGCATTTCTGGGTCGATGGGCCTGCTTCCGTCGGCTTCAACCGGCGAGAGCACACCTGTGTTTGAGCCTGTGCATGGCTCATGGCCGCAGGCCAAGGGACAGAACAAGGCAAACCCTCTGGCACAGATACTGTCTGTTGCCATGCTTTTGGAGCATTTCAATTTGGTTGACGAGGCGAAGCTAGTCCGCAAGGCCGTCGACGCTTCGCTCGACGCATGTGTTCGCACGCCCGAGATTCAGGTCGAGGGTGGGGCCCATTACGGCACTCGCGAGGTAGGCATGTGGATTGTTGACTATATCAAGAAGTCGTAAGCCTTGAAGTCTTCAGCCTTTATCATCGGTGTGTGCCTGTTGGGCAGCCTTTCTGCCTATGGCCAGTCGCTTCAGCAATGGCGTGACTCTTTGTCTGTGTTGAACAGGCAGATAGAGACTTCGCCATATTCATCAGACTTGCACCTGCGTAAGGCTGCTGTCAACCTTGAGCTGGGGCAGTGGGATTATGCCGTGTCGGAGTGCGGCTTGGTGTTGGACAAGGAGCCACGCAACCTTGCGGCCCTTTTCTATAGGGCTTTTGCCAACAACAACCTGCGGCGCTATGACTTGGCGTGCAACGACTATGAGACCTTCCTCGGCATTGCTCCTTACAATATGGAGGCCAGGCTCGGCCTGGCCTATTCATATCGGAAGCTCGGGCGTAAGGCTGCTGCCATGGACGAGATGAACCGTCTTGTTGAGCAGTTTCCCGACAGTGCTGCTGCATATGCGGCCAGGGCCGACTTCGAGAAGGAGCAGAAGGTGTATGGTGCGGCTCTGTATGATTGGGAACAAGCCATACGCCTGGCTCCGGCCAACGTTGACTTCCGCATTTCGCGCGTCGACGTGCTGTTGCTCATGGGCAAGAAGAAAGAGGCTCGTGTTGCGCTCGACGAGATGGTTGATAGCGGTGTTCCTAAGGGAATCTTGCGCAAGTGGTATGACAAATGCTCCAAGTGACGGGGCGAACCTAACCTGCCATTATGCCGCAGGGTGTTTGGATTGCATTTATATGATGGTTTCCAAGCGCTTCCATCCCATGGCCTGCCTATTTTGCCGATTGGCGTAGCCATTGTTGTCGGCGCCTTCTGCAGAGGCGTATGCCAATCAGCCCGGCAACAATCCGAATCTCTACGGCCCCCAAATGGCGATTGGAATTATAAACAAAAGCCTCACAGCAACCCTAAGGTGTCTGTGAGGCTTTTGCTTTGTGCCCCTTATTGTATTTCTGAGAATGCCGTTTTCATTGGGTGTCAATCCATGGTAAGCCCGTGTGGGGACGGTAGAGAGCGGCAGGGCGTGCGTCAGTTGAAGAAGTTCCACGACAACCCGAAGCGCAGAATGCGCCCGTTTTGCGGGTAGTGGGGAGTAAGGAAATACATCCTGTTGCCATTTCCCGCCGTCACGTGGCTGAACATAACGAAGAACCTGGTGCGCTTTAGGTGCAGGTTGGCGTAGACATCGACAAACGGATAGCCCCCCAGCTTCACTTTGCTTGCGCTGTTAGACTGCACAGCAAATTGGTTCAGTTGCGGCACGAAGTCAGGCGCGAAGTAGTTGGTGAAAAAATATGCGTCGCCTCCCAGCTCGACCGTAAGCTGCTTTACTATTTTAAACTTGATGTATAAGTTCGTAAACAGGTTCAGCGCAGGCACCGGCAGCACCTCTTGGTTGCTTGAGTGCTGGTAGGTTACGATGTTTTCCCAATTCAATATCCCGAGCCTGAAGTCTTGGCGCAGCTGGGCAGTGAGCAGGTTGATGTTGCCACCATGCTGGTTGATGCTGGCCGTCATGTTGGTGCGCCCGTCGGTAGTGGCGTCGTAAGACGTTGAGAAGTAAGTGTAGTTCTGTATCTCCTCCACCGCCACGCGCAGGCTGGTCTTTGTTTTTCTGTAAGAGAAAAGCCCTTCAATGCGCGTGCGCGTTTCCTTGCTCATGTCGTTGTTGTCCCACCATATATGCTTAGAGTGATAGCGGCGCTGGTAGAACGTTGGGTTCAGCCTGTAGAAATAGGCTTTGGCTGCCAGCGTCACGGTGTCACCGAACAGGGGGAAGTTGACGTCGGTGCTGAAGTCTACCTTCAGTTGGCCCGCGTCTTCGCCCACCAGCCATGTTTCAGCCATCACATTGTAGTGCAGTGTCTTGCCTTGCGTCTTTGCTATTTGTCCGCCTATGCTCACATTGTTTTCTGTCCAGCTGGCCATCCTCGACAGAGTGTAGTTGCCGTTCTGGAACACGTCGGGCATGTCAAATTTGCGAAGCTCGTGGCTGGCAAACACTTTCAAGCCGGCCTTGGCGTATTTGTTGAACCCCTCAAGCAGGGCTATGGCCAGCGTGTTTTTTATCGAAAGCATCTTTGTGCGGTCGTAGATAGAGTCGCCGCCATAGCTCATGTCGTCGTTGTGGGTGTAGTAAGTGTTTGCGTAGTAATCCTCGGGCGACTCGTATGTCTGGTATATCCTGTCGTACCTGTTTACGTCGGCTGTATGTATGAAACTTGTCACCGGCACAAACTCACGTTTCATGGTTGCGTCGATAGAGTCCTGCCTTTGCTTGGCGGCCAGCAGACTGTCCATTTTCTCTTTGGAGTCTACGCTGAGGCGTGTGGTGTCTATGGCCATTGATGTCGTGTCGGTAGGTTCGTCGCCGGCAATAGTAGCCCCCTCAGGTCGCCCCGACGGAGCCGCCGTGGCCACTTTTTCGCCGCGCTTGCGCCCGGTGGGCGGGTTGGCGTCTTTGCCCTGCTGTTTCTCTGCGTTGTCTTTCTTCGACTCGGCTGCAAATTGCCGCGCTTTCAGTTCGGCTTCGGTAAGCTTAACCATGCGGTAGAAACCAAGGCTGTACCTGTGGGTTAGGAAGAAGTGAAGGCTGTTGTTCCTGTTCCAGTTTTGGCTCAGCACTGTAGGTATCTCGTTATCACTGTACGAGTCGTCAAAGCTTTCCGGGTGAGTTACGTAGTTGTCGTCTGTTATGCCTCCGTTCTCCGAAACCTTTTGGTGGTATGTTGAAAAGATGGCATGCATGTTGTATTGGTCGCCAAGGTACGACGCGTAGAGTGTTGCCCCGAAGTGCGACGTGCTTTGGTTTGCATAGTATCCACGGGCGTAGGCATAGTTGAGGTCGAACCCGAAGCCGAACTTCTTGTTTGCGTTCACCGCAAATTTAGCGTCGATGTGGTCTTCGCCGTTGGTCTTGTTGCCGCAGTTGTCGTAAGAGATGTTTGTTATCGGCGACAGGGTGTTGGTGAAGTGAAGCTGTTCTGGTTGCTTGATAATGTAGCTGTACGGTTGTGTGAACATGAACTGTGCGGGCAGCGGGCGGTCAATCACAATCCTGCTTTCGCGTGCGGTGTAGTTGTTGCCTGTGGTGTTGTATTCCCCGTATAGCCCGGTGTTGAATATGGAGTTCATGTACATGTGTTGCATTGTGTCGACGACAGCCGGCGTGATGTCGCCAAACTTGCGGTCAACAGTCCACACATAGATGCCCTTGGGAATCTCCTTGTTTTTTGTCGTGTCGTTGCTGTGCTTGTTGAAATTGCGGTTTTCGTTTTCGTCGCGCTGAGTTATTTGCCCTGTCTCGTCTATCTGGTTGTATGTCTGGGCATTGGCGCCGATGGCCGTGAGGCACAGTAGCGTTATAAGGGTTTTCTTCATTTACATTCTCAATATTCGGATGGCCGCATCTACAAACTTGAAGGGCAATGACGCGATGATTACGTAAAGGCCTATCGTCATGTTGCCGGCAAGATAAATAATCACGCCCGCCATGGCAATGACCATGAACGCAATGTTGAGCCAATTGCGTATCTTCTTCATTTTCAGCTGGCGTTCGTTGGGCCTTCCGTGGTGTTGGGCCTGTTGTCTTTCAACGATTTCGTCTATTTCGTCTTTTATCATCGGGTCGGCTGTGGTTTTACGGGTGTGAAATGTTGTTGTGGTTGCAAGGAAACGGCAAGCCTCTTATTTGAAGAGGTTTGCCATTTTGTTGAACAGGTAGTCCTTGCGGTCTATAGTCTTGCGGCGGAACTTGCCGCTTACCCTCGACAGTTTGTCTTTGTTCTTCTTCAGGCCGTACTCGTCGGTAATCCATTCTTCGGCGTTGTATGTCTGCGGGTTGCGTTCCTCGTCGTATAGGTAGTATATGCGTCTCATGGTTACTTCCGCCTTGCCGTCGCTGCATTCGGCCGTCAGGGTATACATAAACCGGGTGCGGTCGAGCACGAGGGGCTTGTTCTTGAACACGAGCCACTCTTGGTAGTTGGCGGCAAGCTGGTGGTTTACAGAGTCTTTCATGACCACACGGCTTTGTTCAAGCTGGTTGTCTTCCTTGCTCAGCTGTGTGAAGTAGGCCAGCAGGGTGTCGTATATCTGTGCTGCCGACTTGCCGGGCGCAGATATTTCTGTTGAAAACTGCACCTTGCCATCAACCATAGGTACGGCACCGGCCAGGTATTTTTGGTCGGGGTTGGCCTTTGTGCCTTGCTCGTTCTCCATTTCCCAAGAGTTTTGCGCCATGCCCATGAGCGGCATTAACGCCATTATTGCAACAAATATCTTTTTCATTTGCGTTGAATATAAAAGTGCTGTTTGATTTGCAAAATTACAAAATATCTGACTATTACTCGTTCTGATTACACAGATTAACATTGTTTTTATGATTATGTGGTGCAGGGCTCGTTGCGCCACTGGCCCGTGGGTGGCGTTATGATGCCGTTTCTGCCGCCGCGACCGTCACTTTACCGCATCTACTCTGATGCTGTCAATGCGCCTTGATATCTTTGGTATAGGCTTGTCGAAGAACACAAAGGTCCTTCCGTTGATTTTTGCCGTATGCCATCTGCCGGCTTCATACGTATCGCTCGCATACGCAAACGGCCGCTTGTAGAATGGTGCACTGTCGTCGCCCAGCATGAATGTTATCTTGTTCACTTCTGTGCCATTGGGTATTTGCATTGCCATCAGTCTGCCTGTTGCGTCCTCGCCGTATTCAATGTAGCTGTCTGGATCGGCCATTATCTTTCCCACCATGTCGTCGGGCAGGAACGACAGGCTGTCGCGGCCAAGCAGATAGGCGGCGCATCTCACGTTCTCGTCGTTTGGGTCGGGGGCGAAATAGTAGGTGTTTGGGCCGAACTCCACCTGCAGGAAGACAAATTTCCAGATGAAATAGCTGTTGCCCAGCATCGGTTTCACTCTTATCATGTCGGTTTGTCCGCCTTTTATTTGGGCCATTAAGTATAGGTTGTTGAGGTGGCCCTGGTATGCATAGTATATTCCCGGGATAAGCACCGCCACGATGGCTGCCGACAGCGCTGCGCCAAGCCTGGTCGAATATCGTTCGGCGCCAAGTCGCAGCAGCAGGTTGATGGCGAGGAGCATGGCGAAAAACTCGGCGGCGAAACAAACCCGTGGCTGCGTGACGCCGCTGGCGAAGATTATGCCGATGCTCAATACCACCGATGAATACAGGTAGCCGTATCTGCTTAAGTGGAGAGCCAGTAACCTCTTGTTTCGCCTTCGGGCATAGGCCATCACCGCCACCAGCACCCATACCGTGCGCATCTCGGTGCAAGTGAACAGTCCGAGGCCCACCTTTACAAGTGGGCTTTCCGCTATGTGGCCGTCGCCGCCTATGGCCCGGAGCAGGGTGGAAGGGGCAAGCGCACAAACAAGCGAGCCCAGCGTAAACCATGCCACATAGGGCAGGGCGGCGCTTTTGCGCATCGTTTTCCGCCTAAGCCAGCAATATCCAGCAAGGCTCATGGCAAGCGGCAGGGCCATGCCTTCATGCGTCCAGCCTATGAACAGGGTCAGCGGGCTCAGCAGATAGTCTTTGGGCGAGGCTTCGCGGCCCTTCTTTTTCTCGAAGATGAACAAGAAAAACATTATGGCGAGCGACACCCACAGGTAATTTACTGAACCCTCAACCCACAGGTATATGTCGGCAAATCCGGGAATCAGCACTATCATGACAAACAAGACCATGATTACCGTAAGTGGCTTGATGGTGGATTTTGACACGAACTTGGCGACGGCCCATACGGTCATGGCAAAAATCAAGGCGTTGGTTACGTCGTATGCCGGCTTGCTGAGCAGACCGAGGAACGCCTGGGCCACTGTCTGTACGATGGCGCGCCCTGTGAGTTCCATGTAGTGTATGGCTTGCGATTGCACAATGTCGGCAAGGCTGCCTATCCTTACAAAACCCTCGTCGGCCGACCGTCGCCAGATGCAGTGGTATAGAATGTCGTCCGACAGGGTGTATGGCTGCAGGTAGGTGAGCAACAGCATGATTATGCCCGACATGGCTGTGAGCACCAATGATGTTTTTCTCAGGTTTCTTTTGTGCATGATAAGCTTAATATTACAATCTGTGTCTATGGTCTGTTGTCATGGAATCCGGCCTTTGGCGCTGCCGTTTTCGGCAGGCACTTCTATGCCGCTGGCCGCGGCACCGCTGCCCTTGGCAAGCGGGTTTGCGGCAATGGGAATGCCCTGCGTGCTTGGCGCGCTTCAGGTATGCGCCGTTTGGCGTGGCTGTTCGGGCTGTTTGGCATGATGAAACGGCTCGTTTTGTGTGGTAAAACCACCTGTTTTTACAACTCTCTGTATATCAGTAGTTTGCAGCGCCGGTTTAAACCTTTTATTTGGTGTGTACGAATGGCCTGCACAATGTAGCCACATGGCGTGCGGCGACGATGGCGTCAGCCCGTCGGTCGCAGGCAGGGCCATGGCTCGGCTCACTTCAGTTCCAGCTCTTTCTGCAGCCTTATAATCTCATCCCTGTATTGTGCCGCCTGGATGAAGTCGAGCCTCTTGGCAGCCTCCTTCATGAGCTTGGTCGTGTTGGCGATGCTCTTTTCAAGCTGCGGCCTCGTCATCCGTTCCACTATCGGGTCGGCGGCGAATGCAGCCGATTCGGGTTCTATGTATGCCATGCGTGCCGTCGGCTTCTCGTCCTCTTGTTCGCCGCCGCCTATTTCGGCACGCAGCACACCCGTTTTTAGCGATTTCTTGATTTGTGTAGGCGTTATTCCGTTCATCTCGTTGTATCGCATCTGCTTCATTCGGCGCCGGGCTGTCTCGTCTAT
>OHQS01000773.1_pt1 | contig 13556 bp, 11 predicted proteins | sample 1578181 | NCBI WGS metagenome assembly OHQS01 (sample SAMEA3879528, study PRJEB24766) | human gut metagenome | biome: human-associated habitat; feature: feces | place: USA | collected 1985/1987 | reverse complement strand
AAGCGAGAGTTCTTGAAAATAGCAGAAATGGAAAACATACTAAGATTGGTATAGGTATACGCACAAATCTTGATGTCGTATTATATGATATTCATACAAAACAGTTGTAATTAAAAATTTACAATGATAGAATCTTATTAGAAAACAAGGGGGATATGAGGATGGAGATAATTGGTGAAATCGTTGCATCTGTATTTGTGTTGTCCATAGTATTACTTCTTGTATTTTGGGTATACATTGCTAAGCAACAGGTGTCTAGATTGGATACAAATACTTTTTCAGAATCAGTTGCTAATGAACTGAAAGAAGTATTACAGGACTACAAGGTTGAGGTTGTAATAATTGCAGATTATTTATATGGAGTTGTATTGCAGGAAGTAATAGATATCGCAATTAGTTTTTGCAAGGAAAATAAAGTTCCTATTTTTTATACGTCTAGAGATTTAGGAAGAATTGTCATTGATGACTATCCCATTGTTGTTGTGAATCAAAAAGAATGGAAACTCTGGAAACATTCAGAAGAATGTCCTAAAGCATTTGTTACAAAAGGAAATGAAGGTAGAAAGCTAATCAGGGAACTTCTTGCTGATAAAAAAGAAATTTCAATCAGGGAATTAGATGAAAAAGCAAAGGAACAGGGAATTTCTGGAAGAACCATGCGTGATGTGAGAAGCCGAATGAAGAATGAGTTGGAGTACCAAGTAAATGAAAAACAGGAAAACAGTATTCGATTAAAAGAATGATGGGTGGCAGAGTCATCGAAGTAAATACAGATTTTTATAGATACCATATCTGCCACCTGCCGTCTGCCGGTGCATGAATACTTTCAAGTATCAGGAGTAAGTAAAAGTAGATTGACAGATAATATAGAAAAGCGTATTATAATAACAAGAGGTGGGATTTCCCACACAAATGCTTGCGTAGGAGGTGTTGATAATGGAAGCAATAAAAGATTATGTTGCCCATCTGGATAACAAAAAAAGAATTACGCTCAGAGGAGCTGCTTATCAGTATTACAATGTAAAAGAATACGGAAATGGCTGCATTATTCTGGAACCTCGGGAACTGGCAGTGCCAGAGAGCATTTCAGCCAGAACTCTGGCAGATATGGATCGTGCAGTAAGTAACTTTAAGAGAGGCGATGTTTCCCCGGCTATTGACCTGTCAGATTTTTAAAAGGAATAAGAGATGAATTTTAATATACGAATGGGAATTCCTGAAATGCAGGAACTTTGGTTAGATCTGCAGGAGAAATATCGTTCCGGTAATATAAAAAAGAAGGAAGAACAGTTGTAAAAAAAATGGGGAAAGGCTTTAAAGCTGTTGTCGGATGATCCTGGTTATCCGAGTCTTCAAACCCATGAAATAGAGCCATTATCCAGACGTTATGGAATGAAAGTGTGGCAATCATATCTGGAAAATAAAACCAGTGGCGCAATGAGAATGTACTGGGTTTATGGACCAGACCAGAAAGATATTACAATTATCGGACTGGAACCACATCCGGAAGATAAGAAAAATGGCGCATACGACCGAATTTCACTGTCGGATTTGTAGAATAAAACTGAATATGGAACTAAAATACGAGCAGTTAGTCTATGAAGAATAGGTTAGCTGCTTTTTTCATGCAAAAAGGGAGGTACCGTGTATGGGATATGCACGTAAAGATGTAGAGAAAACAAAGAAATTAGCAAAGAAATTCATCCAATTATCTTTATATGTATGACCGATTTATCCGGGATACATTTGGGAAGCGGAATATAGCAGAGATTAAGTATTCTGATGTGGTGCAGTTCTATAATCACCTGACCAAGAAGCAGGAACTGAAAATCAACACGTTGGAAACTATTCACACGTTATTTCATCCGACTTTTCAACTGACTGTAAGGGATGACATTATCAGAAAAAATCCTACGGATGGAGTCATGGCAGAATTAAAGAAAAACTTAGGCATGAAAACCGGTGTGAGACATGCACTGACTATTCTACAGCAGAGAGCGTTCATGGAATATATTGCTACGCATCCGATTTATTTTCACTGGTGGCCGATTTTTACGATTTTTCTTGGAACCGGATGCCGAATCGGCGAAGTTTTAGGGCTTCGATGGGAAGACATCAATTATGAGAAGCGAATTATCAGCATCAATCATAATCTGACGTATTATCCAGTAGGATAAGACCGGGCATGGGAAAATCACATTTCAACGCCGAAAACAGAAGCCGGAATGCGTACAATTCCCATCTTGGATACAGTGAAAGATGCTTTTGAAATGATCTTGGAAGAGCAGAAAGAAAATGGCTGGACAGATGCAGAGATTGACGGAATGACAGGCTTTTTTTTCTGTAACCGTTATGGAAACATAATGAATGCCCAGTCAGTTAATCGGGCAATCAAGAGAATCTCATCTGCTTATAATGCAACAGAAGAAATAGAGGCAAAAAAAGAGCATCGGGAGCCGGTGCTGTTGCCGGATTTTTCAGCGCACAGCTTGAGACACACATTTTGTACAAGGCTTTGTGAAAGAGAAACGAACCTGAAAATAATCCAGTCGATCATGGGGCATAAGGATATTCAGACCACTATGGATATCTATGCAGAAGCGACAGAGGAGAAAAAACAGGAAACATTTGAACATTTGGCTGCAACAATGGATGTATTTTAAGAAGGGCTTATGAACCCTTTCATCTGACAACAGAAATAACCAAATGACATCAAATTGACAACAGATATGATTTGACAATGATTCATCATGAATGGTGATGAAGAGAAGACAATTTAATAGAAATAGCACAGCGAAGCATCACGAAGGGTAATGAAGAAAAATCAAAAAAATTCCCGACGATGAAGAGTTTGGATAAATAACCCAGTGTTTATGCGGGCTTGCGGACTCGGAAAATGGCTTGACATCAAAATGACATCAAATTCGAGCGGATTTTTGGGTTTTAGTGGGGACTAAACAGCCATATTCAGTTATATAGGAATTCATATTTTAGACGATTAGAGTCACTTTTTGAAAGAAGTTTTGAGAAGTGGCCCTTTTTTGTTGTCTAATTGGAGAGACAGCCAGTAAATAACCGAAAGGAGAATGCAAACCATGAAGATTGAGACCGAAGAGTGGAGGATTGATTTAGTCCAGAGGAATAATGACCACGAAAGTTTTCTTCTTTGATTGCTCGATTGTGTTCTGAGGCATTCCTGTCTGTTAGGAAAGAAGTTAAGCAATAACTTATTCCCAAAATCATTTCTAAGCATAAAAATATTATAGCAAGAACTGTATTTTTACTTGTTTTTTGGGGGTAAATGATGAAATATCCATAAAGCTGGTCTCCTTGAGATATGTTTTAGAGTTTTTTGTTCACAATCCAAAAACTCTAAAAATTCTTACCTCAAAAGTGATAAAAAATCTCTACACCATCTTACTTGACGCTTACATTTGAGATTGCTCTGGACAGCGGCAAAATTGACTGGCTGGATATTTTGAGATTTTGAAAGGTTTTACTGTGAAAATGCGACATCTATTTTGAAGATATGGCAGTTAAAAATATTCAGTTAATAAGGCGAAGGAGTTATAATTTCCTTACAAAATATGCGGGAGGCTTTTTTGATGAGAATTGATAAAAATACTATATTTATGACATATCCCTCTACATGGTGGCATGATCTTTGGAGAGAGGGCCTGGTTGCCGGAAATGGATGTATCGGAGCCAATGTGTATGGTGGTGTGAAAGAAGAGACTACAATGATTACTCATGGTGATTTGTGGCACAATGGACATCAGGATAATTTGCCAGATGTCAGCGACAGTTTTCAAAAGCAAAGAGCCATGATGGATGCTGAACAGTTTAAGGAGGCAAGTTGGGAAGTGGTAAATGCCTTGAAGGAGAAGGGATATGGATCTGTATTGGAATCCCAGCTCCCGATAGCTGATTTCAAGGTTATTATCCAGCCGATAAAAGGTTTTTCTGAATATATTAGAGGGACTCACATGGACACCGGTGAGGTGGGATGTGAGTGGCGGGATGGCGAGTCCCTTAGAACATCGTATCTTTTTGTTTCAAGAAAGAGAGATGTGATTGTGAAGAGAATCACATCCACTTCTCCTGATCTGGAGATGACATTTGGCATGGATATCCACTACAATACCACCCGGGATTCGGCAGAAAAATATGCAAAGCATGTGCTTGAGACAAAGGAGTGCAGCGTGAGAGATTCCTTTATCAATTATACAGCACTGAATGACGATGGAACCCTGTATGGCACAGTTGCGCAAATCTGCCCTGCAGACGGTATATTGGAAGAGAATCACGGGAAAATCAAATTGAGTCAGTGCTCGGAGGTTCTCATCTTTATTAAGCCCTTTATCAAGGCCTGCAAGGAGCAGAAGAATACAGTGCTGGCGAAGCTGCAGGAGGAATTATCAGAAATCACTGCTGATTATGACAGCCTTTTGAAGGAACACGCTCGTCTGCATAAAAAGTGGTACAACAGTGCGGATTTTTCTTTGAATTACCGGGGAAAGTATCACAGTAATGAGCAACTTTTAGCTGAGGCCTACTCCGGAAAACAGCCACCGGAATTAATCGAAAAGTTGTGGAAATACGGAAGATATCTGTTTATTTCAGGTACTTCCGATAAGGATAACCCATTCCCGCTGTATGGGCTTTGGGCCGGCGACTATCGTCTGATGTGGAGCCACAATATGGCCAATGAAAACACAGAGATGATATACTGGCACTCCTATGTGGGTAACCTTTTGCCTTTCCAGAAGGGCCTTTACAAATATTATAACAACCGGATTCCTGAATATAGGGACAATGCTAAAAAGCTTTTTGGGATGAATGGTATATATATGACTGCCGGTACAACTCCCGGAGTCTGCAAGCCCACCCAGGTAGTGCCGGTCATTATCAACTGGGTTGGAGCAGCAGGCTGGATTGCGGAGCATTATTGCAATTATTATTGGTACACCAGGGATGAGAAGTATTTGCAGAAAGTGATATTGCCCTATCTGGAGGAAGTAGCTGCCTTTTATGAGGATTTCATAGAGTTTTATCCAGACGGCAGTATTCATTTTTATCCCAGTGTATCCCCTGAAAATACCCCGGGCAATTTTATGCCGCCGCCGGAAAAGCAAATGGCGCATCCGATGCCTACCACTGTAAACTCTACCATCGATCTGGCAATAGTGAAAGAATTTTTCACCAATATGTGTAGGCTGGCTGAGGAAAAGAATTTTTATCAGGACAGAGTCGCAGCTTGGAAGAAAATACTTGATTCCATTCCGGATTATCAGGAAAGCAAGGATGGCGGAATCAAGGAATGGATGGACTCTCGTTTCGATGAAAGATACGACCACAGACATTTGTCCCATATTTATCCAGTATTCCCAAGTGTGGAGGTGAATTCCCTTCATAAGAAGGAGCTGCTCCCCCTGTTTAAGCGTTCCGTAGAACTGAGAAAAATTGACGCGCAGACAGGCTGGTCCATGGCACATATGGCTTCCATTTATGCACGGTTAGAGGACGGCAGAAATGCCATTGAATGTCTGAACAATATGGCTAAGACATCCCTGACAAACAATTTCTTCAGTCTGCATAATGACTGGCGTGGAATGAATGTTTCCCTTTGCATGGATCCGGCACCAGTTCAGCTGGATGCAGTCGTGGGATACGTTAATGCCATTCAGGAGATGTTAGTGTATTCTTCTGAGGAATTGGTAAAGCTTTTGCCGGCTTTGTCGGATGAACTTAAAAATGGCAGCGTAAAAGATTTCAGATATGTAAATGGTATGCTGAATATGCAGTGGGATGTGCAGAAAAACAGCTTCTGTGCAGTGTTAAAAGCTGAGAGAGCACACAAACTCTGGATTCAGCTGCCTAAGGAGTTTACCGGGTATCAGTTTGAAACAACTGATTGCAGCATAAAACGAGACGGTGAACTTTTCTGCCTGGAGATGGGAATGCAGGCAACGATAAAAATCACAGTATAAGGTGTGTTCCTGAACATGATAGTAACGCAGGATGGGGATGCTTTTGGGAAAACTTTCCCGTTCTGCGATTCTACATAAATTACTTATAGTTTACATGGAGGTATGATATGAAAAAGAATGTAGTAAACAAAATCGGTGGCATCCTTTTTTGGCATTTGGTTTTTTACGGGCATTATAGATTTCATAACTTATTTCTTATTTTTCTGTATTCTCTTGGCGAATATCCTTTCAGCTTGTGAAAAAGCCGGCTGAAATAAAGCTGGTTATCATATCCGACAATCTTAGAAATATCATTGATGGAATAAGTTGTTGTTTCAAGTAACATCTGAGCATTGTTGATACGGATTCCCACAATGAATTGCATTGGTGTAGAACCGGTATATTTTTTGAAATTTCGGATAAACCAGCTGACACTCATGCCTCGTGAGGCAGCATAATCATCAATATTGATATTTTGATTGTAGTTTTCACTGAAAAAGGTAACAGCATTATCCATCTCATGATCAAGATATTCATTTTTTAATATGTGCTCTCTTGTCAGTTCCCGGTGGAAACTGATCAGAAGATGACGTAGCAAAAGGACAAGCATTTCCTCATAATTGTCTTGACAGCGTTGGAGCTCGATAATGATACGTTTGAAAATTTGTTCATATTCATTAGATGTACCCACTTGAAAGACACGTTCTTTATCCGGAAACCCATATTGACGTAAGATATTTTTCACATTGCTTCCTGTGAAGTGAATCCAGTATACTTCTGTCTTATCTTCTCCGTAATATTCATATTTTTGGAGTTCTTTCGGTCTGTACAGTACAATGTTGCCGGCTGGAACAATCGTTTCATTATTTACATTATCAAAATGAAAATGCCCACAACCAGCAGTGATATATATAATCTGATAATCCAGACGACCCCTTGGACGGTAGGTCGGAAGTTTGGGATGTCTGGAAAGACGGTAAGTACCACAGCTACCGACAATCAGCGGACGACTTTTGTCTTTGAAATCCATATGTGAGTGGTTCAAATAACCGGTGTTCAAATACATAGGACAGCACCTCTTTTCACACTTTTTATCATTGTATCATTTAGTGCATATTTTGTCTAATCCAATTCATAGACATATTTTGCGAATTAGGATAAGCTATATATAGCATAACTAAGGAACGTAAACAAAAAGTAAAGTATAAGGTTTGCTTTAGGAAAACAAAGAACAAAAAAGTATATGTATTGGAGGAGAGCTATTTATGATCGTACCACGTTATTATGAAAATCTAAGCGTACTGCACGAAAACACAATGCCAGCCAGAGCCTATTATATTCCGGCATCCAGAAGAATGGATAACTTGGTGGAACACAGAGAAGAGTCAGATCGTATGCAGTTATTGAATGGAACTTGGAAATTCCAGTATTTTAACAGCATCTATGACATTCAGGATTCTTTCTTTGAGAAGAATTATGATACAGAAAATTTTGATGAGATTCAGGTTCCAAGTGTATGGCAGATGGCTGGATATGATACACACCAGTATACAAACATCCGGTATCCATTTCCGTTTGATCCACCATATGTGCCACAGGACATTCCGTGTGGAGCCTATGTACATACTTTTGAGTACAGTAGAGATGAGAAAGCGCCAAAATCTTTTTTGAACTTTGAAGGAGTAGACAGTTGCTTTTACGTATGGATCAATGGCTCTTACATAGGATACAGCCAGGTTTCACATATGACCAGTGAGTTTGATGTTACCGATGTACTTCAGGATGGAACGAATACGGTGGCAGTGTTGGTAATGAAGTGGTGTGATGGTTCCTATTTGGAAGATCAGGACAAATTCCGTATGAGTGGTATTTTCCGGGATGTGTACATTTTGAAACGCCCAAAACAGGCAATCAGTGATTATCATATTAAAACAAGAATTGAGGATATGCTTGCGAAAGTAGAAATTGAAATGAAATTCTACTCTCCGTTAAATGTAAAAATTTCGATTGAAGATAGAAACGGAGCAGTTGTAGCACTAGGAAGTATTGCTGAAGAAGGAACAGCTGTATTAGAAATCGCAAGTCCGGAACTTTGGAATACAGAAAATCCATATCTATATAAACTGATTCTTGAAACAGAGAATGAAGTAATTGTAGATCACATTGCATTAAGAAAGATAGAGATTAAAGACCAGGTCATTTATCTAAATGGACAGAAGATTAAATTCCGTGGAGTCAATCGACATGATTCCGATCCGGTTACGGGATTTACAATCAGTCTGGAACAGATTACAACCGATCTTACGTTAATGAAGCAGCATAATTTTAATGCGATCCGTTCCAGCCACTATCCGAACGCACCATTTTTCTATGAAATGTGTGACAAGTATGGATTCATGGTGATAGATGAAGCAGATATTGAAGCTCATGGTCCATTTATGATCTACAGAAAAGAAGACACTGATTACAATCGGTTCAAACGATGGAATGAGAAGATTGCAGATGATCCGGTATGGGAAGAGGCAATCGTTGATCGTGTAAAACTCATGGTGGAACGTGACAAAAACCGTTTCTGTATTGTTATGTGGTCAATGGGAAATGAGAGTGCTTATGGCTGCAACTTTGAAAAAGCACTGGAATGGACAAAGAATTTTGATCCAGACCGCATCACACAATATGAGAGTGCAAGATACCGTAATTATGATGAAACATATGATTACAGCAATCTGGATGTGTACAGCCGGATGTACCCAGCGCTTTCCGAAATTCAGGAATATCTGGATAAAGATGGAAGCAAACCCTTCCTTTTGGTAGAGTACTGTCACAGCATGGGAAACGGACCTGGAGATTTTGAAGATTACTTCCAGATGATTCAGGATAATGATAAAATGTGCGGCGGCTTTGTCTGGGAATGGTGTGACCATGCGATTGCTCATGGAACTGCTGAGAATGGAAAGACTATATATGCTTATGGGGGCGACCATGGCGAAGAAATTCATGATGGCAACTTCTGTATGGATGGATTAGTATATCCGGACAGAACGGTACATACAGGACTTTTGGAATACAAGAATGTTTATCGCCCGGCAAGAGTTATTTCCTATAACAAAGAAAGCGGAGAACTGGTGCTTCATAACTACATGGATTTTGATGACTTGAAAGATTATGTGAAGATTAGTTATGAGCTGACACAGGATGGTCTTGTGATCAGCAAAGGCATACTTCCGGAGTTTTCTGTGGCACCACACGGGGAAGGAAAAACAAACCTGAAGATCAATGTTCCAGAGAATGGGAAATGTTATTTAAAACTTATTTACCATCTGAAAAAAGAATTGCCACTGTTGGATGAAGACCATATTCTTGGATTTGATGAAATTGAGGTAAGTAAAGAGGATACAAAATGTAAACTTGCAGAGAAATGGATACCAAAAACAGTAGTGGACTCTGAATTACAGGTAAATGAAAATGATACACAGATTCATATCAAGGGGCGTGAATTTGCTTATACCATAGACAAACGTACTGCACTCTTTACAGAGATGAAATTCGCAGGGCGGGAATACTTGAACCATCCGATGGAATTAAATATTTGGAGAGCTCCAACAGATAACGATATGTACATCAAGTCTGAATGGAAGAAAGCCCACTATGATAAGGCTTACACAAGAGCCTATACGACAGAGGTTGTGCAGGGAAAACATGGTGTGAAGATTACAAGCCATGCTTCCGTTGTGGCAGAGACAGTACAGAAGATTCTTGATGTGACGATTACATGGAAAATAGAAGCTGCTGGAAAGATTGATGCAGATATTGCAGTAACAAAAGACGATGAATTCCCGGATCTTCCGAGATTTGGTGTGAGGATGTTCCTGGATAAAAAACTTTCAGCTGTAAGATACTTTGGAATGGGACCACAGGAAAGTTATTGTGATAAACATCAGGCTGCGAGCCACGGTTTGTACCGGGCAGATGTAGGGGATTTACATGAGGACTATATCCGTCCACAGGAAAATGGAAGCCATTATGATTGTGAATATGTAGAGCTTAACAACAGCCGATATGGAATTGTGGCATCCGCAGAAAAGGCATTTTCATTCAATGCTTCTTATTATACACAGGAAGAACTTGAGAAGAAAACGCATAATTATGAATTAATAGAATCAGATAGTGTAGTATTCTGTGTTGACTACGCATTAAATGGCATTGGTTCTAATAGTTGTGGTCCAGTTGTATTGGAGCAGTACCGATTTGATGATGTATTATTCCGGTTTCAGTTTACACTGATACCGTATGTAAAGGGATAATAAAGTTTCATGTAACCCGTAAACAAGGAAAGAGAGTCTGATTGTAATGTAAAGTCCGGATATACAGAGCAATCAGACAAAAACAGAGAAAAAACTAGAATTAGACATCATACTCTGTTAGACATCTTGAAATTCTAAGTGCGATGAAGATGAGGAGCAAAGAAATTCTATGGAAGAAAAAAAGTATTTGAAATGGTATAACAAAATTGGATACGGATCAGGTGATATTGCAGGTAATGTAGTCTATGCGTTCCTGACATCTTTTATGATGGTCTATCTGACGGACTCGGTAGGACTTGCTGCAGGTGTCGTGGGTACCCTGATTGCCGTATCAAAACTATTTGATGGTTTTACGGATATATTTTTTGGATCAATGATTGACAAAACACACAGTAAAATGGGAAAAGCGAAACCCTGGATGCTATACGGATATATTGGTTGTGCCATTACGCTGGTCTGCTGCTTTGCAGTACCGGTGAGTTTGGGAACAACGGCTAAATATGCATGGTTCTTTATTTCTTATACACTGTTAAATGGTGTGTTTTATACAGCAAACAATATTGCTTATTCAGCACTTACGTCACTGATTACAAAGAACAGCAAAGAGCGTGTACAGATGGGATCTTACCGTTTTATTTTTGCATTTTCAACAAGTCTTCTGATTCAGGCGATTACAGTTGGATTTGTAGATAAATGTGGTGGAGATGCTGCGGCATGGAGAACGGTTGCTATTATCTATGCAATCATTGGTCTGGTCGTAAATACGATTTCAGCACTTTCTGTTAAGGAACTTCCGGAGGAAGAACTTAATGAAGGAGAAGTAAAGAATGATAATGAAAAGTATGGAATGGTACAGGCATTCAAGCTTCTTGTCAAAAACAAATATTACATGATGATTTGTGGAACATATATTTTACAGCAGTTATATGGTGCCATGATTGGAGCTGGCATTTATTACATGACATGGGTACTGAAAAATAAGAATTTGTTTGGACAATTTGCATGGGCAGTAAATATTCCACTGATCATTGCCCTGATTTTCACACCGACATTAGTTGGTAAGTGGAAAGGTATGTATAAACTGAACTTAAGAGGTTATGTCTTAGCAGTCATCGGTAGAGCACTTGTTGTTGTTGCCGGATATATGGGCAGTGTTCCGCTGATGATGGCATTTACAGCTCTTGCAGCCTTAGGTCAGGGACCATGGCAGGGAGATATGAATGCAGTTATCGCATCTTGCTCTGAATACACTTATCTTACGCAGGGAAAGAGAATTGACGGAACGATGTACTCTTGTACTTCTCTTGGTGTAAAAATCGGTGGAGGTATTGGAACCGCTGTTGTTGGATGGATGCTTGAGTTCAGTGGATATGTCGGAACAAATGCAACTCAGCCACAGTCTGCACTTGATATGATGCAGTTCATGTATCTTTGGCTTCCGTTAATCTTTGATGTATTGATTATGTTTGTACTTTCAAGAATGAATGTAGAAGATGCAAATAAAAAACTGAAAGCAGAAAAAGGAATTGCTGCAGATGAAGTAACAGATGCATCAGACATAAATTAGAATTGACAGGAGAAAGCGTTGTCTGGTCGTTGCTCGATGAGACAGTGCTTTTTTCTATATATAAAGTGATAGAACTGTATTTTGAAAATAAAAAAGGACCACTTCATTTTTGTGAAATGGCCTTAAGAAAATATTCAGTTTTCACAAAATAGTCCTTTTAGTATTTATACATGGTAAGGATGCTCAAAATATTCAGTGTAGAATACTAAAAGGTCATTCAGATATTTTTTTAGGTTGCTCATTTGCAATTCCTCCTTTCCTTATTTACAAGTTGATTATAAGATAGGTGTAAAAGGATTGCTTGCCAAATCGAAAGAAGATATAGACAAATGTTGCAAAGGGGAGTATTTCATGCAGTTAAAATATGTTGACACAAAAGAGGAGATTATAGCAATAAATAGGAAGTCAAAACATATTGAACCACATCTTCATAATGCACTGGAGATCGTTTGTGTAACAAGTGGATCATTAGAACTTGGTGTCGGACAGGAACTATACCATATGGAAAAAGGAGATATAGGCTTTGTATTTCCAGATGTTATTCATCACTATCAGGTACTGACACCCGGTGTAAATAAAGCGACTTATCTGATTGCATCGCCATTTACGATAGCCAAATTTGCAGATATCATGCAATCCATGGCTCCTGAATACCCAATCATCAAAGCGGAAAAGGTTGAACCGGAGGTATATAGGGTTATAAATGCAATTTTAGAGACAGAACAGTCGGATATTACTGTTGCACAGGCATATCTTCAAATTGTGTTGGCACGCTGCATAGGAAAATTAAACTTGGTAGAAAAGAGCAGTGTGGGGAGCAACGATCTTATTTACCAGACAGTTTCCTATATATCAGCAAATTTCAAGAAGAAGTTTTCGTTGGAAGAGATGGCAAAAGACCTGGGCGTGAGCAAATATGTTTTATCCAGACTCTTTTCCAAAACATTCCATAGAAACTTTAATCAATATCTTAACGATGCAAGGCTGAACTATGCATGCCATCGTTTGGAAAATACGAGTGATTCTATTACAAATATTTGTCTGGATAGTGGATTTGAAAGTCAGAGAACGTTTAACCGAGTATTTAAAGAAAGATATAAAATATCACCAAGTGATTATCGAAGTACTTGTGTGAAAGAGATGTTGTCATAAAAGGTTCTGTTGATAGAAATATTTACTTCGATTTCACAGTACTATGTATTTGATTTTATGTGTGGATGATATAATATAAAAATATTTGTAGAAAATAGCGCTTTATTTTATTATGAAAATAGCAAGGTGTATTCTAAAGAAACAAGAAAGGCAGGGCGCATATGAACATGAGAAAATCCATAATCGATTTTAATGAAAAAAAGGATTCATCTGTGATATGGATGGTGTGATTTATCATGGCAATCAGATATTGCCAGGTGTTCCAGAATTCATCCAGTGGTTGCATGATGAAAAGAAAGAATATTTGTTTTTGACAAATAATAGTGGATATAGACCACGAGAATTAAATCAGAAACTGGCTAGGTTGGGACTTGATGTGCCAGAAGAACATTTTTATACCAGTGCATTGGCAACAGCCGCTTTCTGCCGTTTGGGTTGGCACTTATTTGTATGATTCCATGTATTCCTATCTATCTTAAGGAGGACATGACGATTCCTCAGGTCATGTGGCAGAGAGGTATAGTGCTTGTAGTTCTGGAAATTGCAATGTGTGCTGTGATTTAT
>OHQS01000769.1_pt1 | contig 13661 bp, 10 predicted proteins | sample 1578181 | NCBI WGS metagenome assembly OHQS01 (sample SAMEA3879528, study PRJEB24766) | human gut metagenome | biome: human-associated habitat; feature: feces | place: USA | collected 1985/1987 | reverse complement strand
TGCTCTCCCGCAGTCAGCTGGCCACCCAGGCCCAGCGGGAAAACGCCATCGACCACCTGAAACGTGCCCTTGCGGCCTGCAAGTGCAGCCGTACCCTGAAGGAAGAAGATTTTCTGATCAAGGACTGGGCCGACCTGGAGGATGCGGATCTTGCGGCGCTGGATGCCTGTGGCTATCAGCATGCCGACTGCGAAAAGCTCTGCTTTGATGCGCACGATGCATTCGGTTCGGCGTATTTCCTCGAGCTGGGCCTGCCCCGGCAGCAGCTGGAAGCACGCATTCCCAGCCTGTTCACGGATGCCGCCTGCGGCCGGGTGCTGCGGGTCAAGGGTTTTGTGCAGGATGCCGCCGGTTGGGTGGAGCTGAATGCCACCGCCGACGGCCTGACCGCAGCCCCCATTCCGGCAGGACAGGAGGTGCTCATCGTCATCGGCGAGGGGCTGGACAAGGAACGGATCGAAGCTGTTTTGCGGAACTGAGGGAGCGTGCAGGAAACACAGAAAAACACCGCTTTGCGGTGCATCGGCCCGGCAGATTGCGGCACGTGGGTGTGCGCTTTCTGCCGGGCCCTTTTCTTTTCCACAGTTTTTCCGGCAAAATACAACAATCCTTGTCAGATATTGCTGTTGCGCCCCCGGAGGTTTTGGACTATAATTTTGACTTAGCTGTTAGACAAGGGGGATTTTTTACGAATTATCTGTTTCAATTTGCGCGTATCCTCGCGTTTTGCTTTTTGGGGGAAGTATGTCATGCCGTACTGCCGCTGCCGGTTCCGGCCAGTGTGTACGGGCTTGTGCTGCTGCTGCTGGCCCTGAACTTCCGGCTGATCCGTCTGGAGGATGTAAAAGAGGTGGGCGTGTTCCTCACTGGTATCTTCCCGCTGCTCTTTGTGCCCGCCGCCGCAGGCGTGATGGAGCTGTGGGCGGAGATGGGGGAGATGCTGCTGCCCATCATCATCGCCATCATCCCGGTCACGGTTCTGGTCATGGTGACCGCCGGAAAGACTACCCAGGCTCTGACCAGCCGCAAAAAGAACAAGGAGACTGCTGCCAATGATGGAATTGCTGAATGAGTTCCTTTCGGGCTCTGTTGCCTGGGGTGTGCTGCTGACACTGGCTGCCTTTGCACTGGGAGCTCTTGTGAACAGAGTGACCGGAAAGGCATTTTTTAACCCGCTGCTGCTGGGTGCGATCTTTGTGATCGTTTTCCTGTCGGTATGCGGCATCCCCTATGCCGACTACAAGGTCAGCGCCGCCCCGGTGAACTACCTGCTGCTGCCCGCCACCGTGGCGCTGGCCATTCCGCTGTATGAAAAGCTCGACCTGCTCAAGGCAAACGCCGCCGCCATCATTGCGGGCATCTCGGTGGGCACGCTGGTCAGCCTGGGCAGCGCGCTGGCACTGGCACTGGCGCTGCACCTGACCCAGGAGCAGTACGCCACCCTGCTGCCCAAATCCGTGACCACCGCCATCAGCATGGATGTAGCTGCAGAGCTGGGCGGCATTGCAGCCCTGACCGGTGCCATCGTCATCCTGACGGGCATCGTGGGCAACCTGCTGGCCGAGACGGTCTGCAAGGCGTTTCACATCACCGACCCCATTGCCAAAGGTGTGGGCATTGGCACCTCGGCCCATGCCGTGGGCACCAGCAAGGCCCTGCAGATGGGCGAGGTGGAAGGTGCCATGAGCGGCCTGTCCATCGCCGTGGCCGGTGTGCTGACCGCAGTGCTCTGCCCGGTGTTCGTGAACCTTATCGATTGATCGCATAAAAATACCCCTCTCCGCTGTGCTGATGCACGGACGGAGAGGGGTGTTTTTATGGAAAACCCGGATAAATTCTGTTTTTTCTCACCAAAGGGGCAGGGAACTGACTTCATCCCGGAGCTCCAGTGCCTGGGTGTGAGTCAGCTTTTTGGCGTGCTCCATCCGCTCCACCACCACGAGTGCGCGCCTGCGTGCCAGCTCCCCGTTGGCGGCGTAGACCGAAGGCGCGTTGGGCAGGCCGGCCAGTACCACACACTCGGCGCGGGTCAGCTCCCGGGTGGGTTTGCCGAAGTAGCCCTGCGCAGCCTGCGCCACGCCGGACCACTGGTTGCCGAAGTAGCAGCTGCCTGCGTACATCTCAAAGATCTGCTGTTTGGAGTAGTAATCCTCGATGTCCCTGGCGGCAAACATCTCCGCTGCCTTGCGGGCCATCTGCTTTTCCTGGGTGAACAGCTCGTTCTTGGCCAGCTGCTGGGTCAGGGTGCTGCCGCCCTCGGCCAGAGAGCGGGTGCGCAGGTCGGCCCAGAGCGCCCGGACAATGGCCGCTGGGTCGATGCCGTGGTGCCTTTCAAACCGGCTGTCCTCCACGGAAATGACCGCATCGATATAGGTCTGGGGCAGCTGGTCACAGCTGGCAAAGCCGGGCCGGGAGCTGATCTCATCATAGAGGCCGGCAATGGGCTTTTGCGCCGCTGTGGCGCGGTAGAGCCGCCAGCCCTGCACGCCCAGTGTTCCGCCAATGACCACCAATACAAACAGCGCCGCCAGCAGCAGGCAGCTGAGCAGCCGCTTTACAAAACGTTTCAGCATCTTCACGTTCCCCTTCGGTTTTGATTCAACGTTATCCTACCCGATTTGACGGCAGAATGCAAGTTACATTTTTGTGAATACGGCTGCACAAGAAAAAAGCGCCCTGCCGGGGCAAACCGGCAGGGCGCTGCTGTTTTCTGGGATTATTTTTTTCGCTTCTTGAAATCGACCGGCAGCGTTGTCCACCGCTCCCGGAAGAGGTACGCCGCATCCTTGGGCTGACGCTGGCGGGTAAAGATGCCTTTTTTGTTGCCGTCCACCCGCAGGATGCCCTCGGTGGTCTGGAAATCGGCAAAATTCCACACCAGCTCACCCTGCACGAAATCGTAGTGGTCGAACACGGCGTGGGTCATCTCCAGATATTCATTCTGGTACTCGGCACTCCACATCACACTGGGGAGCTTGTGTGCACCGCTCAGGTTGTCGGTGCCGTACTCAGTGAAGATGAGCGGGCGGCCATGCAGGACTTTTGCCCAGCCGTCCATCTCATGGTGGAAGGCGGCTTCGGCATCCGCCAGCCCGGCCCCGCCCAGTACATACCAGCCGTAGTAGCGGTTCAGGCTGACGAAATCGGCAAAACGCTGGCCCCTGCTGGTGTCGGGCAGGCTGGTCATCAGGACCGTATAAGTACGGGGGCGCTTCTGGGGGTCGAGGCGGCGGGCCAGCTCAAACAGGGGCTTGAAATATTCCTCAGTGCCCGCGCTGGTGCACTGAGGCTCGTTGAGCAGGCTCCATGCGATGACCGAGGGATGGTTTTTGTCCCGGTCGATCATATCGGTCAGGGCTGCCTTGTGGTTCTTGAGCAGCGCAGACGTGGTCTCCTTCTCAAAAAAGCCCTGCTGCCTGCCGTTGCCCTGATTGGCGGCCAGGAAGTTGGCTGTGCTCTGCATAAAGCCCACGGCGGGGACTTCGTCGATGATGAGGAAGCCCTCCTCATCGGCCATCTGGTAGATCTCCTCGGCGTAGGGGTAGTGGCTGGTGCGGAAGCAGTTTGCGCCGATCCACTTCATCAGCTCAAAATCCCGCTTGACGGTGGGCAGATCAAGCCCGCGGCCCCGGATGTCGGCATCCTCGTGCCGGCCGAAGCCCCGCAGATAGACCGGGCTGCCGTTGAGCAGGAAACGCCCGTTCCGGATCTCAAAGGTGCGGATGCCGATCCGGTCCAGATACTCGTCCACCACCGCGCTGCCCTCGTGGATGCGGATGACCGGATCGTAGAGATAGGCGGCGTGGACGTTCCACAGCTTGGCGTTTTTGACCACCAGCGTGCCGGTGGTGCCGGAGCTTTCGGCCACCCGGGTGGTGCCGTCGTAAAGCTCCACAGTCACGGGGTGGGGGCCGTTGGTGGTCACGGTATAGTCGATTTCGGCCCCGGTCTCGGTCAGGCGATATCGTGTGGAATAGTCCAGCACCCGCTCCTTGGGCAGGGCCATCAGCCAGACGGGCCGGTGGATGCCGGCGTAGTTGTAAAAATCAAAGTAGGGGGCGGCGATCTTTCTGCCATCCGCAAGGGTGCGGGTGGTGCCTGCGGGCAGCATCGTCTCGCTGAGCTCGTTGTTCGCCAGAACACTGAGCTTGTTGAACTGGTTGTAGCGCACGATGTTGGTCACGGTGGCATCAAAGGGCAGGAAGCCGCCCTCGTGCTGGGCCACCTCCACGCCATTGACGAAGACCCGGGCCCGGTGGGTGACCGAGCCAAACCGGAGAACAATGTCCCAGCCGCTCCATTCCGCAGGGACAAAAAAGCTGGTCTCGTACCAGAAATCACCGCAGTATTCGCGGGAGGCCTTGTCGGTGAACAGGTCGCAGAAGGAGGCAGGCACCGGCATGGAAAGAGAGGAGGGCAGGTCCAGCGCCCATCCGGCCTCCACACCCTTGCTCTCGGGGTCGAAGCTGAAACGCCACATCCCGTCCAGGCCGATGAGACGGCGGGTGGTGGTAGCGCGGGGATACAGCAGGGAGCGGTTCATCAGGATGACCTCACATTCATCAGCCCGGCGGCATTTTGCGTGCCACAGGGGCGTTTATTGTCTTTGTACCCAGTATGACAGAAATTTTATAAAAGGGATAGAAAGATTTTTGAATAAATCCAGACTTTTTTCAGGAAAACAGGCGCTGCTCTGGGCAGAATACCTATTATCTCCGGCTGGGTTTAAAAACTTCCGTAAAGAGTGCCACAAAAAGTGAATGCTGGGAAAAAGAGGAAAAACAGAATGTGAACGAACTGTGAAAATGTACAAAAACAATACCTTAAAATTGTACGAATTCACCTAAAAAATATTCTAACATTTTTTGATAAAAGTTTGTCATAATATTGGGGTACAAACTTGGATACAGCAGAAGGAACGCTGTACCGTTTTGAATTGACCACCGAAGGAGAATACAATGGCAAATGAAATGCAAAAGACCACCCCGTTTGGGATGCGGGACAAGGTCGGCTATATGTTCGGCGATTTCGCCAACGATTTTACTTTTATCCTGTCGTCCAGCTTCCTGATGAAGTTTTATACCGACGTGATGGGCGTGAGCGCCGGTGTTGTGGGCATGATCATGATGATCGCCCGCTTTGTGGATGCCTTTACCGATGTGACCATGGGCCAGATCGTGGACCGCTCCAAGCCCACCAAGGACGGCAAGTTCCGCCCCTGGCTCAAGCGGATGTGCGGCCCTGTGGCCATCGCATCCTTCCTCATCTTCCAGTCCGGTCTGGCCGGGATGTCCTACGGCTTCAAGGTGGCATGGCTCTTTGTGACCTATATCCTGTGGGGCTCCATCTTCTACACCTCCGTCAACATCCCTTACGGCTCCATGGCTTCCGCCATCTCTGCTGACCCCAAGGATCGCGCAGAGCTGTCCACCTGGCGTACCATTGGCAGCACCCTGGCCAGCCTTGTGATCGGCGTTGGCACCCCCATGGTGGCTTACGTCACCGTCAATGGTCAGACGGTCCTCTCCGGCAGCCGCATGACCATCATTGCAGGCGTTTTCTCTGTCTGCGCCATCCTCTGCTACCTGCTCTGCTTCAACCTGGTGCGTGAGCGTGTGGATGTGCCCGCCAACAACAGCAAGATGGACATTGGCAAGATGCTCAAGAGCGTGTTCACCAACCGTGCCCTGCTGGGCATCATTGCTGCCGCCCTCTTCCTGCTGCTGGCCATGCTGACCATGCAGGGCATGGCAGGCTATGTGTTCCCCAACTTCTACGGCAGCGCCGCCGCCCAGTCTACCGCTTCTCTGCTGAGCAGCGTGCTGATCCTGCTCGTCTGCGCACCCTTTGCCTCCAAGCTGGCCAGCCGGTTCGGTAAAAAAGAGCTGGCCACTGTATCCTGCATCGTGGCCGCGGTGCTGGAGGTCATCTGCTTTGTTCTCAAGCCCACCAATGTCTGGGTCTATGTCGGCTTCTTCTGCGCCGCCTTCATCTGCCTGGGCTTCTTCAACACCATCATCTGGGCAATGATCACCGATGTCATCGATGATTCCGAGGTCCGCAACGGCATCCGTGAGGACGGCACCATCTATGCGGTCTACTCCTTTGCCCGCAAGCTGGGTCAGGCGTTCTCTTCCGGCCTGACCGGCGGCCTGCTGACCATGATCGGTTACAGCGCTGCCACTGCCTTTGACCCGGAGGTCACCATGGGCATCTTCAACATCTCCTGCATTGCCCCCGCCATCGGCTTCGTGGCCGTGGCCCTGAGCCTGTTCTTCATCTACCCCCTGACCAAACAGAAGGTGGAGGAGAACGTGGCCGCACTGGCACAGCGCCATAATAAGTAAGGAAACGGATCAAGCCGCCCACGGGAAATTCCTGTGGGCGGCTTGTTTCTGCTTCAAAATTGATGTATACTAATATATCAGGAATGACACGATGCACGAGCGGAACAACAGGAAAAAGGAGCGGTGTACGATGCGGGTGGATCCTTTGCAGATCCTTACAAAGCTGGCAGCGGTGCAGAATATCCCGACCCGGCGGGTCACCCCGCCCTTTGAGGGGTTGGAAGAGTTTGACTACGGCCTGCGGCGATCGCTGGACCCCCAGTTCGACTGGCAGGAGTTTGGCCAGCTGCTGCTGGACTGCACCCCTGAAAATACCCTGCTGCTGGTGGAGGGTACCTTTGAGCTGCACTTTGCCCTGTTCCGCATCCCCGATGAAAAAAACACGGTCTTTCTCATTGGACCCTGGACGGTGGGCCCCCGCACCCAGAGCGCCCGCAAATGGGTCAGGCGCTATCTGGGGGAAGCCGGAGAGGCCGCTGTGCAGGAGTACTACAACGGCGTGAAGATCCTGGAGGCCAGCGATTTCTATGGAGCTTTGCGGGTTGTGGTGGATACGATGTTCGGCTGCACTGTCCCGGTGCAGGAGCTGAAGGAATTCCTGCCCTTCCAGTTCCACCCGGATACCCGCTATTTCCACGAGCCGGAGTTCCAGAAGGAGATCCCGGTCACCATGCTGGAGCAGCGGTATGAATCGGAGAACCGCATTCTGGACGCGGTGGCCCGGGGCGATGAGGAAGCCGCCATCGAGGCCATGCACCAGCACTCCCGCTTTACCTATGGCGGCCGGTTCGAGGGGACGCTCTACCAGCAAAAGAACAAGATGATCGTGCTGAACACCCTGCTGCGCAAGGCCATTGAACCCAGCAAGGTGCATCCCTATTATATTGATGCCATTTCCAGCAAGTACAGCCGCATCATTGAGGAAGCCAACGAGGTGCCCAACGAGATGATGTGGCAGATGACGCGGGATTACTGTGCCTATGTCCGCCGCTACTCGCTGAAGGAGTATTCGCCCGCGGTGCAGAAGGTGATGAACTACGTCAACCTGAACGTGGCCGAGCCGCTGACGCTGAAAAGTCTGGCTGCCATGTGCTTCATCAGCCCATCGTACCTGTCGGCATTGTTCAAGCAGGAGACCGGCAGCACCTTGATCGATTATATCAACACCCAGCGCGTCAACCGCGCGGCCCAGCTGCTGGTGCAGAACAACCACACCATTGCCGCCGTGGCCGAGGAAGTGGGCATTCTGGACGTGAATTATTTTACAAAGATCTTCAAAAAGACGCTGGGAGTCACCCCCACCCGCTACCGCCGCGAACACAAAGAAAAGTGAAAAATGAAAAAAATGCCCGGTTTTTCCCGGAAATGTACGTTTTGTGCAAAACTCCCGGGAAAAAACGGGCATTTTCTGTACAGAGAAATTTGTTGCATGAACAGAACGATGTTGTAACCGTTTTGAAAGGATTTATGGATTTTTGGCATGGAATTTGGATGTATGTTGCATTTTCGACTGATTTTGTACTTGATAGCAAAAAGAATGTTGTACACAACAATATCAACTGTGAAGAATGCACAAAGAAATGACCGGAATCTTGTGAACTTGTCCCATTGCGAATGATTTTCCAGACGGTTATAATACAAACAGAAACCATGGAACATACATGTAAGTATATTCCATGAGATGCTGTGATATGCGAATGAAGGAGAACAAGATTATGAAAATGATTTCCCGTCGTGACTTTATGAAGGCTTCTGCTGTTGTGGGTGCTGCCGGCGTTCTGACCGCCTGCGGCGGCTCCTCCAGCTCCACTGCTGCTTCCTCTACCGCCGCTTCCTCTGCAGCTGCTTCTTCTGAGGCTGCAACCGGCAGCGCAAACGTCGGTGTCTGCATCTATCAGTTTGCTGATAACTTTATGACCCTGTACCGCACCGATCTGGAAGAGTACCTGAAGGATAAGGGCTACGCCGTGACCATCGTTGACGGCAAGAACGACCAGAACACCCAGACCGAGCAGATCAACACCTTCCTGCAGCAGGGCGTGGACGTGCTGGTCATCAACCCTGTCCAGACCACTTCCGCTCAGACCATCGTTGATACCATCAAGCCCTCTGAGACTCCCATCGTCTTCATCAACCGTGAGCCCGACAAGAGCGTTCTGGACTCCTACGCAGACAAGTGCTGCTACGTCGGCGCTGACGCACGTCAGTCCGGTACTTATCAGGGCGAGCTGATCCTCGAGACCGAGACTCAGGGCGATATCAACGGCGACGGCAAGATCACCTACATCATGTGCAAGGGCGACCCCGAGAACATCGATGCTCAGTACCGCACCGAGTACTCCATCAAGGCTCTGACCGATGCCGGCAAGGAAGTGGAGTGCCTGTACGAGTACCTGGACAACTGGGATCAGACCACCGCACAGCAGGACGTCGCAAACGCTCTGGCACAGTACGGCGAGAAGATCGAAGTCGTCTTCTGCAACAACGACGCAATGGCACTGGGCGCTCTGCAGTCCCTGCAGCAGGCTGGCCGTACCGTCGGCAAGGACGTCTATCTGGTCGGTGTTGACGCACTGAAAGAGGCTGTCCAGAACGTTGTTGACGGCAAGATGACCGGTACCGTTCTGAACGACGACGTGGGCCAGGCTACCGCTGCTGCCGAGGCTACTCAGCTGTTTGTTGAGGGCAAGGACGTTGAGGAGTACTACTGGGTCGACTACGTCAAGGTCACCAAGGACAACGCTTCTCAGTACCTGAAGGAAGACTAAAGTTTCCCGGAACCAATGCAAGGTGCGCAGCAGGCCTTAACGGCTTGAACGAAAGCTAAAAAGCGCGTGCGTGCGAGAAATCTTCTCCGCGCACGCGCCTTATTTTAGAAAAAACCTGCCCGCCTGTAAACAACCATAAAGGAGGCTTTTGCGGAATGTCAGAATACCGTCTGGTAATGAAAGGCGTGGTCAAGACCTTCCCCGGCGTAAAAGCGCTGGACCACGCGCAGTTGGAGCTCCGCCCCGGTAAAGTGATGGCCCTGATGGGCGAAAACGGTGCCGGTAAGTCCACCCTGATGAAGTGCATGTTCGGCATTTACAAGATGGACGAGGGCGAGATCGAATACGAGGGAGAAAAGGTCGTTATTGCGAACCCGTTGGATGCACTGGGCCGCGGCATTGCCATGGTGCATCAGGAGCTGCAGCCCATTCCGGCCCGTACCGTGGCTGAGAATATCTGGCTGGGACGCTACCCCACCAAGAAATACGGCATCGTCACCGTTGTGGATCACGCCAAAATGTACAAAGATACCGATGAACTGCTGAAGAAACTGAAGCTGGACATCGATCCCCATGCAAAGCTGGGTTCTTTGAGCATCGCCCAGATGCAGATGGTGGAAATTGCAAAGGCTGTTTCCGCAAACTGCAAGGTGCTGATCCTGGACGAGCCCACCTCCTCCCTGACCGCCAACGAAGTGGAATCGCTGTTCCGCATCATGCGCGAGCTGAAGGAGCAGGGCGTTGCACTGGTTTACATCAGCCACAAGATGGACGAGATCAAGGTCATTGCCGACGAAGTCACCATCATGCGCGATGGCCAGTACATCGGCAAGTGGGACGTTGCCAACATGACCAAGGAAGAGATCATTGCAAAGATGGTCGGCCGTGAGCTTTCCAACCTGTTCCCCCCGCTGGAGAACGTGCCCTCGGACGAGGTCATGATGAAGGTGGAGGACTTCACCTCCATCCATCCCCGCTCCTTCCGCCATTGCAGCTTTGAGCTGAAAAAGGGCGAAATTCTGGGCGTTGCCGGTCTGGTGGGCGCACAGCGCACCGAGCTGATGGAAGGCATCTTCGGCCTGCGTGCCCATACCTCCGGTAAGGTGTGGATCAAGGGCGAAGAGGTCAACATCAAGCAGCCCCGCGATGCCATCCGCAAGAGCGTTGCTCTGCTGACTGAGGATCGCCGTGCTACCGGCATTCTGGGCGTGCTGAGCGTTGCCGATAACATCTCCATCGCTTCTCTGGACGCCCTGCGCAAAGGCCCCATCATGCTGGACAACAAAAAGATCCTCGATCTAGTGGCTACCAACAAGGAAAAGATGGCCATCAAGGTGCCCAGCCCCAAGACCCAGATCAAGAGCCTTTCCGGCGGCAACCAGCAGAAGGTGCTGATCGCCCGCTGGCTGGCAAATAACCCTGATGTCCTGATCCTGGACGAGCCCACCCGCGGCATCGACGTTGGTGCAAAGTACGAGATCTACTGCATCATTGCCGATCTGGCCAAGCAGGGCAAGAGCATCATCATGATCTCCTCCGAAATGAGCGAGATCATCGGTATGTCCAACCGTGTCATGGTCATGTGCGATGGCCGCATCACCGGCTTTATCAACGGTAAGGATGCCACGCAGGAGAACATCATGGCGCTGGCTACCCAGTTCGAGACCGCACCTGACACAGCTGCGGCAAATCAGTAATTAAGGAGGCTGTCTATCGTGGAAGCTACCAAAAAATTGAATGGCAAGGCTGTGGGCAAGTGGCTCAGCAACAACGCCATTATCATGATGATGCTGGCCGTCACCCTGATCGTTGGCATCATTCACCCCAACTTCTTCTCCGGCACCAACATGATCAACCTGTTCAAGAACGTGTCCATCCGCTACATCATTGCGCTGGGCATTTCCGGCTGCCTGATCACCACCGGTAACGACCTGTCCGCTGGCCGTCTGGCTGGTTTTGCCGCCTGCCTTGCCTGCATTTTTGCGCAGACCGAAGGCGCTTCCGGCAAGTTCTATCCCAATATGCCCACCCTGTCCACCCCCGTGGTGTTCATTCTGGTCATTGCCATCTGCGCCATCGTGGGTCTGTGCAACGGTCTGGTGGTCAGCTACCTGAAGGTGCAGCCCTTCATTGCTACCTTGGGTATGCAGCAGGTGGTCTACGGTATCTGCCTGGTCTACACCGGCGGTACCCCCATCGGCTCTCTGAACAAGGACTTCACCTCTCTGGCCTCCAACACCATCATCGGTGTGCCTGTGCTGATCTGGATCGCTCTGATCGTGGCCGGGTGCTTCTGGTTCCTGTACAACAAGACCCGTCACGGCAAGTACATGTACGCCATCGGCGGCAACGAGGCTGCTGCTGAGGTGGCCGGTGTCAACGTCAACGCCACCAAGATCCGCATCTACATCCTGGCTTCCTGCATGTTCGGTCTGGCAGGCTGCCTGCTGGCTGCAAAGTCCGGCGGCGCATCCGTCAACACCGCACAGGGCTATGAGCTGGACGCCATCGCAGCCTGCACCATCGGCGGTGTTTCCACCACCGGCGGCGTCGGCACCGTGCCCGGCGTTCTGGTCGGCGTTCTGGTCTTTGAGCTGATGAAGGTCGCTCTGCAGTTCATGAACGTCAACTCCTCCTACACCTACATCGTTCAGGGCCTTGTCATTATCGTGGCTGTCGCCATTGATATCCGCAAGTATCTGGCTAAGAAGTAATCTCCTCATCATCCCCCTTTGCACCCGCAGTCTTTGTACTGCGGGTGCTTTTTTTGTCCACATTTTTGTGGTATCATAAGGAAAAACATCTTATGCTTACAGGAGGGACTTTCCATGGCACAGCCCACCCCGGATACCCAGACCGAGCTTGAACGCCGCGAGGCCGCACTGGCCGCCCGCGAGGCAGAACTTGCCCGCCAGCAGGCTGAATTGCAGGCGCAGAAGGCCGATTTTGAGCAGGGCAAAAAGCGCCTGCTGGACAACGGCAACAAGGATTTTGTAAACCCCAAGGAAAAGCTTTACGATAAATTTCCGCTCACGGTGCACCAGATGGACATCATCATCGGCGTGCTGTTCGCCCTGATTGCTCTTTTTCTTGTGCTGGGCGTGACCCACACCAGCTTTTTCGGCCTGTTCGGCGGCTGAGCCGCAGGTGTATCCTCTGTGAAAAATATCCCGTAAAGGAGAATAAAAATGGCACACTATCCCGGTTATACCGTCCTGCGCACCGAGGACTGCCCCGAGCAGCACGGTACTTTGACCCTGCTCACCCATGACGTCAGCGGCGCAGCCGTGCTGCTGGTGGAGAACGAGGACGTCAACAAGGCCTTCGGCATCGGCTTCGGCACCTTCCCCTCCGATGACACCGGCGTGTTCCACATTCTGGAGCACTCGGTGCTGGCGGGCAGCGAGAAGTACCCCGTGACCTCGCCTTTTTTGCAGCTGCTCAAGAGCAGTATGGCCTCCTTCCTGAACGCCATGACCTTCCCGGACAAGACGGTGTATCCCTTTGCCACCCCCAACGAGACCGACTTCAGGAACCTGATGGACGTGTACCTGAACGCCGTGTTCTGCCCGCTGGCCATGGTGGACAAGGCCGTGTTCGAGCAGGAGGGCTGGCACCGGGATGCCGACGGCACTGTGAGCGGCGTGGTGTACAACGAGATGCAGGGTGCACTGGCCTCCCCGGATGCTCAGCTGCAAAACGCTCTGCAACGGGCGATGTTCCCGGATACCGCCTACGGCTTTGTGTCCGGCGGCGACCCGGAGAGCATCCCGGCGCTGACCTATGAGAAGTATGTGCGGGTCTACCGCCGCCACTACAGTGCCGACAACTGCTGCATCACCCTGTACGGCAAGATGGATATGGCCGAGAAGCTGGCGTTTCTGGATGAGCACTATCTGAGCAGGATGCCCAAGGGCACCAGCCGTCCCCGGCTGACGGTGCAGGACCAGCAGAACGGTGTGCGTGTGCACATCCCGTACTACACCGAAAACCCCGAGCCGGATCAGGTGCAGTGTGCGCTGGCCTGGTACACCGGCGCGTTTGCTGACCGGGAGCGCCAGCTGGGCGTGGAGATCCTGCTGGATGCCCTGCTGGGCACCAACCAGTCCCCGCTGAAGGCAGCTCTGCTGGAGCAGAAGCTGGGCGCGGATATTGACATTGGCTTTGACGACAGCACCCTGCAGCCCACGCTGGAGCTGGTGCTGCGGGGGGCCACCGCAGAGACTGCCCCCAAATTTGCAGCTGGCGTGAAACAGGCTGTGACCGACCTGCTGGCAGGGGGCATCCCCGAGGAACTGCTGCTGGCCAGCCTGAACGCCATGGAGTTTGCCTCCCTGGAGCGCCCGGGCAGCCTGCCCGACGGCGTGCTGGATGCCATCTATGCCGCCACCGGCTGGCTCCACACCGGCGACCCGGCCCTGCTGCTCCACACGAACGCTCTGTTCGCTTCCCTGCGGGAGAAGCTGGAACAGGGCTGGTTCAATGAGCTGCTGCGGGAGCTGTTCGCGCCTGCGCCGGTGGAGATCATCCAGGTGCCGACCCTGCC
>OHQS01000761.1_pt1 | contig 13772 bp, 4 predicted proteins | sample 1578181 | NCBI WGS metagenome assembly OHQS01 (sample SAMEA3879528, study PRJEB24766) | human gut metagenome | biome: human-associated habitat; feature: feces | place: USA | collected 1985/1987 | reverse complement strand
CCTTGCGATAATGAAGTACACCAAACTGACTGCTATGATATTCTTTCCCATCAAGCAAATCGCCCACATAACCCGTTTTTACTTGATGCACACCATATTTCTCATAGAACTTGAAACCATCTTCCATCTGATTTTCATAATTGGAAACATTACCGCCAGTTTCATGATGTCCTATCAAAGCTACTCCTTTGCTACGCCCATAGTCAGTAATACGTTGTATATCAAAATCGGTATAAGGTTTTGTGAAACTAAACTTCCAAGTAGCCCAGTCTTCATTCCACCCTTCCACCAGTACACCTCCCAGGTTATTGGCAGCAGCAAAATCGATGTGACGCATTGTATTCTCTGTTGTGGCCCCATGATGGGGACCGGCATGCCAGGTGTTATGCTTCATGTGATAAGTCCACCAAATTCCAATATAGCGCATAGGTTGTATCCAGGAAGTATCGGTTATACGACAAGGTTCATTAAGATTTAACATGAGACGGGAAAGAAGCAAATCACCGGCAGATTCAGCCACTATCATTGTACGCCAAGGAGATACACGGGTATCGGTAACACGTACTTTCTCACCTGTACTCCAAGGTGTAAGAGCCGCACGTAATGTAACCGTTTTATTATCTTCAACTTGTTCAACCGGCTTCAAGTTCATGGCAGCATAATCTGTAAGATTTGCTTCATGAATAGCCAAATAAAGGCTATCTGTTGTCTCAATCGTCACCGGAGTGCTTACCCATCCCATCTTACTAAGAGTTTTTTTCTCAAATAAGGCCTCGTAAAAACGAACTCCTTTCACTGGAATACTCCAAGCATCATAATCTGCAGGAAAAACGAATTCAGTCACTTCGTCATCAATAAGAAACTCTTGTAGCTGTTGCTGGCGCGGGAACTCATACCGGAATCCCATCCCATCATCAAAAAGACGAAAAATAATATTCAGTTCCCGCTCCAACGATGTTTCTTCCTTGAGGCATACCCTCAATTCATTATAATGATTTACAATTTCAGCCTCTTCCCCCCATACTGGTTGCCACACATCATTATGCGAATCATGCTTAACCTCTTTTAGAACGAAACCAGTCAAAAGATCTGGCGCATCCTTCAAAACCAATCCCAGACGTGAAGGAAGTAAAATATTCTTCCCCGCATGTCTTAAACAATATCGGGGAGCACCTTCTTCATCAAGTGTAAACTCTAAAGAAAGTTTTCCATTTGGAGAGGTCAACTTGATATGTTCCTGCTGGCATGAAATCATCCATAGGCCTAAACATAAAGCAAGTATAATCTGTAGCGTTTTTTTTAGTTTCATAGTCATTACCGAATTTAATTTTATATATCCAATTCTTATTTTATAAGTCTACTGACAAACAGTCCCTTTCCTTCCTCAGCCGGAATAACACAGAAGTTTACGAAACCACAGACAGACTCCGGTTCAAGCAACGTGGCAACCAAATTTCCTAAAGGTTGTGCCAAAGGTACCAACCAACTACCTATTGGAAGTTCTACATTATCTTCATAGACATCCGTTTCTACATTTACCGGATGAATCCCCTCCCATTCCTTCTCTGCACGATACAGACGGGTTACTTTGTAACGCTCAACTTTTGCTTTTTGTACACGGGTAACTTGCTCAATGTGTACACCCAACGCTCGAAGCTTACATACTGCTTCTGTACAGAGAGCATCGAGCAGATAAGCCTTAGGGCGAGTACGCACCAATTGAGGTGTTACTTGCATGGCATCAAGGGTTGGCAGTTCAGTCTTAAACAGTTCATTGGCCTTATAATCGATAAAAGAGACTACATGACGTACAGTATCCGAAGTGAAAGTAACATATATCGGTTCAGTAGCTTTCAAGGTGCGCTTCCTGGCTTGTTCTATCTTACGTTTAATTGAAGCACGATGTTGCGCAGCAGTAACCAACGTTTGCCGTGCCACCAAGAAACCGCACTCACTACGACGTGCAAAACACTCCGGTCCCAATCCAATACCTCTTATTTCGACAAAAAGCGATACAGCCCCCGTCAATGCTTGAAAAGTAGAACTGGACTGCGGACTTTTGGCACCTTTTACAAGAACAAGGGAACCATCTGCCACACGGGGAGTGAAGTAGAAACCGGAAGTATAACCGGCACTATTTAAAACGACCTCTGCCTCACGACGAAAAAGTTCTTCAGACAGCGTACGTAAAGCTAAAGGCGCATTAAGATGTCCTGTAGGTAAAAAAAGTACATCAGCAGCATTTGCTGTCGGCACTCCACGTAATAAGTTAAACTCACGACGTAAAGGTGTATATTCATGAATATCAAGAGCTACGTCCGGATTCCATTGCTGATAGGACTGCTTCAACAGCAAAGTGACAGCATCCTCTAATTTGCTCTGATCGCGATTCAAATCGTAACCATCGGCTGAACGACGTTGCTGAATGGCATAACCATCAACATTGGCTATAGGAACCAAAGCCACAGCTATATGATTCAGCAATTCACGTCCTTCTTTTTCACAAAGTAAGTAACGGACAAGCATGCATACAGCCTCAGCACCTGCCGGCTCGTTACCATGCAGTGCCGCTTGAATCCATACCCTTACCTTCTTCTTGTCGGGAGTACCCAAATAAAGTACCGGAATGGTACGTCCTTGTTTGGTTACACCAATATTCTCCATATATGCCAAACCCGGAGAACGTACAACCAATTGTTGTAAATAGTCCTTTATCTCATCAACCGATGCCAATCCGCTACCGTAAGGTTTACTTAGAGTAGGTGTCTCACGGTCAAATTTGGGGTTAGGATAGAAACTTGCAGTTACTCCGGCAGGTTGCTTCGACTGATTTCTATTCCATAACACAAGATTAGCTAATACCACTTCTTGTGCTATCCTCTGTAAATAAAGAGCTGTTTCAGACGGTAGACCTGCATAATAATCGCTGCTAAAAGGCTCACCAAAAAAAATTGCATAAAAGACACAAGCCGCCAGATAACTGCCTGCAGGACTAGGATGGCTGCCATCAGAATTATACAACTGCAAACTTGGACACTCTCTACGTACACGTCTCCATGCCTCACCCACAGGAGCACAATAAGCATCAAGGACATCAGCCATCTCCAAATAGCTTTCCGTAAGTTGCTGCTGCATTCCTTCATAAGTATCATTATTACGCCCCCATGTCATATAACAGACACTTTTTCCTTTTGGGGCATAAAGACGGCGTAAACTATCTAACTGCGCCGCAGGATGGAATACATTCTTCTTTACCCATTCCTTTTCACGAGTAGGTGCCTTGCTCTGTTCCTGCATCACCATATAATCCCATCCTCCTTCACGAATCGCCTCTAATGTTTGCGTATTGGCTGCATGCTGTCTCAAGTACCAACCAGGGTTAGCAACCTGGCGCACTGATATTTTTTTTCCACATGAGGATGCTAACGATTGGACTTGCCATGGCAAACGATTAAAAAAAGTATAGCTATTACCTATAAAAAGTACCCGTAAAGAATCTGTCGTCAATAATGGCACAGCTTGTTTCCCCATAGGGACAGCCTCATGCCCGATGCCGCACTCTTCTATCTTGCGCCAATGGCATTCCCAACCACGGGATGCAGCCAACTGGTGAATATAAAGCCAGAAACTACGCCCACGCTCCATGCGGTTTCGTCCTTGTCGTTCAGCTTCAAGAGTCTTGCGTAGAAAAGACTCACGTATCGTATCTCCCAAAGCCAGCTGTAGTATGATAGGTTTTGACAAGTATTTTTTTATCTGTTCAGATGAAATATAGGGGATACCAGCCGTACCATAAGGATATGTCTGGGCCAAATCTGGAAAAGTATACCAACCGGGAGAACTTATAATAGCTTTTTCCACATAAGGACTATCGTGAAAAAGCATGAAACGCTGTACGAATTGCCCACCAGCAGAATGACCATAAATCATATATCCTTTGCGCATGCTTCCCGTAAATTGACGCACATATTCAAATAGTTTATCAACCAACACTGGTGTAATTTTTTCGGGAGCATTAGCTACTGTATGGGCAGCATTCATCACCCCCACCTCCTGATAGTCTGCCAAAGGATAAGATTTCAAATCAAAGTGAGGTATAAAAAGCATAAAACCCTTTCTCTCCGCTTCTTCTTTCCAACCGTCCAAAAGATAACGATAACCGCGGTCTCCTCCTTCAAAGACAAATACAATAGGCATTTGTTTAATATCCCCCTGGGAAGGTATATAATAATGTACATCTACCGGGCGATCGGCAAAAGGAGGGTATTGACTATAAGTGAAGAAATGTTCACCTCTTGGCCTTTCCAAAGTCTGTTTCGCTATTGCAGATAAACAAATACAGAGGAATCCAATATAAAATATAATCAGCTTCTTCATAATTCGTACCTTCCCTTCTTTACTATTGTACCATCTTGCATTACAAATTTACCACGGGCAATGACATCTGTAAGCTGCAAATCTTCCGCCAAAAAACACAAGTCTGCATCTGCTCCTTGTGCCACAATACCTTTAGCTCGTAATTTCAGATTACGAGCCGGATTGGATGTTATCAATGTAATCGCCTGTTCCAATGGTACCCCCTCCTCATTGACTAATGCAACTACCTCCTTGAAATTTAAATTCAAAGGAGCAGGACGATAAGTTATTTCTCCAGTTTCAGGATTCACTCTGCGTACGCCACCATGGCCATCACTAGAAAAAGTAATGCGATCAAGGGGGACACCAGCTCGCAATGCACGTATCACACAACGATGGGGAGTATCAAACTTTGAGCCACCAGTCGAAAAATCAATCATTCCACCTAATTTACCAAATTCTACAGCCTGCATAAAAAGAGCTTCAGTACGTATCAGATGAGTAGGAGACAGATAAGATATCAGTGTAGGATAGTGACGAGCAATATTGAGTAAGGGCTCAATACCTTCCGGAAGTGCTCCCAAATGAATGTGGAGAATTCCTCCTTTACCAGATGTAAATCCCCCTAAACGTACCTGATGTATAATACGTAATATCTCTTGCTCTGTCGGAAACGGACTACGGTCATCACTCATCGCCAGCTTACAGCCAATAACTTTATCTATGAAGATAAGATCGTCAGCCACACTATTCATCAATGTTTTGGTAGGCAATCCGTAATAACTTGTCAGCATATAAGCCGACAATCCGTCATCGTCAATAGCTTTGGCCTTGGCATAAAGCGTAGTAAGTTCTTTGGCAAATCCATCAGTACCAAGCATACCCAATACAGTAGTAGTACCACATGCCACCAGTTCGCTCATAGTCACCTCGGGGACTAATGAGGCATAACCTTGTTGCCCTCCTCCACCAGTAATATGTACATGCTGATCTATAAATCCCGGAGTAACAATTTTACCTTGCACGTCAATAGTATGGCAAAATGATTCATTCAGTTCAATTGTCTTTGAAATATGCGCAATCTTTTCTCCGCATAGCAAAATGTCTGTTTTACCAAGATAGGCAGGAGCATATAAATTTGCATTCTTTATCAATGTAAACATAGCTGTCGATTAATTTTAGAAAGTGATAAGATGATAAAGTATCAAGAAAACAATTCCTCCTATTAAAGGAAATGTATTACGCCTTGCCAACTCCACTGATGACACACCGGCTACCCCGGCAATGGCAACAATGACTCCGGCAATAGGAGATGCGGCACGTCCCATGCTTGCCGCCAACTGCAAAGGAAGTATCAATGAAAAAACCGGCAAACCAAGCTGAGTGGCTATATCCGGCAATAAAGGACCAAATGAAAAAAAGGCTGCATTGCCACTTCCCATCAGCATGGCAGCTCCAAAAATAATGAGAGTAAAGACTGCGGCAATAGCTAATCCCGAAAGTCCGATATGAGAGGAATAACCCACCAATGAATCAATAAATCCCAAACCAATCAGTCCTTTAGAGAAAACTTCTGAAGCTACAATCAATGTTACAACTGAAGTAAACACATTTCCCATGCCTTTCCAAAAACTTGCAAAAACGTTAAAAGTAGTACGCACACTACGAGTATGAAACAACACAAATACCAATGATAAGAACAGAGAAAAAAGCATAGCAGTAGTGGTACCCAATGTTACAGTAGGCTGAAACAGTCCCACAAAAGGTGAAAAGAAAATGAGAAGAGCCAAAGGTAATACCGGGAGTAGCGCAAAAGCCAATGGAACATCCGGTTTTTCTACTAATGAGGTTGCAGTCACATTTGACACCTGCAATATGCCATCCTGCTGTTTCTTTGCATCTTTTTTATCAAAATAACGGTTATTGAAATAGAAGAGTACCATTACAACCAAGGAAGTAGGAATTACTAAAGGAAGTTGATGAGTGATGAAATATTCCACATTGGATTGTCCTATCAATTCGGCAGCCATAGCAGTATTTGCCGACCCCGGTCCCTGATCAAATAGAGTAGCAGCGGCAATGACTGACAATGCTGTAAGTTGGCTTACTCCCAAACTAATTAAAACAGGATAAACCGAAGCCACAAGCAACAATCCTAATCCGGCAGCTGAAGGAGTAGTAATAAAAAGTAATTGTCCAATAGGAATAACTATAGAAGCCGCCAAATAAGAATAACGTCGAAAAAGACCTAATGGCTTCATGGAAATATAGACCAATGCATTAGTAGCCTTTATGTTATTCATGAAAGCTACATAACCGCCAATTGTCATTATCATAAACCCTGCACGCGCCAAATTAGAAAGAAAAACTTCCTCTATCATCCTTACCAAATCAAACACCACCATTCCCGTAGCTTCACTAGGTACTACCGAATGCACTTGCATGAAAAAAGCAGCTGTAAGCATTAATAAACCGGAAAGCATCAAAAGACCTTGAGGATTGAGCTTACGATAAAGACCTACCGCTGTAATCCCTACCATAAGAAGACTAAAAATGAAAGCCAATTCGGACATGATGTATCAAGATATTAAGTTTTTGTTTTCTTTTGAATATATGAATCTAAATCAGATATAAACACCGATATATACAAAGCCGTTTATATGCGGTATTTATATCTGACTATTATCTATCAATACCCCGGATTATTTTCCAAAGGATTACCAGTATTGGCATCAATGAATGATTGCGGCAGCGGGAAAAGGACAGGAGTTTCATATTCATCCATACCACGTCCTGCAATACCAGCTATCTCATTGAGTTCACGCATGCGACGTTTGAAATAGTTATTGGTATCACGTTCGTCACCACCATTTTCTTGGCAAACACGTACCAATGTATGACGACGTTCTTCCTCCGTAAGCAGTTCACGGCTGCGTTCATCAAGAATGAAATCCATACCACCGATTCTAAGATCATCTTCAGTAATACTTACAGCATTGGAACGATTACGTACTTTATTTATCCATTTAATGGCCTCGCCTACTTGATTACTCTTGTAAAGAGCCTCTGCATAAAGTAAATATGTATCTGCCAAACGTAAATAAACAATGTCCGCATAGTGTCCATCATTAGCTGCATTAGCCAAAATAGGTGGAGTATAATCCCATTTACGAGTAGTAGGCCAATCATATTTTTTAATGGAAGTAGAAGTTAGCATGGCTGCATTAACCGTAGTATCAATAAGTGCAGTACCACCTAAATCAAATACCTTGGTTACATTGCCGGCAGCATCTACATCATTAATACTCCATACGATAGCATTGGCAGATACACGGTCATCTTGTTCTCCCATTCCTTTATAATTGTACAAACGAAGTGCTCCTCTGGAAGGAACTACACGTCCGGCTCCCTTACCACCATTAGCTTGCCAAAAGACTTGTGCAAATGAACCTTCACCACCGTTATTGATATAGTCCGGATTATGCTGGTTTGTCTTTTTACAATCGCCATCATTAGCATAATAGTTCTTATAAGTTGTAGTCATATAGACATTTGCAGTACCATAGGCACTATTCTCCTCTTCTGTGTTAATGAAAGCCAGTAACACCTCCGTATTTCCATCAGCATACATAGGAGTATAAAATACGTCAATAAAAGGACATCCATCATTGGAAGCATTACTACCAAAGCGTTGATTTATAAGGGAATATTCTCCACTTTCCACTAATGGTTTCAGTACTGAAACTGCTTTTTCAGCATTACCTTCTGCCAAATAAAGTTCACCCAAATAGTGACGTGCCACAGCACCAGAGACTTTACTATTATTAGAAGTACGCAAAGGAAGGTTATCGACTGCAAACTGGAAATCTTCTGCCATCACTTCGCGAATACTACTCAAGGAAGCACGGTCCCAATCATCACGATAATTCAATCCTGTAATTTCTTGTGTTGAAAGGGGCACTGCACCAAATGAATAGGTAAGGTGACGGTAAGCCCAAGCACGGAAAAAGCGAGCTTCGGCCAACACCTCATTTTTACGATTTTCAGCATCAGCACCACTTCCCCAGTTAATGCCATCATTGTCAGCTCTTGAGATAACCATATTGGCAGTGTTGATGATACGATATCCCCACTGGAAAATATTATTCCAAATAGCAAGATCAGTGTAAGTTATCTCTTTGGGATTGTAGAGGAACTTCATTTCCGCATGACTATTATTGGCCCATGAATTATCTACCCCTCCACCCCAGGCAGAATGCAGACAGAGCGCAATACTTCCTCCCATTGCATCAGCACGGCGATACTCTGCACGCATAAGACCATAAAGAGGCGTTATCATCGATTTAAATCCATTGTAATCTACAAGTAAATTTTCAGGATAAAGTGCATCACGAGGATCTTCCTTAAGAAACTTATCCTCATTACAGCCGCCCATAGTGAGCAATAATACTGTAAACACTAAGACATTGAAATATGTTATTTTTTTCATATGTGCAATTTCATTTTAGCTTTTTATGATATATTACTCTCATCAAATATCTAACTTTAGTCCAAAAGTGAACGAACGTACTGGAGGAGCAGCCAATTGATCATTGAGAAATTCCGGATCCATACCTGTCCAGCCAGTTATTGTAGCCAAATTCTTAATGTTCATGTAAAGATTGAGCCGTTTGATGAAAGTACGACGCAACCATTGTTGTGGGAAATTATAACCCAATGTAACGTCGGAAATACGTAAGAAATCTGTCTTTTCATAGAAACTGGCTCCCTCTGGATTCACATCACTATTCAAACTATTTTTCGGATAGCTATTCGTAGGATTCTCTGGAGTCCAAAAATCCACCAAAAAGCGGTTCTGGCGATATGAATTATGGCTTGTATCATACAAGGCATTCAGATGGGTTTGTCCTAACTGAGCCGTTAAGAACACACTCAGAGTGAAGTTTTTGTACTCAAAAGTGTTCATCAAACTCATATTTACTTTAGGAATAGCCGACCCTATAATAGTCTTATCAGCCGTTGTAATATCGTTACCATCTACATCAAGGTATTTCACATATCCAGGATACGAATTACGATAGTTAGGATCTTGCTGCCCTGTCGGGTTAGACGGATCAGCAATCTGCCATACACCGATAATTTTATAATCATAGTTCACATTGATAGGTTCACCAATAAACCACTTGGAAGCCACATCAACCGGCTTTCCATTAGCATCATACAAACCAACATCTACAATCTCCGAACGATAGTGTGAGAGGTTGAAAGAGGTGCTCCAGCTAAAACTCTTATGTGTAATGTTATTAGAAGTTATCTGGAATTCAAAACCACGATTACGGGTCTGTCCACGATTCTCAGTAATAGAGCCAGTACCATTAATGGTAGGAATAGAACGGGAAAGCAGCAAATCTTTGGTTTTAGACCAATAAATATCAAATGAACTCTGAATACGTCCATTCCAAAGTGCAATATCAAAGCCAGTATTAATAGATGTAGTAGTTTCCCAACCTAAACCGGGCGAAGCTAACTTCGACGGATAGAAACCAAACTGTGCAGTATGATCATCATTCAGATAATTGTAAGTTGAAAGATTAGGTAGTGTACTATAAGCACTGATAGCCTCATTGCCATTTTTACCCCATGACAAGCGATATTTCAGATTGCTAATGGTTTCACTTATAGGCTTGTCTTTAAAAAAAGATTCATTGGAAATATTCCATCCAATAGCGGCTGAAGGAAAAACGCCGAATTTAGAACTTTCACCAAAAGCGGAGTAACCATCACGACGAGCAGTAAGAGTCAACAAGTAACGATCATCATAAGTATAATTCAAACGCCCCATTTGTGAAATATGATTTTCTTTATAATAATTGGAATTACCAGACATTGTGGCAGCTTTAGAAATCTGGTAATAATACATCACATCATTGGGAAAATTCTTACCTTCCATTGTATTCTGTTCATATTCCTTGCTTTGAGCAGAATATAATCCTGTGAAAAATATACGATGTTTACCAAATTCACGTTGATAAGAAATAATATTCTCCAAAATCCATTCTTCTGAATGCCAGTCATCAGTATTCAATACGCCATTAGCACTAGCTCCTTCGTAGGTATCCAAACCTTGATAATTCTTATAGGAGCTGTTTTGGTAAGTGAAGCCTGTATTCAATTTATAGCTCAGCCCTTTAATAAAGGGAAACTTTACCTCAAGCACATTATTAGTGATAACCTTTGCACGAATATCTTTTGTCTTATTATTAAGAGATCCCAACGGATTAATGCTGAAAGCTGAAGAGGAGTCCTCAGTAGCAGAAAGTGTAAGTGAACCATCCTCGTTATAAGCACGTCCCAACGGAACTTGTTTTATAGCCCGCCAAAAAGAAGCACTGCTACCACTACGATCGTAGCGACCTAACTGTGTAGTAGTAGAAAATTTCAACCAACTATTAAACTCCTGATCAAGATTGAAACGTACATTATAACGCTTGAACTCATTGCCTACCGCAGTTCCTTTCACATCCGTATAGTTCAATGAAATGAAATAGCTGGTTTTGTTAGCTCCACCACGGAAAGAAAGGTTATGCTGTTGTTTTATACCGGTCTGTGTTGCCAACTTCATCCAATCAGTACTCTGACCGGCAGCATACATAGCTAATTCAGTAGGAGTAAAGTTATCTAACCAAGGTTCAGGATTCTCTTCTGTAGGAGGAGTAGTATTGGTAGCCTTGAAAGCTTCAGATTTATACTTATAGAATTCTTTGCCATTCATCATACGAGGTAAATTGATAGGCTGGTCAATAGTAACATAAGTATCGTATGATACCGTCAATCTGTCTTTCTTACCGCGCTTAGAAGTAATAAGGATTACACCGTTAGAACCGCGAGCACCATAAATGGCTGCTGAAGAGGCATCCTTCAATACTTCTATACTCTCTACATCATTGGGATTGATTTCCGACCATGGACCATCAAAAGGTATTCCATCAAGAATAACAAGAGGTTTATTATCGGCCGTAATGGAGTTGTTACCACGAATACGTGTAGTAGTAGACGAACCTTCAGCATTACTACCCGTCACACTAATATTCAATCCTGGAACTGCTCCTTGCAAAGATTGAATCAAATTAGCTTGTGGGCGACTTTCAAGTACATCCGAGTTAACTGAAGCAACCGAACCTGTAAGATCACTTTTGCGCTGTACACCATAACCTACTACTACCACCTCATCCAGTGCCTGGTTATCTTCTTTCAGTACAATCTTTAACGATGATGCGTCTTTCACCTGCAATGTCTTGGATATATACCCAATGAAACTTATCTCCATTACCGCCCCCTTAGTCACTGAAGCGAGTTTAAAGTTTCCTTCTACATCGGTAATGGTGCCCGTACCCGTACCTTGTATCACTACATTGGCACCGATTATCGGTTCTCCTTGTTCATCTGTCACATTTCCGTTAATATTCCATGTCTGTGCATGAAGTGAGCTTGAAAGTGACAGCATCCACATAAGACAGACAAGCAAAATACCACTTGCGTCTCTCGATTTTTGTCTGGTTTTCATAAATTACATTTTTAAGTTAATAGGAACTTGTGTGTAAAAAATCTCGAGAGCAAAATTAGACAATGTAACAACCGATTATATTCACAGGTAGAGGATTTGGTAAATTCACAAAGTTATATATTACTGATTATCTTTCAATTACAGACAGACTCAATAGATTTTCAGTAGTGATTTAAATTAAATCGGTAATCAAAAACATGTATATAGATAATTGCCATTCGATAGTATTAAGCTATTGAATGGCAATTATCTATATACATGTGGGTAAAAAATGAGAGAAACGCTCAGTCTTCAAATTACTTTTTACAAACCTCTTTCACAGCTCGAAGAAATTCCTCCTTACTGAGCGAAGATTTATTTAAAGTTATAGAACGATTATTATATACGGTTTGCAGTGAACAGTGCAAAAATTCTGCAATCTTCTCACTATCCGTTACCCCCATTCGTATCAAAGCATGAATACGAAGTTCTGTATTAAGCCGCCCAGACTTCACTTCAATATGTTCTTCGGGACGTAGCAAACTATTGAAGTGCTCTACAAAATCAGGGTATAAATGTAGAATAATGGAATCAAATTTCTCATAAAAATCCTTCATTTCATCGCTCATGGTAGAAGTAGAACTAATCATCTTCTTTAAATCTTCAAGTTGCCCAGCCTTTAATTTACGGTTTAACTTTTTACGATACTCCTCCATACGGCAAATATAGGATGAACAAAGTTTGAATACCTGACCAATATACTCCTCCTTAATATAATTTGTGTCACGTAGAACCAAATTGAGCTTTTGCAGTTCACTATTAAGACTCTTCAATCTACCATTGGCCACATGTAGCTCAACCAAAGCTTTCCTACGTCTTCTTGTTTGCCTTCTCAAAAAGAAAAGAGCTATCAGCAATACAATAGTGAGAAAACTAATAAATAAAAGGAATAGCTTTAGCTGCTTCTGTTGCATATGATCACGTTCAATGTAGCTTTGATGTATCCTTCTCTGCAACTTCTGCTGATGAAGCAGTCGTACACGGCTCTTAAAAGTTATACCGATATCAGAACAATAAGTACTATAACGATAGGCTCGGTCCAACTGACCTTGTTCATATAAATAGGAAGCCAATGCATACAACGAACCAATATCACGATTCACAGCATATACATCAGCAATACCTGAGAGAATCATATTTTCCAGCCACTTGGTATGGTTGTGTTCTTTTTCATAAAGTAGAGCCAAGTTATAAGCTAAAATAGAATAATTACGACTATTAGGTAGAAGACGTTGTTTTTCCTTTTCCAACTCATCCCTAATGGCAATACGTTGTGCACCGGGAACATCTTGATATTTCCACACACGGCTATAAAGGTAGCGTGGCTCGTCAGGAGTGGCCGTCTGCAATACTGAATCTGAATATAACGCATAAAGTTGACCATAATGCTCATGTAATGCATCATCACCTAATGAATAGAGTTGCAACCGCGAGCAGAGAGTACGCATCTGACCATAATAACGCGAACGTAAGTAGCGAGGCATACTGGAAGAACAGAGTGAATGCATTACTTCAGAGGCTTGACTAAGCAAGCCATTAGCCGTATAAACAAAACCAATACCTAATAAAGATTCAATCTCACGATTCTTATCATGATATTGTCGTGCTAAATCAAGGCTTTGTGTAGTATACTTCATAGCCGAATCTGCATCATACACGCGATATTCTTGATAAATAGCCTGATTAAGTTCATACTGTTTCTCAAATGCCTTAGATTGTCTTAGTGAATGCTTCAACGCCTCTATTCGCTCCTCTTTCTGCAAAATAAGTTTATCAGAATTATCTATCAGACTATCTAATTGAGTAAACAATG
>OHQS01000747.1_pt1 | contig 14078 bp, 13 predicted proteins | sample 1578181 | NCBI WGS metagenome assembly OHQS01 (sample SAMEA3879528, study PRJEB24766) | human gut metagenome | biome: human-associated habitat; feature: feces | place: USA | collected 1985/1987 | reverse complement strand
TCCTCCGCGCCGCCCTTGGGCGTTTTGATCTTTACGAACTGGCTGTTCACGATGGCGGTGCCATCGGAGTAGACGGTGAACAGGAGGTTATTGTTCTCGGCATCATCGTAGTAGCTCACAGTGACGGAATCCACCGGGTATTCGTGGCTGTAGGAGGAATACTGCTGGTTGAACCGCTTGACGCAGGTAAGGCCGGAGAGCACGTTTGCGATCTGCTGATAGGCAGGGTCGTCGGCAGAAAGCAGCTGAACATCCATCTCTGCGGAGCGGGCAAAGTTCTGAATGTGCTCCACCCGGACACCGGCCTGTGTGCTGGCCTTGATCCCGGATGCAAGATCGATCCGGGCAGAGGGAAGGATGAGCACCAGCGCCAGCAGGATGAGCAAAACGATGCCGAACCGGGACAGAATGCCTTTTTCCTTCATAAGAGTCATGCCTCCTTTGGCGGCTCCAGATCGGTCAGATGCCGCTGAGCGATGAAGAAGCCCACGGCGCTGGCGGCGAACACCACATAATAGCTGGCGATGCGGTAGAGCATCATCACGCTCATCACCTCGCCCCGCTCCAGAAAGCTGCCGAACACCAGCAGGAATGCCGTCTCGATGGAGCCCATGCCGGCCACATTGGGCAGGGCGTTGGACAAAAACAGCATCAGGCTGGTGAGCAGCTGCACCTGCCAGAAGCCCAGCGGGGAAAGCCCCATGAACCGGATGCACAGGTAGGGCAGGCAGAACAGCCCGAACAGCTTGAGCGCCTGCAGGGCAAAAATTTTCAGGCAGCGGGGCTTATCTGCCAGCAGGCGGCGGCTCTCGGTGCCCAGCACCTCCAGCTGCTCCAGCCAGTCGGCGCGGCGCTGCTGCCATTTTTCGGTCTTGGGCAAAAAGCCCAGCAGCCAGCGGGCGAGGTTCTGCACCAGCGGCGAGACGCACAGCAGCACCAGCGCCACGATAATCACCGCTACCACAGCGTATGCCATGGGCAGATACCGCATGACACCGGTGGTGTTGGCGGCAAGCCAGCGGTGCTGCAACAGCAGCATCACGGTGGCGTACAGGAGCACCGTGCTCTTGTGGAAAACGTATTCCAGCGTCATCAGCCCTGCGCCGGGGCCAAGCGGCAACCCGGCCCGGTGCAGGTAGTACAGCTGCACCGGAACAGCACCGGCACCCAGCGTGACCACGTTGCCAAAGGTGCCGCACCAGCCCACATCCAGCCCCTGCCACAGTTTGAACTGCGGCAGACGGCTGCGCACGATGACCCACGCCACGCACCCTTCCAGCAGGGGGTAGCTGATGCCGACCGCCAGAACCGCCAGCACCTGCCACACCGAAAGCTGCGCCAGCGCCGCAGTGATCTCGGCCCAGTGATCCTTAAAAGTGAACACGATGATGCAGGTAAGTGCCAGCAGCACCAGCAGAGAAATCGCGGTCTTTTTGCGGGAGGGCTGCTGCGCGGCGGCTTGGCTCATGGAAACAAAACTCCTTTCACAACCGGAAATTCTGGAACCAGTATAGCACATCTCCCGCCGCCCTTTGTGAACGGAAGCGGAACTTTGTTGGGCAATTTGGGGGATTTGATAAAATGGGGAGACCTCTCCCGTGAAAAAGCAATGCCGGGCAGCGTGCAGCTGTCCGGCATTGCTTTTTTCATGATTCTTCCCCGTCCGTCAGCTCTTTTACCAGCCTTGTCAGGGTGGCGACATAGGATTCGTTGGAGAACTGCTGCTCGTACAGGCGGCGGCAGCTGCCGTGCATGGCAGCCAGCGCCTCTGGGTGTTCGATGGCCCAGGCCAGCTTGTCGGCCAGCTGCTGCGGGTCGTCGTTGTGGTAAACGAAGCCGTTCCGCCCCTCGGAGATGAGCCCGGCGGTGCCGGTGTGCTCCGATACGATGGACGGCTTGCCGAAGATCAGACCCTCGGTGACAAAGGTGGGCATGGGATCATCGCGGGAAGCACAGACCAAACCGGTGCACTGCTCCATCAGGCTCTTGATCTCGTCACGGGTGAGCCGCTTGCAGTAGTACACGTTTTCCGGGTAGTCTGCGGTCAGGGTGCGGACGGAGTCCATCATCTCCTTGTCAGCAGCTTGGCCCACAAAGAGGAAGGAGGCCTTCTCCCGTACCTCGGGCGGCAGCAGGCGGATGGCCTTGCAGAAGATATCGTGGCCCTTACGGCGCTCAAAGGAGCCCACCGTGGCAAACAGCGGGCGGCCGTGGTTGTAGCCCAGATCGGTGCGGACAAAGTTCTCTGCCGCGTAATCAGGCAGGCCGTAGATGAGCGGCCGGATCTCGAACTCGGGCCGCACGGCGTGCATGGCGTTGGCGGCGTGGCTGCCCACCGAGTAGACCCGGACATTCTCTCCCAGCTGGGTGGGGATCTGGTGGGCAATGTGGGGGTAGCCTGCAAAGGCATCGTGGAGCCACCACAGCACCGGCACGGCGGTGCCGCTCAGGGCACGGACAGCCCGGGCCATGACCACCGTGTTGGCGATGACGAAGTCGGCACAGAGGGCCATGCCCCAGGCATCGGAGACATTGCGGCAGGACGACCGGGTGATGACCGAGGCCCCGGCATCCAGGAAGAGATGCAGGGAGCCGCCATCACTGGGGCCCAGCACAAGTACCTCATACCCCATGCTGCGCAGTACCGGCACGGCACTCACCAGCACGATGGGTGCGCCGGTCATATCCAGCACATGGCTCATAATAAAGGCACGTTTGCCGTGGGCCGAAAACGCATCCTCGGCGCAGATGCCGCGCTCGTAGTGGAGCAGGGCCTGCGGGATGAGAGTGGGCTTAGTGCAGAGCTGCGCGGCCAGCGCCAGCAGCTCAGGCACATTTTCGGGGTCATGGGCGGCGGCGCGGCAGCGCTCCAACAGGGTGCGGCTGACCACGGCGCAGCGGTTCTGCGCCTGCAGCGGCTGGCTCTGATAGAGGGCGGTCGCCCCGCCAAAGCCGAACACAGCGTTGCAGACGGCGTAATCCGCACCATCCTGCAGGGCTTTGGCAAAGTACATCAGGGCGGTGGACATCAGCTCCACGTCCTCGGCGGCCAGAAGCACGCCGTCCACGCTTGCGGTCAGTTCCCCGCCCAGCCGGTCCACCAGCCGGAACTTGCGGTGGAGCTGGTCGGTCAGGGTGGCTTTCAGGGCCGTGCTGCGGGCCGATGCGCAGACCAGCAGATAGGTGCTCTGGGTGTTGCTGTACTCCTGCAGGGCCAGCTGACGCTGCTGCAGGGGGGTGTAATTGTTATACATGGCTGTTCCTCCGTTCCGCTTCTCAGTTTCCACGGTGGAACAGGCGCATCAGGCTGCGGATGGGAGCAGTGAGCTTCCAGCTTTTACTGGAAAACACGCTTTCCAGCGAGGTCTCGTAGGCATTGCTCCGGGCCTGCAGATCGGCGTTTTTCTGGTGCAGCTGTGCGATCTCCTGCTGCAGGGCGGCCACCATCTGCTGCTGGGCCGCGGCATTCTGCTCCAGCTGCTGGATATGCTGCTTTTCGCTGTCCTTGCGCAGCTGGAGCTGCTGCACGCCCTGCAGCACGGCGCAGAACAAAGGCTCGTCCGTCAGGGTCTCCAGCGGGAAGTAGCCGTAGCTCACCACCAGCTTCATCCCGGCGGGGTAGTGGGTGGTGCCCTCCAGCCGGTAGTTGGGATCGTCGCCCAGGAACAGGGTGCTTCCACCGGAAAGGTTCAGGCCGTTGGTGGGCACGCAGATGATGCGGTCGTCTGAAAAGATCAGGTTGGTGATGCAGCAGGGCAGCTCACCCGGGTCAAACCGCAAAGCCTGCGCGGCGGTGGGCAGCTCAAAGGTCGCTGTCACCATGCCGTTCAGCTCGTCGTATTCGTAGTCCGGGGCCTTGACGGTGTCTTTCTGGGAAAAGCCGAACCCGGCATCATAGTAAAGCAGCGGCTGCACCAGAGCAGGCGAGTCGGTCTGCCTCTCTTTCTGGGGGTGGGCAGCATAGAAGGTCTGCAGCTGTTTTTCCAGCTCGAGGCAGCGCTGGGCCAGCCGCGAAGTGCCTTCGTCTGCAAGTTTGAGCTGTTGTTCAAGGTCCGCAATGCGGCTGCGCAGAGCCGCTTCAGGAGTTTCGTTCATCATTACCGGGGCCTCCTCCGATTTATCGCAAGGCGTACAACCCGCGCTGCAAGCCCATGCATCAAAAGTAACTATAGTCTGCCCTCAAAATGGCTGGATACCAAAGCGCAGGAATTTCAGTGTTTTGCCGCATAGCGGCGGGGCTTGTCCGCAGGCTTGCCGCCCCGAAGCTTCCGGCCAAGCTCTTTGCGGCGCATCAGAAGTTCGGTGACGGCGAAGATGGACACAAGCGAGAACACGAACTGCAGCAGCATCCCCTGCACCGGATGGTCAGCATACTTTGCAGCCATCAGATACCACGGGATGGCCGTCAGCTCCACAGTGTGGATGCAGAAGATGAAGAGCGAGCGCCGGCCCACCCACTCGATGGCATGGGAGATGGGGCCGTCCACCCGGCGCTGCCATTTCAAAAAGAGCCGGATGATGCCGTAGCCCACTGCGCCATCCAGCAGGATGCTCAGCGGCCCCATCGTCCACTCACCCAGCGAAACGCAGTCGGTGCTCTGGGTCAGCAAAACGCCCGCGACGACGCCCAGCGCGGACACGATAAGTCCGGCTCTGGCTCTGCCGGAAAGGGGAGTTTCGAAAAGGCGGCGCTTCTTGGCCAGATAGCCGATGTAAAGGTAGGGCAGCGACACCATGCCCTGTGCGATGCAGAAAGGAGCCTCCCACACCAGCGTGACGCCCCAGCCAAGCAGGGTGACGCCGACGACTGCGGGGGTTATGTACCGCTCGGGGAAGATCTCGAGCAGCACGTCCAGAAGCACCCACGCCAGCATCAGAGCCACTAAGTACCACATGGGTCCGCAGGAGAAAAACTGCTGCCCGAAGTAAGTGGCCGTGTGGGGCAGGCCCAGTGCAAAGCCGCCCAGCACCTTGTAGGTCTCGTAGGTGGCGTTGTGCAGGCTGCCGAACAGGCTGTAATGGATGATAAAATGGAACACGGTGGTGGCAATGCCTGTATAGATGTAAGGCTTGAGCAGCGTTTTGAACTGCTGGTCGATGCACTTGCCGATGGAGCGCTTGCGGAAGCCGTAGCCGCTGGCAATGTAAAAGGCCGCCATCAGGGATTCGCGGTAGGCGAACATGAAAAAGGTCAGCGGGTTGATGTGGCTGGCATCGCCCATGGGGTAAAGCTCACCGGTGTGGGCAAAGACGATGGTCAGCATGCCGACACCCTTGAGCAGGTCAAACATGCCCAGCGAATTTGCGGCACGGCGTTTGGTTCCCTCCATAAAAAGGTCCTCCTCTGCGCCGCACCCCGCCCCGGGATGGCAGAATTGCCGGATTTTTGGCGCATCATGTTAAAAATTAGAGATATTTATAATAAGTATAATGCTTTTTGCCCTTGCTGTCAATCAAACGCAGGGAGAAAGCACGGTAGGCGGATACCGGGAAAAGTGTACCACACTCACGGCCTGCCCGCAACAAAAGGCAGGATTTACATCCGGGTGCACAGATTGACTGCAAGTTTAAATTGCATATTTGTGCAATTAAATCTTGCATTTAAGCCCTCTATGCGGTATACTCTAGGCTAGAGTGCCCAGAAGATTCCATTTGGCGGAAACAAAAGGAAATAATTTAACAAAAATAAACAGGGAGTGTAAAATAATGGCAAACAAGGCTTGTAACGAAGTTGTGACCGTGGCAAATATGCCGATGACCGTTTTTGATATGATCTCTGCGATGCAGAATAAGTATGCTGACCGTGTGGCGTTCCGCTATGTGGAGGGCAAGGACACGGTGGTGGAAAAGACCTACGCTCAGTATGTGCAGGATATCCGCAAAGCGACCGGCTACCTGCAGCAGGAGCTGGGCGAGCCCAAGGGCAAGAAGATCGTCATCCTGAGCCGCACCAACTATGAGTACGGCGCGGTCGTTTTCGGCACCATGATGGCAGGCGCTGTCATCGTGACCCTGAACCAGGGCAAGACCTGGGCCGAGCTGGAGTATGAGCTGGGTATGGTGGAGCCGGATCTCATCTTCAATGATGGCATCGATTACGGCTACCGCGCCCAGCTGGAAGCGCTTTACGGCGCTCGGCTCCGCCCCATGGATGCCTGGACCGCTGCCCCTGAGGCTGAGATGGTCAACCGCATCGACCACGAAGGTCTGCTGATGCTGATGTTCACTTCCGGCACCACCGGCCGCAGTAAGGGCGTGATGCTGAGCGAGAAGAACTACTTCACCGCCTGCCAGATGTACATCGATGGCCTGAAGTCCGTCCTTGACCATGAGGAGCGGCTGGTACCCCAGTACCTCGACCAGACCTTCAGCCACTTTACGCTGGTGCCCATGTTCCATCTGGCCGGTTTCATCTGCTACTTTGTCTATGGCGTGCAGGGCTGGACCCTGAATCTCTGCTGTGATGCCCGCGACCTGCGCCGGGATATGAGCCTGATGCACAGTGATGCCATGTCTACCCCTCCGGTGCTGGTGGAGATGATCTGCAACGAGGTCAAGCGCGGCCATGCCGACCGCCTGAACGGTCTGTGGAACCTGAGCTGCAGCTCTGCCATCCTCGATCCCGCCATCCTGAGCGATCTGGTGAAGAATGGCTTCTACATCAACCAGTGCTACTCCATGACCGAGCTGGCCGGCTATGGCCTGCTGAACGTGACCCAGGAGGGCGACCACCTGCGTGCCCTGGGCAAGCCGGACGGCTTCTGTGAGGTCAAGGTGGACGAGACCGGCGAGATCTGCGTCCGCGGCGGCTGCGTGATGCTGGGCTACTATAAGGACCCCGAGGCCACTGCCGAGACAATCGACAAGGACGGCTGGCTCCACACCGGCGACCTGGCCCGCGTGGACGAGGAAGGCTACTACTATATGACCGGCCGCAAGAAGAACCTCATCATTCTGGACAGCGGCGAGAACGTCAGCCCCGAGGAGCTGGAAAAGCTGCTGGGCAAGTGCGATGCCATCAAGGAGTGCATCGTCAAGGAGATGGGCAAGAAGATCGGCACCGTGGTCTGCTGTGAGGATGACAAGCAGCAGCAGGTGAAGGCTTTTGTCACCGAGCTGAACCGCACCCTGCCCATGTACAAGCGCATCTCCGTTGTAGAATGCAGCGCCGAGCCCCTGCCCCGCAACGCGCTGGGCAAGCTGCTGCGCAGGTAAAACCAAACGGGAGAAAAAGGAGCAGACCATGGTAAACAATGTCTATGATCTTGTCACCCGGACAATGGAGCAGGAATTCCCCGGGCGGGTGGCGTTCCGCTGGGTAGAGGATGCCACCGGCACCGTGAAGGAAAAGACCTATGCCGAGTATGCACAGGATATCCGCCGCGCTGCTGCCTGGTTTGCCCGGAACATCCCGGAGGTGGAGGGCAAGCGGGTGGTCCTGCTGAGCCGGAACTGCTATGAGTACGGCGTGAATACCTTTGGCGCTGTGCTGGCCGGGGCTGTTCTGGTAACGATGAACCAGAAAAAGACCTGGGACGAACTGAGCTGGGAGCTGGAGCTGGCAGAGCCTGCCCTCATCCTGAACGATGGGGTGGACTACGGCTGCCGTGACCAGCTGGAGGCTGCGTATGGGGAACGCCTGCGGCCGATGGATGTCTGGAAGGACACCGCGCCCGGCGGGCTGGAAAAGAAGATCGACCCCAATGCCCTGATGGTCATGCTGTTCACCTCCGGCACCACCGGCCGCAGCAAGGCTGTGATGCTGGCGGAGCGGAACTTCTTTACCGTGATGCAGATGCACGTTGCCATGGGCGACCACTTGCTGGACTTCAAGCACCGGCAGCTGCCCGAGGACAAAAACGATGTCCTGAGCAACTTTGCCATCCTGCCCCTGTTCCATCTGGGCACCTTTATCTGCCTGTTCTCCTGGCCCTTCAAGGGCTGGGCCCTGAACCTTTGCAGTGACCTGCGGAATTTCTACCGGGATCTGGGCCTGATGCACAGCGATTCCATTGCCGTAGCCCCGGTGCTGATGGAGAGCATCTACAAGGATGTCAAGCGCGGCCGCGCCGATAAGCTGAACGGCCTGTGGAACCCCTGCGGCAGCTCTGCCATGTTCGACAGCGAGATGCTGCTGGGTCTGGTGGAAAACGGCATGTACATCACCCAGTGCTACGGCATGACCGAGACCTGCGGCGATGGTCTGGTGAACTACGCTCAGGCAGAGCCCCATATCCGGGCGCTGGGCAAGCCGGACGGCCACTGCGAGTACAAGCTGGATGAGACCGGCGAGATCTGCATCCGGGGCAACAGCGTCATGCTGGGCTATTATAAAGACCCCGAGGCCACCGCCGAGATCATCGACAAAGACGGCTGGCTCCACACCGGCGACCTGGCCCGTGAGGACGAGGACGGTTATTACTATATGGTGGGCCGGAAGAAGAACCTGATCATTCTGGGCACCGGCGAGAACGTCAGCCCCGAGGAGCTGGAAAGAAAGCTCAACGCCTGCCCTGAGGTGCAGGAGTGCGTGGTCAAAGAGATAGGCAAAAAGATCGGCGCGCTGATCTGCTGTGCCGAGGAAAAGCAGGCAGAGGTCCGGGCCTTTATCACCGGGTTGAACCGTATCCTGCCGCTGTACCAGCGGATCACGGCGGTGGAGTTCAGCGCCGAGCCCCTGCCCCGCAACGCCATGGGCAAGCTGCTGCGCAGGTAAGCGCGGAAATTGTAAAAAAAGCGCAAAACCGGGCGGTCGGTGTGTTGCATTTCCTCCATAAAACAGGTATTATAAAACACAGGAGTGCCCCGCCGGCTGGCTAAACCGGCCCGGCGCGTGGCATACTGAAACTGCGCCCTTGCAGGCGATAAAAAATCCCTCACGGAAAGGAAGATTTTTTGATGGAAAGAGCAGAAATCATGTCTCAGATCCTGGCAATTCTGGAGGATGTGGCAGAGATCTCGCCCGAGGATGTCAACGAAAACAGCGTGATGATGGATGATCTGGATCTGTCCTCTATGGAGATCCTGACCGTCGTGGCCGATCTGGAAGAGACCTTTGGTCTGCGCATCCCCGAAAAGGAGCTGCGCAACTTTGTGACCATCGGCGATCTGGCCGATTATCTGGCTGAGAACGCGGGGTAAATTCCGGATGAATGCAGAGCAGCGTGCGGTGTTTCAGGGCATCGTCTACTACTACCGTGAAAATCAGGTCCTCTGCCGCTATCAGGCCACGCTGAAGGAGGCCGTTGACCCGGCTCTTCTGCAGCAGGCACTGGATGCGGCCCGCCCGCTGGCAGAGTATTATTTCTGCCATGTGGTGTGGGAAAAGCGGGAGGCCCGTCTGGAGCCCAACACTGCCCCCTGCCGTGTGCGGCAGGGCAGCGCCCAGCCAAAGATCCCCGAGGAGACGAACGATTATCTCTTCTCGCTGGGCTATGAGGGGAACACGGTCTATCTGGACTGGTTCCACTTCCTGGCCGATGGCCGGGGCAGCGCGCCCTTTTTCACCCTGCTGCTCAAGCTCTACTGCAACCTGCGCTCCAACGCCGGTTTTGTGTGCGAGGCCCTTGCCTCTGACCCGCCCTATGATGTGGAACAGCTGCTGGCCCGCTACCCGGAGAGCCAGGTGGCCAACGACATGCAGAAGGACGTGCTGCAGATCCACGAAGGCACGCCCCATTTCCAGCGGCTGCGGCTGGACAGGCAGAGCCTTGTGGATCTGGCGCAGAAGGAGGGCGTGAAGCCCTTCAGCGCCCTCATGGGGCTGACCTGCCAGGCAGCGCAGCGGTATCTGGAAAAGAACGACCTTGTGTACAGCTATGCCGCCGACACCCGCGCGGCGCTGGGGGTGCCGCATGCCCTGTACAACTGCATTGCGTCCTTTCAGCTGTCCCTGCAGCTGGAACCGCAGGCCCGGCTCCACAGCTTTGCAAAGCGGCTCGACCATGAGATCCGGGAAAGCCTGACCCCGGAGCGCCGCCTGTTCCGCATGGCCGAACAGATGGGCTGGGTGTATCAGGTGTTCCGGCAGAAGGCCGCGCTCAAGATCAAGAAGCGTGTGTTCCAGATGGGCGAGTACATCAGCGGCTTCCCGGCAGATTTCTGGGTCAGCTACATCGGCAGCCCGCTGCTGCCGCACAGCCCGGAGCTGGAAGCGTACCTGACCGATTTCCAGACCTGGGTGCTGCCGGACGGTGCGTCCCTTGCAATGGAGGTCACCAGCCTGCACGGCGTGCTGACCTGCTGCATTGAGAACAAGGTGGACAAGCCCGGCTACCTCGAGGCCCTGCGCGACGTGATGGAGCAGGAGGGCATCAGGGTGCTGGAAGCGGTACATATCTCTTAAAAGAAAATGACTCTTTCCGTCATGCGTCGGCGTGGCGGAAGGGGTCATTTTTCATGTTGTGGAGGTGGGTCGGATGCTGACCTCGCCGTGCTGCAGGGGAATCTGCCTGCCGCCCTCGCGCTCCACCACCAGACGGCCCGCATCGTCAATGGAAAGGGCCTTTGCGGCATAGGTCTCGGCCCCGGTGCAGACGGTGACCCAGTGGCCCGGCACAAAGCAGCGGGCCCGGTACTCGTCCAGACAGTCGAAGGCCGGGCAGAGGGAGAGCAGCTCCCGGGCAATGGCCCCGGCCAGCACCGCCCGGCTCACGGGTGCGGGGCCGCCGGGGTAAAGGCTGCCTGCCGTGCGGGCCAGCTCCTCGGGCCAGTCGGCAGGGGAGGTGGTCAGGTTGAGGCCGATGCCCACCACCAGCCATTCCAGCTGGCCGCTCTCCATGTCGGTTCCGGCTTCGGTCAGGATGCCGCAGACCTTGCGGCCCTGATAGTAAAGGTCGTTCACCCATTTGATGCCCAGTTCCAGTCCGCACAGGGCCTTGACAGCCCGGGCCACGGCCACCGCCGCACTGATGGTCGCGCTCTGGGCATCGGCAGCAGAGAGGGTGGGCCGCAGGATGAGGGAGAGGTAGACCCCCTTCCCGGCAGGGCTTTCAAACCGCCGCCCCAGCCGCCCGCGCCCCGCCTGCTGGTGGGCCGTGAGCACCAGCGTGCCGTGGGGTGCACCGCCCAGTGCCAGCTGCTTGGCCGTCAGGTTGGAGCTTTGCAGCGTGTCGTAGAGGTGAATGGGGGCGGGGTAGGGGCCCACCGCATCGGCGCAGAAGGGGTCACCGCCTGCCAGCCGGTAGCCCCGGCGCGGGGCGGAATCCAGCGCGTATCCCTGGGCCGAAAGCGCCTGTGCCGCCTTGTGGACAGCCGCGCGGCTCACGCCCAGTGCTTCGGCCAGCTGCTGGCCTGAGATATAGGCTCCCTCTGCCGCCGAAAGCGCCTGCAGCAGGGCCTGTTTGGTGCTTCTCCCCATGGAAACCGCCTCCTTCTTATAGTATAATAACAGTATAGCATAACTTGAGGCATTGCAAAAGAAGAACCTCTCAGGCGCTTTGCGCCAGCTCCCCATATTTTTTAAATTTTTTGCAGGAAAACCGCGCTCTGTTTCGTATTCAATTACAGAGCGGCAGGAAAGGAGGGATGCGGACCGTTGACAACACTGGAATTCAATGCGCTGGTGCGGCAGTATCAGGGGCTGGTCTACACGGTCTGCCACCAGCTGGTGCCGGACGAGGGCGATGCCCAGGATCTGGCACAGGAGACTTTTCTGGCCGCGTGGCGGGCCATTGACCGCTGCCCGCCCGGGTACAAAAAGCAGTGGCTGGCGCGTATCGCTTCCAACAAAGCCAAGGACTACCTGCGCAGTGCGTGGGTGCGCCGGGTGAACACCCCGGGAGATGATATCCTTGCGCTGGAAGGCGCGCCGCCCGGCTCCGACCCGGAGCAGCAGGTGCTGGATGCCATGAGCGAGGAGACCCTGACCGGGAAGATCCTGGGAATGCGGGAGCCGTACCGCACCCCCTGCCGCCTGATGCTGCTGGAGGGCCGCACCGCTGCCGAGGCGGCAGCCCTCTGCGGCAGGCCCCAAAAGACGGTGGAGGCGCAGATCTACCGGGCAAAGAAAATGCTGGCGGAGCAGATCCGTCAGGAAAGGAGGAGCGAAGATGGAATTGTTTCGTGAAGATGGCTGCATGACCGACGCGGGCTTCCGGGCCATGATGGACGGCCAGCTGGATGAGCTGGGCAGGCTGGAAGCCGCCGAACACCTCTCCTATTGTGACCAGTGCATGGACCGCTACACGGCCCTTTTGACTGCCGACGCACTGGAAACACCGCCAAAGAGCATGCAGGGTGCGGTGATGGGCACGATCTGGGCCCGCCTGATGCAGAATACCTATGGCAGGGCTGCCGTGGCCGGTGTGGCCGCTGTGCTGGCCCTGACCCTGTGGCGGAGCGGGGCGCTGCAGCAGATCACCCAGTATGGTGCCGGGCGGGAGACCGTGCTGGAAACTGACCAGAGCCAGCTCTGGGAGCCTGGCCGGAATGACCCGGCCCCGGAGAACACCCCGCAATACCGCCCCATTGAGGACGACCGACCGCAGGCCGCGCCGGAACAGCTGGGGAGACCCGTGGAGACAAAACAGGACCGCCGTTATGCCGGCGAAGGCTCCTCTTTGCTCCACAAGCTGCTCACGGATGTGACCGATAAGATCGCGGGTAACACCCCGAATACAGAGAAATGAGGGAATGATTATGAAGAAAAATGGCATCCTGACCCTGCTGTTCGCCTTTATCCCGGGCGCAGGCCAGATGTATCAGGGATATATGAAGCGCGGCCTTTCGCTGGTGCTGATGGCGGCTGCCATCTGCATGGCATCCGCACTGATTCCGCCCGTCGCGTTTGCGCTGCTGGTGGTGTTCATGTACAGCTTTTTCGACACCTTCAATCTGCGTGCCCAAATCAGCATGGGCACCGCCCCGGAGGACGATTATCTGGTCCACTTCGACCCGCAGGACAAGCGCCTTGCCCGGATGATGATGGACAGCCACAAGCTGGTGGGCTGGTGCCTGATCGCCATCGGTGCGCTGATCGCCTATGAGCAGATCATTATGAACACGCTGGGCGATATCCTGTGGCGCTGGGGCCAGAAGGCTCCGGTATGGCGGGCCATCTATCTGGTGATGGATCAACTGCCCGAGGTCGTGCTCTGTGTGGCACTGATCCTGTGCGGCATCTGGCTGGTGCGTGGGCCCAGGGCAAAGAAGGCTGCCCCGGAAGCTGCACCGGAGGAAACCGATTTTCAGGAGTATCAGCCCGAAAAGAAGATGCCCCGCCTGCTGGATCGCTTTGCCCGCAAGGCAGAGCCGGATACGACCGGTGAGGTGACCCTTGACCCGGAGGATGAGGACGATGGACGAGAAGAAGAATAACACAACAGTGCGCCCGGCTCCCAAAGCCCCGGAGAGTGCCCCGGTGCGCCGGGTGGGCACCCTGACGCTGGGAGTCTGCCTGATCGTCTGCGGCGTGCTGTTCCTCTGCTATTTCTTTGTGCCGCATTTCAACTGGGAGCTTGCGCTGAAGATCGCCCCGGCGGCAGGGCTGATCCTGCTGGGGTGCGAGGTGCTGTATTTTGCCGCAAGGCCCCAGCGCTGGAAGTACGATTTTCTTTCGGTGCTCCTCTGCATCGTGCTGATGGTCAGCGCCTTTGGCGGGGCCTGCCTGATGGCAGCCTTTGATTTTGCCCTGCACCGGGGGGAGTTCTGGATCGAATACGATGCCCGGCAGGAACGGGAACTGACCGATGAGGAAAGCGACCGCCTGCGTCTTGATCTGGACGAGGGCACCGGCCCTGACCTCGATGAGGAAAATGAGGACAGCAGCGCGGCCTCCCACACGGAAGTGTGAGCCATACAAAAAACATATCACAGCAATACAAAAGATACCTTTTACAGGGGGCACTTGTCCGGGTATACTGAATGTGCACCCGGACGATGGGTGCTCGAAGAAAAAGTGTAAAAGCGAACCGCCATGGCAACTGTCACCATGGCGGTTCGCTTTTTGCTGTAAGCTCGTGTGTTACTTGCGGGCGATCATCTCGGTGTAGGCCAGCACCAGCGGGCCTACGCCCTTGGCATCGTTGCAGACCACCGGCTCGCTGAAGTAGTAGGCCAGAGAGCCGTCACGGTGATCC
>OHQS01000727.1_pt1 | contig 14511 bp, 9 predicted proteins | sample 1578181 | NCBI WGS metagenome assembly OHQS01 (sample SAMEA3879528, study PRJEB24766) | human gut metagenome | biome: human-associated habitat; feature: feces | place: USA | collected 1985/1987 | reverse complement strand
GGCCTTTTGAGGTCGCCACTGGCGACCCGCACCTCTGCACTCTTGCTCCGGGCAAACTGTCCTGAACGGACAGCTCGTCCGGCTTTTTCAGTTGGCCAAAATGACCAACTGATTCTGTTACGGGTAAAATCAAGTGCCGGGTGGCGGCACTTGATTTTCAATAGACCTTGAAGCGTTACGGAAAAACGATGTGCTCATTTTGACCACTTGGTTTTCCGTAACAGGTCGATGAATTTCCGTTTCCACATTCGGGAGGAGATTAAGTTTCATTTGGCAGATGCGTTACGCTTAACCAAGTGCTCATTTTGAGCACTTGCAGCATCCGTAACACGTTTTCGATAGTCTTTTTGCCGACAGGCATTGCTGCAATAACGGGCACCTGCACGTTTGGGCGTGAATTTTTCGCCGCAGCACTGGCAGACTAAATCTTGACGGCGCATTTGGCGGTATTCCCGCTGTCGCCGATTGTTGGCCTGATTGCCGCACCAGTAGCTGTGACAGTATTTCTTGGTGTAGATGGTGGTGTAGAACACCCGACCGCAGCCGCCGCAGATAAGTTTGCGGATAGCGTATCCTCCGGCAGTAAAACCCGTTTCCTCATACGATTCTTTCAAATAATCCTGATTGTTCTGCTCCCATTCTTCGTTTGTCATATACATGGAGATGACCCTCCTTTCACTGGCGTTACAGAAAAACAATGTGGTCAATTTGACCACATTGTTTTCTGGTAACTGAGGAATCAACGTTTAGCCGTTCTCCCTGCATGGATTTCCTGCCCCCTTCCGGCGGCGTTTTCCGGCTCACCCTTACGGGGTCATCGCCGGGTATCCCATGCAGACGATCATGCGGTTTTCAAGGTGCGGTGCGAGATTTGGCAATAAAAAAATCGCCACACAGCAACCTGAACCTGACCATTCCTTCCGGGATGGCCTTGGTTCGGGTTCGTTATGTAGCGATAGAAAGTTAAAAACTTGCTCCGGCTCCTTCGGGAGCCGAGCTGGAACTCTAAGTAAATATGTTATATTAAATTGTTGGGATAGATTACCACAAAAATCGCAGTGTGTCAACAAAAAACTTTGAAAACACGCCACTTTCGGCAGTGTGCAAGAAAACGCAAGGGAAACCTTGGTAAAAAGAGCGAACAGGACAACTCGTTCTGTTTGTAATGGAATGCCAACTCGGAACTTTTTTGAGCAGAAAAACAACCGTCCACTTCAAGTTGAGCTTGAAAACGGACGATCATTCTTGCAAAGTGATTTTCAAATTTGGGAGGCGTTTTGAAAGGCCTCATAGCGCTAGCAAGAGGTTATACAAAGACCATTTTTGCGTTGCCAAACACTTGTTGGGAAAGTCAAACCCTTGAACTGCATCCGGTGGATGCAGGCTGTGCGATTGCATCGCTGATTCGTTCAAACTCATCGCAGCCCTATATTATCGCTCACACTCTCGATCAGGATGTCAAATGCAGAAGCGGCCATCTGCATCTACGCAAACAGCCGCTTCATGATTCATTTTGTACTGGTCACTGCAGTACCTTATTCATCAGCTCTTGATAGCTGTCCACATGGTCGTATGTCACAAGACCATCTGACAATTTTGCGAAAAGCTTCTTGGCGCAGTCGATCTTGGACTTCTCGATTGGGCGCAAGTTCAGGCTTTCCATCGTGCCTTTGGTTTCTGCTACAAAATAGATGTGTTTCACCTTGCCCTCATGGAACACGATTGCCCAGTCCGGGGAGTAGTGTCCAACCGGGGTCGGAATATAGAAGCCTTTCGGCAGTTTTGCATAGATAAAGACTTCCTCTGCACCGTCCAGATTTTCCGCAAACTTCCGTTCCACGCTCTTTTCCGCTGTGCCATCGGTGAAAACGTAATCCTGAATCGCCTTTTGTGCCTTGTAAGCCTTATCCATCGTCAGAGCGTGTTTCTCTGCCGTAAAGATGCTGCTGTCGTAGCTGCCCTCAATGGTATCATAGGTGATATGCTCCACGATCATGGTAGCTTTCTGCTCCTTGACCAGCCGGATCACCTTTGCGATAAATTCTTCCGGGTTGTTCTGGTACATCGCAAAGGTTGTCGGCTTGATGCCCTGCAAAATCCGTGCAACGGTATGCCGGGTCAGCGTTGTGCCCTCTGCAATTTTGCCGATCAGGTCATACGCAACCTGACCTGCGTAGTCATGTTCTAATTTTTTTGTTCTGCTCTTGGCATCGCTGAAGCTGCTGCCTTCTCGCACCATATCGGCACTCAGGACATCTTTCTGCCCGGCATAGGTAACGGTATATTGCAGGCGACTGACGTACAGTTCCCTGTCGATGTATTCGATTGCTTTCCGGATCAGTTCCTCAGAATCAAAATCCACCGTATAGGCGTATTTGTGGTTGATCGTCTGCCAGAGCTTCTGGAACTCTGCCTTTTCAAACCGGTCGTTCAGCGGATTTTCCAGCACTTTCGGCTTGTTGCCATCCTCAAACATAGACTTGAGCATACTGTCATCATAAATTGCCTGCACAAGCGTGTGCACGCCCTCTTCAATGGGCTTCAGCGTTTCCTGCACCGGTGCAAGTGTTCCGGTCTGCACATCGTCCCGGTAGTCCTGCGTGACGTTATCCTGCTCATCCACATAGTTATTGCGGACAAGATACTGATAAATTGCCCGTGCCTGACGGTCATCCACTTTGACAATTTTGCCATCCAACCTGATGGTCTTGCCGGTGAAATATGCAATGTCTGCCTTGCGGGGGCGATCATACAGCACTGCTTCGGTCTGCTTTTGCAGTCCGTCTACAAATCCTGCATAGCTCTCGCTGGCAATAACGGTCAGGACGTTGATATCCTGCACCTTATCTCCCAGCACTTCCGCATCCATGCGGTTTCCGTCCTTATTCACGCACAGACGCAGACCACGGCCTACTTCCTGCCGCTTCTGCGTGGTGCTGTCGCTGTGCTTCAGGGTGCAGATTTGGAACACATTCGGGTTATCCCAGCCTTCCCGCAGGGCAGAGTGGGAGAAGATGAACCGGGTCGGCTCTTCAAAGGACAGCAGACGTTCCTTATTTTTCAGGATCAGGTCATAGGCAGAAATGTCATCCGACATATCTGAGCCACGCTTGACCGAACTGTTGACGCTGTGACCTTTCTTGTCGATGCTGAAATATCCCTTGTGGACATCATGCACATCGGTTGAATCCAGATAGGCTGTATAAGCAGGGTCGAACAGGGTGCGATGCTCATTCAGAACCGAAAGATACTCCTGCTCAAAAATCTTGCCGTACTCGCCCAGCAGCTCGTTTCCGTCTTCATCGTACTGGCGATATTTTGCCACTTCGTCGATGAAGAACAGCGAAAGTGTCTTGATGCCCAGTTTGAAAAGTTCCTGCTCTTTTTCAAAATGCGAAAGGATCGTTTCATGGATCTGCACCCGGCGCATATCGTTTTCGGAAACGTCGCCGGTAACATCACCTTTGCGGATGGTGTCTCCGTTCGTAAAGGTCACAACGCCCGTGATCGGGTCGATTTCTGACACTACGAAGCCCTTGTACTGCTCCATTTTCTCGGAGATGTAATAAAGATTATCGCCCACATCCAACGTATGGAACTCTCGCTTCGTGCCGTTCTGGTGGCTGACCTCCATCTCCACTTTTGCCCGTGGCGGATTCTTCGGGGAGATGATGATGCTTTCCAGATACAGATACTTGTCCGTACCACGCAGATTTTTGACCTCAAAGCCTTTGACTTCGATTTTCTTGACCAGTCGCTTATTGTAAGCGTCCAGCGCATCCAGAACGTAAATCAGATTATGCTGCTTGGCGTGGGTAGCAGAGTAATTCAGTGTGAAAAGTGGATTGAACTTTTTCAGGGCTTTCTGAGTGGCAGAGTCCTCTTTGCCCATCTTCTGCGGTTCGTCCAGAATCAGGATCGGGCGGTTGGCGGCAATCACATCAATCGGGCGGCGGGAGCCGAACTCATCCCGCTTGGTGTAGATAATTCTCGCAGCAGCATCACCCTTGCGGCCTTCCACGTTCTTATCCTCGTTCATGGATGCCGCAAACGCCTGCGTGTTGATGATCATGACATTGATGCCGGAATTGCTGGAAAAGGAGTCCAGCTGATTCAGGTTGCTGCTGTTGTAGATAAAGAACCGTGCCTTTTTGCCGTAGCACTCCATAAAGTGATCGGCAGTGATCTCAAAGGACTTCTTTACGCCTTCACGGATGGCGATACTCGGCACAACAACGATAAATTTGCTCCAACCATACCGCTTGTTCAGCTCGAACATGGTCTTGATGTAAACGTAGGTCTTGCCTGTGCCGGTTTCCATCTCAATATCCAGAGAACACCTGCCCAGCGGTGCTACCAGCTTGTCCGACTGATGGATGTTTGCTTCTGCCTGCAATGTGCGGATGTTCTGAAGCAACTCCTGATCGGTCAATTGGAGTGCTTCGTTCTTAAAGCCGGAATCGTTGATTAAATCCTGCAATTCCACCTGTGTTGCATCGTCCCCGTTGGAAACAAGGCTCAGCTGCTGCGGCTGTGCGGACAGACTTCCCATATCCCGCAGGTAAGACACACCTGCATTATAGGGCTGACCCTGAAAGACCCGTGCCACCGCCTCCACAGCATCGGTCTGGTACTGCTGAATCTTAAAACTAAACTTCATCTTTGTGGTTTACCTCCTGCTCCAGCATCAGGAACCGGTCAAAATCGCTTTCATACAGGCGATCCTGAATGACACGATACTTTTCGTATTCGGTTTCCGCATGAAGTTTTGCCTGCTCTGCGCTGATTTTACCGGGACCTGTCAGCAGCTCGTTGCCGTTGAACTCCAGAAAACCGTCCAGCCGCTTTGCCCAGTCCTCCATGCTCATGGGGATCTTGCGCTCGGCCTGCAGCTCGGCATAATCCAGATAGAGCGACACGATTCGCTCCAGATAGTTCATTTCCTCTTTGCTCAGGTAGTTTTTGGCTACTGTCACATCCGCTTTCAGGATTTTCCCATCCGGCGCATTTTCCCATGTGGTAAGCCCCATGTGCTCCTTGTTGGCATCGGCACGCTCCACGATCAGTTCTGCCGCCGTGTGGCGATGCACAGCATAGTGCATCTTATTCTGAACCGTCTGGAAGAACCGCCGGGTCGTTTTTGCATCCCTGTCATAATCAAACGCTGTTGCGTATAGATCCGTCACTTTCTGATAGAATTTGCGCTCCGACAGACGAATTTCCCGAATCTGCTGCAACTGCCGCTCAAAATATTCATCCGTAAACATGTGACCTTTTTTCAGGCGGTCAACATCCATTGTCCAGCCCTGAATCGTATGGTCTTTCACGATCTGACCCGCCCATTTGCGGAACTGCACGGCGCGCTGATTGTTCACCTTGAAGCCCACGGCAATAATCAGCTGCAAATTATAATGCGTCAGTTCCCGATTGACCTGCCGAGTGCCCTCGGTCTGAACTATCCGGAATTTCCGGATAGTTGCCTGCTCGGTCAGTTCGCCGTCTGCATAGATTTTTTTGATATGCTCGTTGACCGTGCGCACATCCACATCATACAGTGCCGCCATCATCTTCTGTGTCAGCCAGATGTTTTCATCCTCATAGCGCATTTCATAGCTTGCATTGCTCTCACCCGTAGAAGCCACAAAGGTCAAATACTCTGCCGCTGAGCTGCGAATCTTTTTTTCTTCTTTTTTCTCTATCACAGCAATCTGCCTTTCTCATCTTATGGAAATCTGCGATAGTCTTACCACATCAGGAGAAATTCCTTTTGAAATCAAAAGTTCCTGTATTCCAATTTTCGTCAACTCGGAGGTAACAAACGGACTGATTGTGATTTCTTCGATAATATCTCGTATCGGGAAATTTTTCAATTCCAGCTGCGGACGAATCGTTGTTCCTGATAGTAAAAATTCTTTTGAACAATTTTCGCCTAAGTATTGATCTTCAAACGGAATTCCCATTCGATATTCATGTTCAAAAGAGAATGATGGCGATTTAAAAAGCAGGCAAAACATTAAAATTTCGTCATAAATCATCAGTTCATTTTTTATAGAGTAGAAATAGTTTATTGCGTGTCTAGTTGATTCTTTGATTTCGTACTCAACCTCTCCATCTATCAGATTCATCAAACCTTTTTCGAGATTTGCATCCCGAAATCCATAGAAGAATTCTTTCAATTTTTGGCTATTAAACTTTATACAGCATCCATCTTTTGCATACATTCGCCACATTGCAAGGTCATCATATCGCCGAGACAATGACAAAATATAATAGTGAATATCGCATAAATATCGCTGCATATACGGCGACCCATCACTTATGCTCTTTATGCGTTCAATTTTCCCATGCTCAACATTATCAATCGCTGTCAGAACTTTTTTGCCAAACTCTTCTTCGGCTTTAGGTGCAAGATAATCTTTCAACCAGTTCAGCGCATAAGACAGTTCCTGTGTGTCATTCAGGAAACGATAATCCGTCAGGCGAATGGTTTCATTTTGCAGGATGGAAAAAAGCGAACCGATGGATGTATAGTGGTAGAGATCGATTTTGGGATATTGAATTTTCGCCGTCATTACAGCACCTTCCTTACCGTTTCCGGGCTATACGTTTCAAAAATCTGGTCAAAGTTTGTCGCAACGCTGTCGTTTGCCATGGAGCTGTCACGGAACACAGCATAGTAGGGCTTCATCTGGGCAATAGCTTTGACGGTCTCCTCCGTCACATCATGGTCAAAGCAGGCCAGTAAGAAGCCCTCTGCCACGTTGAACACCTTTTTGCCCGCAATCTCTTTCACCTCAATGGGGCTGGACAGCAGCACACCCAGATCCAGCATCACCTGGAACAGCAAATCCTCCGGGGTGCGGTCTTCCTTCACGTTGTCCACCAGCGAGAACAGATCCTGCTGACCGACTTCATCCGGCGTGTAGTACACAGGCTTCATATTACTTTCATCCAGACGCAGGCAGCGGAAACCGATGTCCAAATCAGCCGGAGCCGTCAATCCGGCATCCTCCTTGATTTTCCGGCCCGCACGGCGGATACGCTCCTTGCCGATTTCGCAGATGTTCTTATAGCCAGCCTTGTACGCTTCGCTCTTCTCGTCCGTCTTTTCGGGCAACTGCACCATGATGAACTTGCGGTGTCCGCCATCTTCGGCATTCAGCTTCATTACAGCATGAGCGGTTGTAGCAGAACCAGAGAAGAAGTCCAAAATCATGTCATTATCACTTGTGTGTATCTCACACAAAAATTTCAGCAACGATGTTGGCTTAGGAAAAGAAAAAGATTTGTTTCCAAAAAGTCCTGTAACTTCTTTAGTTCCATCCTGAGACATTCCTATTGATTCCGGGAATTTAGTACTTACTGCAACACGTCCAAATTTATCGCCTGCTTTCGTCATGTCATCTTCTTTCCAATACCGTAAAACAGGCTTTTGAATTTTCAAGAAATCATAATCTCCAGGAAAAACGATTCGACTAACAGCATAATATTTTTCGAAAGTCTCTTCTGTAATTGCCCAAGTACGATTTGGATTTGCCGGATAACTCTCACCCGTTTTGGGATTGACTATCGTAAAATAGCTATTGGGACGTTCACTTGCTGTCGTTTGTTTTGTCAAGTCATGTACTCGCCATGGTCTGCCTGGAAAATCATTCGTTTCATAATACGCCCTTTCTTTTCCGCCAACACTTGCCATAAATGCATTAGATTTTGCAAAACACACGACCCATTCATAATCTTGTGATACGCCAAAAGGAACATCGGATTTTGCCGTTCGCTTACGCCACGGAAATGTTGCCACATAATTATCTGCGCCGAAAATTTCCGAGCAAATCTTTTCAAGATTATCACGCTCATTATCATCAATAGAAGCAAAAATCGCTCCATCATCCGCAAGCAAATCCTTTGCAATTTTCAGGCGAGGATAAATCATATTGAGCCAATCCGTGTGAAAACGGCCATTGCTCTCGGTGTTGGTCACAAGCCGGTTGCCTTCTTCATCGTACTGGCCGCTGTTGCCCATGTAATCCTCTGTACTCTGTGCAAAATCGTCCTCATAGACAAAATCATTGCCGGTGTTGTACGGCGGGTCAATGTAGATCATCTTGACCTTGCCCAGATAGGTTTCCTGCAAGAGCTTCAGAACTTCCAGGTTATCGCCCTCAATATAAAGGTTCTCACTGTCAAAACCGCCGGGTGTACCGTCCTTGCCAACACTATCAGTCACCACCGGACGCAACGTTGCCGTGATGGGTGCGTTTGCCGCCAGCATCGCCTTTTTCTTGTCCGGCCATGTAAACTGGTAGCGCTCTTCCCGACCTTCCACGATGGAATCGGAAAGCTCCTGCCGCAGAACGTCAAAGTCAATTGCGTGTTCTACTTTGCCGTCACGTTTTACCTCGGTAATGGCGTTGGGGAATAGCTTGCCAATCAGCTCAATGTTGCGCTGTACACCGTCAAGGCTGTGCATTTTAAGGTTGCCCATTTGAATGTTCCTCCGTTTCCTGTTTTGGCTCCAAGTGTATGATAAAATCCGCTATTAAGATCGCATTCAGTGAGGCTTTTTTATTTGGATATTTTTTATACTTGCTGTGAGAAACACCATTCCGGTTGGGGATTCCCTCAACAACCTCATCCACCGTATTACAATCACAGACAATTAGCTTCTCGTAAAACTCTCCAAACACAGGCTTCAAATCATTTTCTTTTATCAACTCGGTAAAATCTCTGCCGGTCTTCTTTTGGCTGTACCGCCCCGTAATATGTAGCTTATGATGGATTAACCCCTCCCACATGGTTGATAAACATGCTATTGATAGTGCATATTCCCCACGAAGATGTGCTTCAAGTGCTTGACCAAGGATTTTCTTAATGTGCGGTTCTAAATCCGAATCTTTCCATGTCCGCCTAATTTCCCTGATACGTTGTGGTGTGTAGTATCCGAGAATCAGTTTATCAATTCTCTTTTCTCGCCTTTTGCTGGCTCCTCGACTGGTTGATAAAACTCCATATATTTCTCTTGTCAGTCTCAGATCAGCAGACCAGCTCGCATAGGGAAACCATTTGCATTCATACAAAGCTGTCAGGCAGATGTCATTCAGCTCTCGGTAGCGTTTTAGAAAATCGTCCCCTATGTGTAGATTTCTGAACGCATCTATCCACGGTGAAAAATCAATACTATGAATCCATTGCAATGCTGGCGAAGCTGAAATCTGTGCATTTACCATAGACATAGATGCACAAAGGCTTGTTGCCAAATTACCAGAAATAGCAGCTCTATATGAATCTACTACGGCAGCGGTATTTGTGTGAAATTGCTCCCATATCGAATTGTCAAGTCTAAACGGTTGGATAGACTGGTATAAGGATGCCGTTGCATTCTGCATCAGCATCGAATTCTCTCGAATCAGTTGTACTGCCGGGCTCTCTGTAATATAGTCAAGACCATTCAAGGCAGATACCACAAGGTTGCTTGTAGGTAAATTATTTAGCAAAGGGGCAGTAAGTTGTTGTATACGAGCCTGCTGCTCTAAAATTGGTTTGAGGCTTTCCTGCAACCTATTCTGAAGCTCAATGTTTTTGCGTAACGATTCTGGAAGATTGTATGTTTCATCCATATTCAACTTATCACCGCACCTTCCAATTTTCTTTGCATACCCCTTAGCTCTTGCACTAATTCATATTTCTTCTTCGGTTGCTTTTCCTTACGGATTTTAGCTTCCAGTACTGCAATCTGCTTTTCCAGCTGCTCACGCTGCTTCTGCTGCTCAACGCTGTCTTTCAGGGATGTACTTTCCCCTGTGCCAAGCACATCACCTGCGATCTGACGGACAAAGTTTTCGTATACAGCATCCAGCGTAAGCCCTTCCAGATGCACCGGCAGGTCGTCCTCGTCCAGCCAATCCGTAGAATAATAGCGGTCTACCTTAAAGGCCGTCTTGCCCGCCGCAGCCTCCTTGTAGCCGATGACAGCACGATACTTGCCCTCGTATTCCAGCAAAAAGAGGATGTGATACGGAATTTCCCGGTCGATCTGGCGCAGCACACTCTCGTCTAGCTCCGGGGCAGACAGCCGCACCTCGACCACCTCGATCTCCGTCACCTGCCCGCCAGCAGCCAGATTCAGGATGGTAGTCGCAATCTTATTGCGCCAGTAGATGATCTTGATCTGCTCGACAAAGGCTCTCTTCATAGCCGGGGTAACGGCAATGTTCTCATAGAACTTCTGCTTCGGGATACGTTTATTGAACTCGGTAGATTTTGGAAAATTCAGCAAACTATTTTCCTCCATGACCTAAAGTTAAATCTTTCCGTATTCTTCTCTCCGTTGATACATTTCCTGCAATTCTTTCAACGAGTGATCCTCAAATAACAGTGCATTACGTTCTTTTTCTAGTGCAGTTATGTATATATAAAATTCTTTATTTAACGCTTCTTCGATTTGCAACTGCTTATTCGTCAATCGTTTAATTTCACTATTTTCATCATTTTTCAGATGACTTTCTTCTTGCTCTATCGTAAATGAAAGTATCAATCCAATTGCCGACGTACTAAGTTTCCCAGCATATTCCACCAAACTATCTACCTGTGTATTTTTACGTTTATCCATAAACAGCTGTTGTATCAATATTTGATACGATATTCTAATTTGACTGGCTCTTCGCGTTGAAGAACTTAGATTATCTGCTTTATTTTTTGAGGTGTCCCTGTATTCTGCAACTATATTGCTACATGAACATACCTCAAAAAATTCTTGAAACAATTTTCTTAAAAGATTTATCCGTTCGTTCTCATGTTCAATTAACTGCGATATGATTTGTAATTCATTTGTGCGATTGCTTATTTTTTCCAACCGCTCTTGCGATTTATCGTTTTCCTCCTTAAATCTTTGATTTTGCCATAGCGCAAGCAGTCCAAGAATAATTGTAGATGCATACGTCAAAATGTCTCCTGCGCTCCATTTTGCTCGAAAGAACTCTACTGTGGGTTCAATACTAAACAACCAATGTATGACAAATGCAAATACTATACTTCCTATCGCCCAAATCACAATCCATCCATATTTTCCATTTCGATTTTTCATAGTTATCCCTATTTCACAACAAGAAAGCAAATCAACTCAAAATCATCCAGTCCGGACACCTGACTGAGCAATGCCGTTGTTCCGCCCGCAGAGAACAGGCTGTCGATGTCGCTTTCTTCCTTAATATCAATGATCGAGTCAATGGCATCACTCAGCAATTCGGACATTTCTGCCATGTCCTTTCCATCGTCTGTTTCCTGATTGAAGCGTTCGTATACCTCTTTGATCGGCTCAGTCTTTCCACGGCACAGCAGCCGGATATCGTCCAACATCTTTTTGGGGTTCAGGTAGTCGCAGATGATCTGCCCATCCATGCCGATGTAAACCATGTAGAACGGATGGATGCGGTTCCGATTGTCCACATTGACGCTGTTATTGATGTTTTTCAGCACGAAGATCACGCCCTCCGGCAATTCATCCGTAGCTGGAACCACCGCATGAAGTCCACGGGGCTTCTTGTCCAGATCACCGTTGTGTTTGATGTAATCCAGCAGGTCGAGCCGGAACTCGTTCAGACCCAGATCCATAATGGAGATGCCGTCCGACATATCTTCGATGTCAACGACCTCTTCCTGCAAGCGTTTCAGCTGTGCCTTGCGGTACTCCAAATCGCCCTTTTCTTCGGGGTTGATAAGGTCATCATCGCCGGTGGAGGTCATAACTGTGATTTTCATGCGGGTTTCCACACGGGTTTTCAGGTTGATGTAATCGTCCAGCGTCAGATCAGGCCAGAAGTTCACAAGCTGGATGTACTGGTTTCTGCTGCCGATACGGTCGATTCGTCCAAAACGCTGGATAATGCGTACCGGGTTCCAGTGAATGTCATAGTTGATCAGATAATCGCAGTCCTGCAAGTTCTGACCTTCAGAAATGCAGTCTGTCGCAATCAGCACATCAATTTCCGTGGCACTACCGGGCATCAGAACATCCCGGTCTTTGGAAATGGGAGAGAAGCAGGTCAGCACGTTGTTGAGTGTTGCCTTGAAGCCTTTGATCGTGGTACATCCGTCAATCGAGCCGGTAATTACAGCGGTATTCAGCCCATATTTCTGCTTTACAAACGCACTCACATTGTCAAAGAGGTACTCTACCGTATCCGAAAATGCAGAGAAAATCAGCACTTTTCTGTTGCCGGCATTGATCGGGTGCTCAATTTTTTCAGACAGCAGCTTGAACAGTTCTTGCAGCTTTGTGTCATGCTGCGGCGTGATATCTGCCACCATAAAGGTCAACAGCTCCAGAATTTCTGCATCTTTCCGAAGCTCCGTACGCCAGCTCTTCCAGTCCATATCCGCAAGGTCGATTTTGACTTTTTTGCCGACGGTGAAAAAGTCAGTGTTTTCATCGTCCATGTCAAAATCGTCTCCGGCCATGTCGTATATATCCAGATCAGCGTGGCCGGAGCGTTCAAACTGGTCAATGGACTGAATCGTACCATCAATCAGTTTCTTGATGCGCATCAGGGTCAGCTGGAACGAATGTACAGAGCTTTCCAGCCGTTTCAGCAGGTTGATACTCATCAACCGACAAATACCCTGCTCACGGCCTCTCTGGGTCAGATTCTCTCCCTTATTGTGCGTCAGCTCCTGATATTTCTGGATCTTACTTGCGAAGATGTAGTTGGAGGGCATATAGACGCACAAGCTCAACTGTATCAGCTGCTCGTAAATCTCATTGTAGTTGATAGCATTATTCAGGTCTGTCAGGCATGGACGGACGGAAATCGGCTTCAACCGCTCCGGGAACTTTCCGATAGCGTTGGTGTTGTAGTACTTCTCGATATGCTTCCGAGAACGTGCGATGGTAACACTGTCCAGCAGCTCGAAGAAGTCGAAATCCAATGTCCGCAGCAGCGCATCCGTGGTTCTCTCTTCTGGTTTCAGTTTGCTCCATGCGTTAAAGGCTTTCTGCGCCTGCTTAAAGATGTCTTCAATGCTCTTTGAGGTGTTCAGCCTTTCATCCAGATATTCGGAGTTTCCCTCATAGGCAAGGGCCAACTGATTTTTCAAGTCAACAAAGCGGTTGTTGACAGGCGTTGCCGAAAGCATCAGCACCTTGGTCTTGACTCCGGCACGGATCACCTTATCCATCAGCCGCTGGTAACGATTGTCCTGCGTCTTGCTATGAGTTCCGATTCCATTACGGAAATTGTGCGATTCATCAATGACGACCAGATCATAGTTGCCCCAGTTCAGGCGATCCAGGTCGAGGCCATTCGACTTTCCGCCGCTTCTGGACAGGTCTGTATGGAACAGGACATCATAATTCAGCCGATCCGATGCAATCGGGTTGTTCACATAGTTGTCCTTGTAGGTATTCCAGTTCTCTGCCAGCTTTTTGGGGCACAGCACCAGAACCGACTTGTTTCGATTCTCATAATACTTTACGACTGCCAGTGCGGTAAAGGTCTTGCCAAGGCCAACACTGTCCGCAAGGATGCAGCCGTTGTACTTTTCCAGCTTATTGATGATAGCAAGCACCGCATCCTTCTGGAAGTCGTACAGCAGACTCCAGATTTTGCTCTGCTTGAATCCGGTTGCCTCATTCGGCAGTTCGTCTTCTGAGATGTCGTCCAAAAACTCGCTGAACACATGATACAGCGTCATAAAGTAGATGAACTCCGGGGAATTTTCAGCATAAGCCGTGCTGATATTCTCCAGTACTACATCTGTGACATCCTGCATTTTGTCCCGGTCGTTCCACAGGGTATCGAACAACTTCATGTACTGCTGTGCGAACGGAGCCTCCATGCAGTTGACCATGTTGTAGCTGTTATTTCCGCGCTCACAGCCAATATCAACTGTCGTAAATCCGCCAATCGGCATATAGGCGGTCTGTGCTGCGCCGGAATCCACAGTCATAAAGCCAGCCATATTTTCACCGGTGGTGTTCGATTTGAACGTAGCCTTCCTTCTGATCCAGTCTGCACACTCCTTTGCGATGGCTCTCTGGGTCATCTCATTGCGCAGTTTGATTTCAAACTCTGTACCATAAAGGCTCGTTTCACGAGAAATGCGGGGAATGTAGAACTCCCGCTTCTGCTTTTCAGCCTTTTCTTTCACAAACGTGGGGGATGTAAAGATAAATTCAAACTCGTCTATGGTTTCCAGCTGCTTCTTTAGCTCTTTGTAGGCATACATTGAAAAGCAGGCTGCCGCAATAGACACCCTGCTGCCTTTTTTGATCTCGACCCGTAAATCATCTCGAACGGTATTGGTAATGTTATCCAGAATTTTCATATCATCCACCGGCTTTATGCTTATCCGTATTTTTTATAGCCTTGACTATGAAAGCACTCTTACAAAACTCTATTTCTATTATACCACCCACTTTTTCCCCTGTAAACGAAAAAGCTGACGGTGTGTAGCGTACAGCATCCATCAGCTTTTCGTGACACAAAAACGGCACCCGCTTTTCAGCGAGTGCCG
>OHQS01000715.1_pt1 | contig 14760 bp, 12 predicted proteins | sample 1578181 | NCBI WGS metagenome assembly OHQS01 (sample SAMEA3879528, study PRJEB24766) | human gut metagenome | biome: human-associated habitat; feature: feces | place: USA | collected 1985/1987 | reverse complement strand
CTTTTTATTGTATTAAGTATTGTACTTGTTATATTTTTGTCAGACCAGATTTCTTCTTCTATTATAAAGCCATATTTCTGTAGACTCCGTCCTTCACACAGTCCCGCAATTGCCGACATGCTTCATTATGTGAACGAATACAGGAGCGGCAGATATGGGTTTGTGTCAAGCCATGCCGCTAACGCCCTTGGTGTGGCGACATATCTGTCGTTGGTTTTCAGGAAGAAAAAGTTTGTTCTTTCACTTTGGTTGTGGGCTATTTGCCTGTGCTATTCACGCATCTATCTTGGGGTTCATTATCCGGGAGACGTATTCTTCGGTGGAATCTTGGGCGTGATAGTTGGCGGCGGAGTGTATTATATTGCCAGATATGCTTACACACATTGTCTTTTCAAGGTATGCACGATAGATTTTTATACTACCGGAATTTCCATACGATGCGCCTTGTTGAACACTGCAATATTAGGAACGATTATGTTTATCTTGTGTTACAGCATGGTTGTCAATTTGCTATGAGCAAACCTTCATAGTGCTGATTTTTTCATATGAAAGAACGTCGGATGCTTTTTCGCGTGTCATGAATAAAAAACAAGTGCGCGTTTCTTGTGAAATCTGCCATGATGTTGTTTGTATGAAGAAAAGCCTGCGGCTTGGTTCAAACGGTTGACAGCTTGTTTTTGCATATACCATAATAATATAATGTTATACCATCAGAAATAAAAACAGATAATGAAAGTAGATATAGAGGGATTCAGGAATATAAATAAACCGATGTATTTGTTGGAAGAACGGTTGCTGCGTAAAAACCTGTCTTTGATTAAACATGTGGCAGACACTGCCGGTGTGGAGATCATTCTTGCTTTCAAGGCATACGCTTTGTGGAAGACATTCCCTATTTTCCGCGAATACATCAAAGCCACTACGGCAAGCTCTCTCGCAGAGGCAAGACTGGCTTTTGACAAGTTCGGCAGTCCTGCCCATACATATTCACCCGCATACACCTCTTATGAAATAGACGAGATAGCCGCATGTTCCAGCCATCTCACATTCAATTCGATGTCCCAGTATGAACGTTTTGCCGACAGAGTGAGGACCGTAAATCCCGATATCAGTATCGGACTCCGAATTAATCCGGAATATTCCGAGATTTCGACCGACTTATACAACCCTTGTGCTCCGGGAACGCGGTTCGGCATAACTTCAGACGTTATGCCCGAGAAACTGCCTTCCGATGTCAGAGGCTTTCACTGCCATTGTCATTGCGAGAGTGGGGCGGATGTCTTTCAGCGCACGCTTCGCCATATAGAAGAGAAGTTCTCGAAGTGGTTCGGACAGTTGCAATGGATCAATTTTGGCGGAGGTCATCTGATGACACGTGCTGATTATGATGTCAGTCTCCTTATAGACATATTGCGTGATTTCCGCCGCCGATATCCCCATCTGAAGGTCATATTGGAGCCGGGGAGTGCTTTCGCGTGGCAGACAGGACCTCTTGTGTCGCAGGTTGTCGACATTGTGGAGGATCATGGCATACGTACCGCCATTCTTAACGTCAGCTTCACATGTCACATGCCGGACTGTCTGGAAATGCCGTATATGCCTGCCGTCAGAGGTGCGGAGGTCGTAAACGAAGCCGATATCGCCCGTTCAATGGATGCAGGCACGCATGTTTACCGTTTGGGAGGGAACAGTTGCCTGTCCGGTGTATATTCGATGAAGCCGAAGCCGAATGTTCCGTCTTCCCGCCCGATCGTTGTTCCCACGTGGATTCGGTCAAAGCAGACAGGGATGTTGTCGATGATCCGGTACCGGAACTCTCCCACCTCATTAACGGCTGTCATAATCTTATGTAAGGAATAGAGGAAAAAAGAGGCATGATCCGCTTTCGCCTCTTTATAGATGGAGGTCACGTCTATCTGGGTGGTCAGCCCAAAGAAAGGGTCGTCCATGGAACCGAAAAACAGGAAATGCTCTTTCCGGTTCCAATGTTCTAGGTCAATAGGATGTTTCATGATTCTTTATTTGTTGCATTTACTATTTTGTGGAAAGCGATGCGTTCCGTGCCATTAGAGATGTAAATGATACCGCATTGCTTGAACCCATGCTTTTTCAATAAATTCTGCATGACGATATTATCCCGGTGCGTGTCGATACGGATATTATCGCAATGAGCGAACGCCCATTTCAAGCATTCGGTGGAGATCCCCTTCTGTTTACCGTTGGAGGCCATGCGATGGATCACGGCATAAGGCTCATCGTTCAGCCATTCGCCTTCATAGATCTTTAGGTAAGTAGGGTCGATTCCCTCGATGTAACAAAAGGTCCCCACTAACTCGCCCTGCTCATTTTCGCATACGAAACTATGGCTGGCCTTGATCTCGTTGGAGATCAATTCCTCGGAAGGATATCCATTGATCCATTGATTGCCGTTGCCATGTTCTTGCATGAATCTGCGTGCATAATCGTACATAGCCATTACCTCGGCCAGATCTTCTTGTCGTGTTTGTCTGATATTCATGATCGGTAGAAAAAGTTATCCCGCAAAAGTAGTATATTATTGTTATCTTTGCGAATCTAGTCGAAAAATATATAAACCAATTAAATCAAAATATCATGAAACCATTGAAAATCGCCACCGTGCAGTTCGAGACACGGGATAACGATAAAGTGTATAATCTTTCTGTCATCCGGGAGATGTGCCGGAAAGCGTCGGTAGAGGGAGCGGATGTAGTGGCTTTTCACGAATGCTCGGTTTGTGGATATACGTTTGCCAAGGACTTGTCTCGCGAGGAATTGTTGGCTATTGCCGAACCGATCCCCACGGGGGAGAGTACGCAAGCCTTGATCGCCATCGCCAAAGAGTTTGGTGTCACGTTGCTGGCCGGATTCTTTGAGCGGGATGGGGATCGTATCTATAAAGCGCAAGTTTGCGTGGATAGCAATGGCTTGAAGGCAAAGTACCGTAAGCTGCATCCGTTTATTAATCCGAATATCTTGCCGGGCGATCAATATGTGGTTTTTGAGATCAAGGGATGGAAATGTGGCATATTGATTTGCTACGATAATAATATCATAGAAAATGTACGTGCCACTACCCTATTGGGAGCGGATATTATTTTCATGCCCCACGTGACAATGTGTACCCCTTCCCCTCGCCCCGGGGCTGGTTTGATAGATCCTGTGTTGTGGGAGAACCGGGCAAACGATCCGACTTCCTTGCGACAGGAGTTCGATGGCCTGAAGGGACGTGCTTGGCTTATGAAATGGCTTCCCGCTAGGGCGTACGACAATGCGGTATATGTGGTATTCTCCAATCCGATCGGGCGTGATTATAATGAGATCAAGAACGGTTGCTCGATGATTCTGGATCCTTTCGGCGATATATTGGCGGAATGCCGTAAGCTGGGGGATGATTTCGTGATCGCTACGGCTATCCCCGAGAAATTGAGACAGGCCGGAGGATATCGTTACCGAAATGCCCGTCGTCCGGAACTTTATGCGGATATCATTGGCCAACCGCATGAATCCGATCAAAAGGTAGCATGGTTAACAGAAACAACAAATAACAAATAAATAATATGCAACAAACGACAATCTCTAAGCCGCCTCGTGTAGAGGTGGTGGATGCGCTACGTGGTTTCGCTGTCTTGGCCATCTTATTAGTGCATCATGTGGAACATTTTATCTATCCGGTCTATCCGGACCCGGCTACGCTTCCGGGATGGCTGAACGTATTGAATGAGGGTGTGTTTACGGTGGTATTTGGCTTGTTCGCCGGTAAATCGTATTCCATCTTCGCGTTGTTATTCGGCTTTACCTTTTATATACAGTATTCGAACCAGCAGGCGAAGGGGAAGGACTTCGGTTACCGTTTTCTTTGGCGGATGTTGTTGCTGACGCTCTTTGCTACGCTGAACGCCGCTTTCTATCCGGCAGGCGATGTGCTGTTGCTGTATGCGATCGTGGGCGTTGTTTTGTTTATCGTGCGTAAATGGAGCGATAAGGCTGTCTTGATAACGGCTGTTATCTTTTTATTACAGCCGGTAGAGTGGTATCATTATATCGCTAGCCTGTTTAATCCGGATTATCAATTACCTAATTTAGGGGTAGGAGCGATGTACGCTGAAATGGCGGAGCATACGAAGCGGGGCGATTTATGGAATTTCATCTGGCAGAACGTGACGTTGGGACAAAAGGCTAGTTTACTCTGGGCCGTTGGTGCCGGCCGGTATGTACAGACCTGCGGGTTGTTTATGCTGGGAATGTTGATCGGGCGCAGGAAGCTATTTATCTCCTCGGAGGAGAATTCCCGTTTTTGGATAAAGACTTTGATAATTACCGCAATTGCTTTCGGTCCTTTATACCAACTGAAAGTATTGTTGATGGATACGGCGGATAGCGCTATCGTGCGTCAGACAGCCGGGGTCGTCCTTGATATGTGGCAGAAATTCGCTTTCACGTTTGTATTGGTCGCCTCTTTCGTGTTACTGTACCAATGGGAGGGCTTTAGGCGTTTCACTTCCGTCTTGCGCTCGTATGGGAAGATGAGTTTGACGAATTACGTGTCGCAATCCTTTTTCGGTGCGTTGATCTATTTCCCGATCGGCTTGAATTTGGCTCCTTACTGCGGTTATACGGTCAGTATGTTCATCGGTATCGTCTTTTTCTTCTTGCAAGTACGCTTCTGTAAATGGTGGGCAGAAAGACATAAACATGGGCCGTTGGAAGGTATTTGGCATAAGTGGACGTGGTTAGGTTCTAAGTAGAAATATGTAAGAGAGCCTAATCTATGGCAAGGCAGAGACGAGGTTCTCTTTCCTATCATAGATTAGGCTCTCTTTGCTATCATAGATTCTACTCTATGACAGGTATATGTGCTTCTTTTTATCTTCTGCGTCGTACACTGCGCACAGGGGCGGATTTCTCTGCTTTCGGTGCTTTTACTTTAGCAGCTTTCTCTGGAGCGGCCTCCTTGGTGGAGCCTTTGTCTTTCCGGGCACTTCTCTTGGCTGCTTTCTTTGCGGCTTTGCTGTCTACCGCTACTTGAGTCGTATCCGGTTGATACCAGAGTGATTTCTCAAAGCCCGTCAGTTGACCTTCGATACGAGCTTGCTCGTTCTTTAAGGAATCCGGTGTCGGGCAATACGCCTGCAATGGCAGATTCATCAAGTTTTGGGTCTTGATGATATCCCCCTCGAACATCCGGCGACGGAAATAGTCATCCATCGTAAAAGTCATGGCGTTATTCATATTAGACGTCATGATGTATGAATTGCTGATATACGGACGTATATTCTCGTAAGGAAGCCAGAACATAGGCATGGTTGTCTCTCCCATATCACCTGTAGAGGTAAGGATCGGGCAAATCGCCAATATCTTGACATCAAAAGCGGAATTATTCTGGTCGAAATACCATGCTTCTTTTACATAGTAAGACCGTACGTCGGCTGCAGGTATATCGCTTTCATTGATTACGAAAGTCGGTTCCTCACCCGCTCTCCCCGGTATCTCCTCATAAAGGATGTAGAAGCGATCCAGCAAATCCTTGAAGTTGATCAAATGGGCTTCGTCAAACTCCTCGTATCCGTCCAGATATTCATAGGCCTTGATCTTGTTCTCACCTAAAAGCTGGAAGATTACGGAGAAAAGATTCATCTGTCCGTTCATCGGGCGGGTCGGGTAATAAAGCGGAGCGTTCTGTTCTTTCATCAAGTCCACCTGCCGGTAGATAATACGCATCCAGCGAGCGTTCCCGATCTCTTGCGTCAAACGCTCGTTCATATCTTGGGCCCGTACGGTCAGTTCGGGTAAACCGGTATCTTTCTTATCGTTTCTTTCCCCACGGCTGGCTTGAGGCGAACGGCGACGCGTTTGTTGTTGCTGCGTAGCATCGTTCTCTGCTTCTTCTTGCGCATGAAGAGGCATCGCTGTTAAAAAAGTGGCGGCCAAAGCGGCTATGTAATACAGATGTTTCATACTGCGAATCTTAATTTACGATTACTTCGATAGTCGGTATGGTACGTTCGATACCGTCCGGACCTTTTGCGACTACACGGGTGATATAAAAACGTTTACCCTTACTTAAATTGCGGATATAGTTTTTCTGACGTTGCGAGAAGTTGGTTCCTTCGGCCACTTCCGGGATAGCGTTACCCATGGAGTCGAAGAAAGTCAGCTCAAAACGTAATACCGTATATTTTACATTTAGCAAATCATCGTCGATAGCGGCCAGAATACCGTCAGCCTCTACCAAGCTACGTTTGGCGATCATACCTCCCTTGAACTTACGGACGTTACCGTTTTGATCCTTATACTCGATATAAGGTAGGGGATCGGGGAGGGCACGCACGCGGAAGGTAGTCTTTGCCATCTCTATGTTCCGGCCATCCGCCATACGAGCGTTTACCGTGATCACGGCTTCCGTTCCTACTTTAGACGGGCGGGCTTCCCAACCATCCTTGCTGCGGGTTAATGTGCCGTTCGTCATGGTAGCTGTCACATTACCGCTCGGTACACCCGGGACGGCGATACGCATCGGGTTGGCGATACCGGCATATAATACGTTCATCAATGTCGGGGCCACGGTAGCTGTCGGCTCGGTCACGAAATACTCGCTCTCGAAATCCCGGCGCATGATGCTGCCGTCGCTATTCGGCATCTCGATATAACCTTTGATCGGGAATGTCCCGGCAGCTCCGGTATTCACCGTGAAGACTCCTTTATTCTCGTAAGGTAATTCTTTTCCGTTTACATAGATCGTAGGACGTTTCGTAGAGTCTACCGCCGATAATACGATATTCGCCTTGTACTGGCTTCCTCGCATTACGATCTGGCTTTCCGGGATTACCTGCGCCGTGATCTGGTTCACACGGTAATCGCCAACGTCTACGCTATTCAATAAGTTCGATAAGACCTCACCTTCGGCGTAGCGAACGTCACTTTGCATTTTTGTTAACAGGGTAACAGCCGCCGCTACCGGCATATTCTCGAACAAGGCCTCTTCCCAAGTACGGGTATTGATCCCCGCTTTATGAGGGGGAGTCGTGCTTAGGTTCGCCTCCAATACGGCAGTCTTCGCCGAATCTTCGATAAAGCCGCCCATCCAGATACGATACTTATCAATTTCCGCTCTCAGCTTTTTACCTTCTCCGCTTACAGGAGAGAGCATTACACGGGAGGCGGCTTCCAAATCATCCTTATGCTCGATGCTGTTTACGTTGGCATTCTCGCCATCAGCTACCTTAGCGATACGGATCTTTAAATCTTGTATATACGTATAGAGGCTATCTGAGGCTCTTTTCACCTCACGGGCCTTCAATGCCCACTCACCCACTTTCTGGGGATTCTCTTGGTAATAAGCTTCCATCTCGTCCGCTACGATCTTGTTTCGGCGGGAGGAGTTATCGATAGAGGTTCGCAAGCTACCTTCCACCAACTCAAAACCATCCAGCACCTCCGACGACACATTCAGTGCCATCATGGCGATGAACACCAGATACATCAGGTTGATCATCCGCTGACGGGGAGAATTGGGATTATTTGATATTCCTGCCATATTTCTTTACTTCATTGGGTTGTTTGTATACGGAGCCTGTTGTTGCTGTTGGTAACCATAGGGTTGCTGATATTGCTGTTGGTAACCGGGCTGTTGTGGCTGCGCCGGTTGTTGGTAGCCCATATTCACGGTCATCGCTTGCAATAAACGACTGTATACTTGGTTCAATTCGGCCAGTTGGCGAGTCATCTTTTCCGTCTCGTTACGGAATACGGAACTATCTACCACCGATCCGTCATACATCTCACGGATACGATTCAAGCCACTATTGATGTGTTCGATAGATTCGATCTGCGAACTGATACTCTTCAACTGGATCTCATAGATGGTATTCAATCCGGATACATTACGGTTCAATTGTTCCATCTGGTGTACGTAACCACGGGAGTTTTGGTTGATGCCATCGGAATTATCCGTGATACTCTTATAAGAGTTCAACAGTGTATCGGATACGTTCGTAAGCGAATTAGTCACTTGGCTGAAACGCTCCATGTTCTCAGACATGCCAGATAATTGCTCCAGATATTTTTGGGTAGCTTCCGTCAATTCCGCCATCTTGGAAATTTGCTCGGCCGCTCCGCTTAATTTCTTGATGCTCTCGGATAAGTTCTTGGTATCTTCTTCCGTCACGTCCAGATTACCTGCGATATTCAAGGAACCACCTCTTTGCGCGTTCGCCTTAGACGCTGCCGAACCGATATTTATTCCCCCGGCTATCTCATCGTCTTCTACATTATCCGTAGAATTGATCATGGTTGAGATCGGCGTACCGGTGAAATCCGGACGATCCATCGGGTTCTTTGATTTCAATACGGGGAAAACATCTTCCCAATGATACTCCTTGTTCGGATGCTCGAACGCCGAGATAAAGAATACGATAGACTCGGTGATCATCGCCACGAACAGGATTTGGTTAGCGTATGGTATATGTAATAACTTAAATAACGCACCGAGGATTACGATGGACGCACCCCAACTATACAGGAAGTTCAATACTCGTTTTCCTCTTTCGCTGGAGAGGAACATCTCCAGTCTGTTTTTATATCTTCTATATTTTCCCATCGTCGTATTATTGTCTTAAATGATTCAAAACTTTAAATTTATAATTCCCGCTTATTTCTTTCCCTTGGAGCGAGAGAATCCTATTTGGGTACGTGCGCAACGGAAACCGATGTAAGAACGGCTCTCGTTCTGGAACTCGAAAGTACGCATGTCCGAACGGATAAATTGTGAGACATCTTTCCAAGAACCTCCTCGCACTACTTTCTTTTTCATGGCGTAGGGATCGTTCTTGGCGGCGTTGTAACGCAGATCCGGGTTCATGTCGCTCATTTGGCTCGGGCCAGACTCGGAGTAAGACGTTGAGGTCCATTCCGCCACGTTTCCTGCCATATCGTATAACCCGAACTCATTCGGGGCGAAAGAGCCTACACGAGACGTAATCAAATGGCCATCCTCCGTATAATTACCTTTACCCGGCTTGAAGTTACCCAAGAAACAACCTTTGCTGTCTTGAAGCTCGTCGGTAGACCAAGGGAACTTATTCTCGTTCTTACCTGTACGGGCGGCATATTCCCATTCTCCTTCGGACGGAAGACGGAATGGCTCTACCAATTGTCCCGGTGGCAAGCTCAAGGATTCTTTGTATAAATTCGTACGCCATACGCAGAAGGCAGTCGCTTGTTCCCAAGAAACACCGACTACAGGATAATCATCGTAACCCGGATGAGAGAAATACATACGGGTATATGGCTCGTTGTACGCATTCTTGAAATCGTTCACCCAGCAATTCTCGTCTGGGTAGATATTGACGATACGGGTATTCAAGAAATCCCATTCGCTGCTTAACGGACGGGTGATCGTCTCGTTGATTACACGTCCTTCATCATCGATGTAAGCGGTGTCCTTGGAGATCATGACTACCTCGTTCGGATCTACCTGAATATCCGTATTACGAACCCGGTCCGCCGGGTTCAATTGATTCTTGCGGAGGGCGGCGGCGGTATAGTCGTACCACTCGTATTTATAGATCATTTGTTTAGGGTCCAAACCTTTCTCTCCGGTAACGGGATTCGTGTAATAGACACTTTCTATCGCACGTTGCTCATCCTCGTTCGCCCGTCTCCAAGGAATCGGACGGTTCCAGTCCAAATGCGGAGTGACAGGCTCCCCGTAACGGTCTTCCGTGATCTTGAACAGATCGTTGCCTCCATAAGCCGGGTCCGCCAAGCGTTCACGGATAATAGAGTCTCTCACATAATAAACGAACTGGCGATATTTGGCGTTCGTTACCTCTGTCTGATCCATCCAGAACGCATCGAAAGAGACCCCTTTCGTCTCCGGCATGATTCCCCACAAGGAATCCTTGTCGGCGGGACCCATCTCGAACGAACCTCTTTTAACCAAGACCATTCCATACGGCGCAGGTTCATTGAACGCTACCGATCTGACACCTGTCACCTCACCGCCGGCACTCCGGAGAGATTTACCGCAGGAGGTAAGCAAGGCTACCGTTACAAGTACTAATAATACTTTTTTCATATACTATAATATACGTACACTTTTATGTCTATTTTTCCCTGTCTTCGTCTTGTTCAGCTTTAAGGCATACTTGACACATAGCTCGTGGCTACCGCTACTTGCCCGGCCTAGGGCCGTGGTCGGGAAATCAAAGGCGTAACCCGCATGGAAACGACCTAGCTTTACGCCGAACATGATGCCCACCGATTCATTCACCCGATAGGAAAAACCACCATTAAACATCTTATTATATTCCAGCCTAGCGGTAATATCCGCATGAAAACTTTGCATGTCTGTCAGCAAGAACACCGAGGGCTGTAATTCTATCAACGGATTCTTTAATTGAATATTGTATCCACCCATTAAATTAAGTGAACGACCTATATAGGTATAGGCGTTCTCGTCCAGTTGAAGCTCCGGTTGGGTGATATGCGTCATGCCAAACCCGGCGTAAAACCGTTTATGGGTATAGTAAATACCGAAGTTCATATCCAACCCCATGCCGCTGACCTGCTCTACGGGGATGGCGGCGTCGGTCTCTTGATGGTACTCGGACTCAACCTTTATCACCTTGGTTCCGTCGAACGACTGGTTGACTAAGCCGATTTGTAATCCTCCGCTCAAGACTCCCCCGAATAATTTATACTTATAGGCGTATTGCGCCCCTACATGCGTATTCTGGAAAAGCCCGATTGCCTCGGTAAATACAACCAATCCGACACCATGATTCGTCTTGCCTAAAGTGAGTGGCATATCTGCGGTAATGAAGAACGACTTGGGTGCCCCATGTACGCCGATCATTTCCAAGCGGGCGAGAGCCAATATATTCAAGTCCTCCGTAGCTCCGGCCACGGCCGGGTTATAATACGGTTTCGCCATGAAGTATTGACTTAAGCGTGCGTCATATTGCGCCCGTACGATTCCCGCACAAGTACACAAAAGGATCAAGATCGAAAGAAGACGTCTTCTCATTTAAACATTCACTTCACGTTGTAACTACAAACGCAGCAAATCCGGATAAATTGTATTTTCACAAAAAAACAACGAGGCAGGGGAGCTCGATCGTCCGCCACCTCGTTCTTCTATTTCTTAATTTTCAATTTCCAATTCTCAATTGAACTAGTATTCTTCCTCGTTGAAGAAGAAGTCTTCTTTACTTGGATAATCCGGCCAGATGTCTTCCATGCATTCGTAAATCTCGCCTTCATCTTCCATTTCCTGCAAATTCTCAATCACTTCTAATGGCGCACCAGAACGTTGTGCATAGTCAATAAGTTCATCCTTAGTCGCAGGCCAGGGTGCGTCTTCCAATTTTGAAGCTAACTCTAATGTCCAATACATAGCTGTCAAGTATTAATAACCGCCGAAGCGATTTGGTTCTCTATTTTTCCGCGAAAATATGACTTTATTTATTATACGCAAGTATAATCCCAAATAATTTCTTTACCGTTATTATTTATGCATTCTTTTCGTGCCAGAACGAAGAAATAATCCGATAAACGGTTCATAAATATCAATACAGGCTCCTCAACGGGGCAATTCTCGGCCAAGCGATAGATTTGTCGCTCGGCACGACGGCAAACGGTGCGGCAAACATGTGCGAGGGCGGCCGAGCGGCATCCTCCCGGTAGGATGAACGCATGCATTTTCGGCAGCTCGTTATCCAGACGGTCTATCTCCCGCTCGATACGCTCGATGCTCTCGGGCGTTACCTTGCTCTCGATTTTCAATTCCGTGGTCGCTTGATCCGTGGCTAGGTAAGAACCGATCGTGAATAGCTTATGCTGGATGAATGATAAGAAATCAGTATCTTTCTCATCATTCAAGGCCGTGATTAATAATCCGATAAAGGAGTTCAGCTCATCTACGGTGCCATAGCTCTCGATCCGATCGTGCGCTTTCGACACGCGTTGTCCACCTACCAGTGAAGTGGTTCCTTTATCGCCTGTTCTGGTATAGATAATACTCTTCTTCATATCTGACTTGTTTTGAATCCTAAAAATAAACAATATAATCTCGTTTGTGCAATTTCTTGTTGAACAAGACAATCCCTAGCGAGTAAAGATCTAAGGTGACCGTCACTTCCGGACATGCGCAGATCTCTTCCCAAAGTTCACGCATCTTACGGCTCGCCTTGATTCCCTCAAAAACGAATACCGTGTCGTTGTGCGCGTATTTCATACATTCATTAAACAGCCAGAGGTTGTTATGTTGTTCATATAAAGTGTTGAAAAAAACAAAATCTAAGCTATTTATGTCATTTAAGGCTTGGGGAAGCAAGTCCTTATAATTACCGATACGCAAATCGACGGGATTACGTCCCTCTTTAGCGAATGCTTGACGGGCGATCGTGGCGAATTCCGGTACATTTTCCAAGGCGATACATCTCAATCCCGTGGCATAGGAGGTTAGATATAAGGTAGACAACCCCATCGTGGTTCCTATCTGGAGGATATTCTTGGACTTGAAATAGTTTGTCAAACGGAATAATAAGGCGCCATGCTTGGGCCGGATGGATTCCCGTTTCACGATCTCGCCGATGGAACGGGTCTTTCGTTTCCCCTTGTTCTGCCGGTCCGGATAGGTGATCTCTCCTTCCCGGAATAATAACTGCTTACGTAAAAGCTCTATATCATAGAAACTATAATAGGAGCATTTTTCCTCGATGACCTTCGTGATGAGGTTAAAAACGAAAGGCGAATGTACTCCGAATCCTTTACGGTAGCGGATGCCGCGGTACAAGAGCGATCCTTTTCGTAATGTATTAACCTTTGGTAGTATTTGCATTTCTTTTTGTCATTGGGCAATGAGACCTTGCCATTTACCGCGAACTTACATAAAAAAACGCAATTAGCATAAGCCTCTAGTCATTAAACGGGGTTATAATGACTTGTGCCATGCGGATGGCACAGCCGTGCCATAACGGTGGCACCAGCGTGCCATCGCAGTGGCACAGTCATGCCATCAGCGTGGCACTGGCTTTATCTTAGAAACTGGCTTTCTCCGGCTCGGGACGGATATAGGTTAATATCTGTCCGCTTAACTGAAGCAGCGAGATCTCACAGATCTTGGTGGAATATTCCGCCACGGAAAGACGCTCCTCCGCTTCCAGTAGACTGTTTTGCGCCTCACGCAATTCGATACCAGACAACTCGCCGAGTTTATAGCGGTCGATGGCGATCCGGTAGTTCTCTTGGGCGGCTACGAGGTTCTCTTTCTCTAGGCTCCATAGGTCGAGGTTGTTTTTATAGGCCATCCAGAAGTTGCTCATGTCCGCACGCAGGGCAAGTTCCAGTTCTTGGATGCGCAATTGCTGGTTCTCAATCTGTATCCGGGCATTCCGTTGTTCGCGTTTCCGGTTGAAACCGTCGAATACGTTGATGCCGACCGTCACCCCGTAGTTGAGGCCGAGGCGGCGCTGGAGGTCGGTCGTTCCTACCTCGTACCAGTTCGCCGTGTAGCCGTAGCCTGCGTTTAGCTTGACATAGGGATAATAGCGGCTTTTTACCTTTTTATAATCAAGCTCGGACAATGTCTGGTTCTTTTGGGCGATCAGGAGCGAGGCGTTGGCTTCGAGGGTATTCTTCCATAGATCTACCTCGTCGAGGAACGGGTTCGGGTAGATCAAGGAGTCCTTGATCTGGATTTCCTCCTCCACATTATTTAATGCCATTAACTCGTTCAGGCGGATACGGGAGGTATGCACGACCTCCAATTGGTTTAATACCTTGGAGCTATCCGAGTTGAAGTCCACTTGAGCCTGTTGCAAGTCCAGACGGGACATGGAGCCGATATAATACCTTTCCTCCACGATCCGTAGACGCTCCTTGGAAAGGTCCAAGGTGGAACGGAGGTTACGCAAACGGATTTTCTGCCGGATCAGGTTGTAGTACTCGCTGGAAAGGTTGGCTACGAAATCCTCGATGGTCATGCGGGTGTTCAATTCTCCCATTCGCTGTAATTCTTTCAAGCGAGAGTATTCGGCTTGGATACCGAAACCGTCGAAAACCGTCCAGTTAACGTTTAGTCCGACGTTACCCGTCTCGCTGTTTATACCATTCGCCTTCTCGATCGATCCGTCTTGCAGGCTGTTACGGTTGTTATTGAAATTTCCGCTGAATCCGCCGCTCATATCTACGGTAGGCAGATAACCGGCGTTTCCCGGGGTGGCGTTATTGTCGCTGATCTGTTGCTCGTTACGAATGATACGGATGGAGTAGTTCTGCTCTAATCCGGTTTCGATACACCGTTTCAGATCGAATAGTTGCTGCGCCTCCGCCATAAAGAGGGAAGAGAAGGCCAATAGTAATGTATATAGGTACTTATTCATGTGTTTATTTATTATTCAGTAATGTTCTTTTTTCGGTTGGTGGATATAAACGAATACATGGCCGGTACGATAAACAGGGTCAAGAAGGTCGATACCAACATTCCGCCTACTACCGCTACACCCATGGCGATACGCCCTTGGGCACCCTCGCCCGTAGCGTATACCAATGGCACCAAACCGAGGATGGTGGATACGCTAGTCATCAAGATCGGGCGCAGACGTTGGGTCGCGGACGAGCGGATCGCTTCCGGCAAACTAAGTCCCGACTCTTGCCGCTGATTGGCGAACTCTACGATCAAGATACCGTTCTTCGCCACCAAACCAATCAACATAATGATACCGATCTGGCTGAATA
>OHQS01000711.1_pt1 | contig 14862 bp, 8 predicted proteins | sample 1578181 | NCBI WGS metagenome assembly OHQS01 (sample SAMEA3879528, study PRJEB24766) | human gut metagenome | biome: human-associated habitat; feature: feces | place: USA | collected 1985/1987 | reverse complement strand
GCCTGGCGAGCGCATCGTCCTCGCCTACTATCCATACGACGTCGCCCAGGGCGAAAGTCCGCGACGGATCGGGCTGCGAAAGGTTTTCCTTGCCTTCCTCGATGCCCACTACCAGGCATCCGTAGACATCGCGTATGCCACTCTCGCGCAATGTCTTTCCGAGCAATGGGCTGCCGGCCGTGACCACCATCTGCCTCAACTTGGTCTCGCGTTTCTCCATGTCGGCGTCGTCGCCATAGACCTCCTGCCTCATTGCCTTAGCCAAGGCCGACAGCTGCTCGTCGCTGCCTATCACCTGCAAGAGGTCGCCGGGGAAAACCACCGAATGGCCATCGGGTATGTTCAGCCTCCTGTTTGCCCTGAGTATGCTGCTCACATGAACCCCGAACCGGTTGCGCAACTCAAGTTCACGCAGCGACTTGCCTGCCCACGTCGAAGCGGCAGGAATGTCCAAATCGGCCATGTGGACATCGCGGTCGAGCAGATGTCCCTCGTAAAGCGGGCGCTTGCGGCCGCGCACCTGGGCCTCAATGTCACGCGAACGCAGGTTCTGCACAAACATACGCTCCATCCTGATGCTCTCCATCTTAAGCCCCCGCGAAAGCACCATAAGCACAACCACCGCCAAGGCAATGGTTATCATAAGCGCATTGGTAAACCGGCTGAGATAATTGCAAACGTAGAACACGAACGAGCAGGCCACGGCCACGCGTACAATAACGGTGAATATGAGCGGCAGATGGTTTTTGCGGCTCTCGGCCCACAACGCCTTAAACTCGCGGCTGTGGTTTTTCTTCATTACCATGGCACGCAAGAATGGCGACATGACCATCACCGTGATTGCCCCGCAGATGAAGTTTGCCGTCCAGTGCCATCCTACAAGCAAATGGCGGACAAACGGCAGGAAGAACGTAAACATTAGGAATATCACGGCAAACGACAGTATGGAGTATACCAACGTGTTGGTTGCCATCTGGGTGAGCAAGCTCTTCCACTTGCTCTTTGCGGCCGACGTAGACGGGCGGCTCAGCGTGATGCCGTTGAGCGTGGCAATGACCCGCGGCGGCAAACGGCGCTCCATCAGCGTGTAGCAAGGCGTGGCAAAACGTATCATGTACGGCGTGAGGAATGTGGTTATCACCGACACGGCCACCACGACGGGATAGAGAAACTTGCCTATGACGCCGAGCGACAGGCCGAGCGAGGCGATGATGAATGCAAACTCACCTATCTGTGCCATCGAGAAACCGCATTTCATGGCCGTCTTCAGCGGCTGGCCGCTTATGAGATAGCCAAACGAGCCAAACACGGCCTGCCCCAGGAGTATGGCAAGCACCAACACCACTATAGGCACTGCATATTCGGCAATGACGCTCGGCTCGACCAGCATGCCCACCGACACGAAGAATATGGCCCCAAACAGGTTCTTGACGGGCTCTACCACCCTTATTATCTTCTCAGCCTCTATCGTCTCGGCAAGTATGCTGCCCATGACAAACGCACCGAAAGCGCTGCTGAAGCCCACCTCGGCCGACACCACTGCCATGAGGAAGCACAAGCCCAAGGCCACCACAAGCAGCGTCTCGTCGTTGATGACGCCCCTCATGCGCCTCAGGAACATTGGTATGAGGAAGATGCCAACCACGAACCACAGCACAAGGAAGAACAGTATGCGCACCACTATGCCTATCATCTCGCCGCCGTCGGGGCTGCTGCCATGGGCCAGGGCAGACAGCATGACCATGAGCACTATGGCCAGCACATCCTCGAGAATGAGCACACTCATCACCAGCCCGGTGAAACGCTGCTGTCGCAAGCCCATGTCATCGAATGCCTTGTAGATGATGGTGGTAGAGCTCATGGCCAGCATTCCGCCGAGGAAAATGCAGTCCATGTGTGTCCAGCCAAACATTTTGCCAACGGTCATGCCCGACACCATCATGCAGAATATGATTGTGCAGGCTGCGATGACGGGGGCCATGCCCATCTTCAGAATCTTCTTGAACGAGAAATCGAGGCCGAGCGCAAACAACAGGAATATCACCCCGATGTCGGCCCATGCCCTAACGTTGTCAATGTCGACAACAGATATTGTATAAGGAAACTGCGGACTGACCACAAAGCCAGCCATGATGTAACCCAAAACCAACGGCTGCTTGAGCCGCTTGAAGACCAGCGTCACGATGCCTGCCACGACGAGTATGAGCGCAAGGTCCTTTATCAGCGGATCTAATTCGGACATAACGGCAAATTGTAATTATAGGGACACTCCTTCCGGTAGTGTCAATACCACTGCACGGCATTGCTGTAGCTGCTGCGCTTGTCGTACTTGAGCACGTCGGTGAGCGTGGCTGCGTTGCAGCGGAACGAGAAGTTATAGCTTGTGTATGGCGACAATACAACCGAACACGACATGTTGAAGCAATGCAGGTCGCGGCCGAGTGATGCCGTGGTCATGGATATTTTCTTGTTCTCAAAGTCGTAACCAGACGAGAAACTGATGTTCCATCCGTCGCTGAGGCGTATGTTGCCGCTGAAGTTCAGGGTCTGGGTGAACGCGTAGGGATAGCGCATCTTGTCGTAGTTGAAGTTGCCGCCCACGTCTTCGCGCATGGATATGCCATAGCCGAAGCTAAGCGACCATGGTATGCTGAACTTCATGTAGCCGTCCTCATCGGTCTCGGCCTTGCCGGCATCTTTCTTCTTTGCCCCCCTCTGCCCCTCCTGCAGGGTCTTGTCCTCGTTGGTCTCGGGGTCTAGATAGTCTTCTTCCTCGTCGGCGGGCTTGTCTTCATCGTCGTCTTTCTTCACCTTCTCTCCCTTGAGCCACTTGATGAAGTTCATCACCTTGTTGTTGTCGAGGGTGTAGGATATGTTTTGCGACATGCCCTGGAAGCGTCCGAACTTGCCCTGGCTGTAGCGCGTCACGTGGTCGCTCACGCGCGGGTTGCCGTTCTCGTCGAGCTCGTAGGCGTATGTGGCGAAGGTGGCGTTCAGGTTGAAGGTGTAGTTCTTTGTCAGCTTCAGGCGCAGCCGGGTGTTCAGGTCGCTCCACGGCCTGATGTCGGTAGCCATGTTGTACGACATGCTCGCCCCAAGCTCGTCGATGATGCTCACCTTCTTATACCCGGTTGAATCGTCGTCGGAGCGCAGCTTCATCTCAATGTTGTTAGATATGTCTACCGATATGCTTCCCGTCTTGCCCCTGCCCGGCACTCCGAAGAGCCCGTTGGAATACGGCGAGTATTCCACCAGCGACACGTTGCCGTCGGCGTCGGTGCGCTGGTAAGTCTCATAGTAGCCGTAACGGCTTGCGCCGAAGTCGGGCGCATAGTTGAAGCTGACCTGCGGCGTGAACACGTGGCGGATGGCTACAATCTTGTCGCCGAAGAGCTTGCGCCAAGGCACATACATGCCGTAGAGCTTGGTAGATGCCGACACGCTGAGGCGCCAGTTGTACAGGTTGTAGAATCCGTCGATGGTGTCGGTCACCTCACGCTGGTTCTCCGTGTCCCACGAACGCATTATCTTGTTGGTGTACATGCGGTCGGTGAACGTAAACTGCGGATTGATGTTCAGATAGTCGAAGAGCGTGAAATTGGCACTGATGGGTATGTTGTGCTGCATGCCGTTGCGCCAGTCGCGCGTAAGGCTGGAGTGCAGCAGCCTGTTTTCCTTTGTCGTTATAGAGTTGCTCAGCTGTCCGGTGTAGCTCAGCGATATCTTCTCGTACCACCGTTCCTTGCCTGCCATCTTCTTTCTCTTGAATGGATATATGCGGCTCAGCGAGATGTTCAGGTCAGGCAGCGTGAGCGAGATGGTTGAGTCTTGCATGCGCTGGTTGAGGTTCATGGTGGTGCTCAGCGTCAGGCCGATGTTTGAGAATGTGTTTGTCATGCTGACCGACGAGGTACGCGTGCTCTGCGTGTAGCTCTGCGGGTTGTACATGCTGGTCAGGTTGTTGCGCTCGTAGCTGCTCGTGGCGAAGTTGACACTTGCCGACAGCGTGCGGAAGGGGTTGGCCTTGGCGTCCTGTCGGTGGCTCCACTGTATCTTGAAGCTCGTCTGCTTTGAGTAGTCGGGCATGTTCTTCTCGCCGTTGATTGTGTTCTGGTAGCTGGCGTAGAAGCTGCCGCTGTATCGGTAGCGCTTGCGGTAGTTGGAGGCGACCGACAGTCCCCACGAGCCCTTGGTGTATATTTCGCCAAGCAACTTGAGGTCCATCTTGTCGCTGATGGCAAAGTAATAGCCTCCGTCGCGCAGATAGAAGCCACGCTCGGTTTCGTCGCCATAGGTCGGCATGATGAATCCGCTTGAGTAGCTCTTGGTGAACGGGAAGAAGCCGTAGGGCACGGCAAGCGGCAGCGGCACGTCGGCGATGACAAGGTATGCCGGGCCGAACACCACGTCTTTGCCCGGGCGCACCTTTGCCCTCGACAGGGCTATGTAGAAGTCGGGGTGTGGCTGGTCGCAGGTGGTATAGCGGCCGTGCTGCAGGAAGAGCTCGCCCGACGATGCCCGCTTCGACAGCTCGCTGGTCAGGAATCCGTCTTGCTGGGCTGTATACACCTCGTTGATGAGTCCTTTCTTTGTCTTGAAGTTAAAAGCCATGGTGTCGCTCTCGTAGGTGTCGCTGCCCATGACAAACACCGGGGTGCCGAACATGGCACCCGACGAATCGCGTGCGCCGGTGGCATGCACCAGACTGCTGTCCATCGACATGTATACCTTCTCGCTCGTGAGGTCCATGTTCTCATATTTCACGTGAGAATCGCCAAAGAGATAGGCCAGGCCCGTGGCGCCTTCGTATATCAGTGAGTCTTCGGCCGAGTAGACAACAGGGGCGTCGATGCCGTTTTTCTTCTGACGGTTAAGGCTATCGAAAGCCAGTGAGTCGTCGATAGCCTTGTTATGATGGTATATGGCCAGTTGCAGCGAGTCCATCTTTGTTGTGTCGGGGCCCTGGGCGGCGGCGTCACTGCCGAGGGCCGTGGGTATGCTGACTGAAACGCCCTGCAGCGATGCCAGGGCGCCCTTGTCGTAAAGCGACACAGGGGCCACATGCCTGAGCACAAGTGAGTCGCCTGCCTTGCTGCCTGAATCGGGGGCCGACACGGCCTGAACCGACCTGCCCATCGGGGCAAGCGGCACCCCCGCCATCACAAAAATGAAGGCGAAAAGCATCAAAAATATCAATGTCTTTTTTCTCACGGCTGCAAAATTAATTATAAAATGGCGAATAACACATTGCTTTCAAATATTTAACGTTAATGAGCCTGCGGTTTTGACTTAGCCCAACGCCGTGCTGCGCCACGGCCCGCGGGCGGCAGCCACGACGGCATTGGCCACGGCAGCCGATGGGCACAGACGGCACGCCGGTTGCCGGCAAGGGGGCGGGAGCTATTTGGCGGCTTGGCAAAATGCAATCACATTCACCAGGCGGCCATGCTGACGCTGTGGGGGAACAATGGCTTTGGGGAGGTTTCCGGGCCGCTATTTTGGAAATGGCACAGCCACATCATTGCGCCACGCTACCGCCTTGATGGCAAGCGGGCTGCGTGACGGCAGACCACCGGGGCGGCCCGTGGCAGGGCCGCCAACCGAGCCTGGGCGCAAGACGGGCCGTATGGCCTTGCAAAACGGCCCGTTCGGTGGTGCAAAACGGGCCATATTGCAATGTCAAACGGCACATATTGAAAACCGACGGCACTGATGCAGAAAGACTGAAGGGAAAGTCGTAGGTGAAAGAGCTTGCCGGGTGGACTTAAGATGCCGGAAAAACAGTGCAACAGAGCGGTTTGTCTGTTCCCGCAACAATTGCATTGTGTTGCCGCCGTAATTGGCCGCCCATGTAGCCCAAGGAGCAACGGGCCACCGCAAGGCATGGTTGCCGGCAAGAGACAGGCTATGGGATGGTGGCTGGCGGGAGGCACGGCCGCAGGCAGGATGGCAGACATGGCATTGTCCTGCGGCTGCACGCGGGCTATAAACGGGCAAGGCCATCACAACCGTATGGCCTTGCTCAACGTGGGATGGCAGCCTGGCGAGGCCCTTGACTGTCAACTCCGCCTACCGCAACGGGAGGCAAGCGGAAGGCAAGGGCCGCCAGTGGGGGCTGAAACAAGCCCCCGTCACTCAAACATCGAGGCCCATCGCATAAACCGCCCCAAGCCTTCGTCACCAAACTTAGACAGACTCTTGGCTGCCTGCTCGACAGTGCGCACACGGTCGGGGTGCGACTTTGAGAAGAACTTGTCGGCATAACAAACCACCTGTTCCGTAAGCGTCAGCGGCAGATAGTCTTGTGGCGGGAGCGGCAATCGCTGCTCCTCTACCTGCCTACGGCTTATGCCTGCCCCGGTGTGGCGCTCGCACACGCTGGCGTAGTCGGGCCATCCCTCTGCCCTTACTATGGCTGCCCCGCAAATGCCGTGGCGTATGTAAGGCTCCGTTCCGTGGCAGTGGATGCTCGGGGCGTCGGTCTTGAAGATGCCAATGTCGTGAAGCATGGCGCAGTCTTCAACAAACTGGGCGTCGAGACCCAGCTCGGGGTGCTTCTTCACTATGGCCAAGGCGCGGTCGGCAACGTCGCGGCTGTGCCTCAACAACAGCCTGCGCAACTCGTTGTCTTCGGGATAACACTTGTTTATGATGTCTGTCACAAATTGTGATTGCATAACTGATATGATTGCTGTATGTTGGTTTTTGTCAACTGTTAACTGCAGCCTGCAGCTCCTTGTAGCAGCCTTTGGCAGACTATATCGCGGCAGCCGGGCAAAGACGGCAGCCGGGAACCGCCCCGCGCAGTGTGGCATCATGCGGCCCGACGCCGCACGGCAGCCCCATGACAGGCTGCAGCCACACACCGCAAGGCACGGTTCCCGACTTCATTGCGCCGGCCACAGCCGGGCTTTAATCCTTGTCGCGCTCTATCCAGCCGAGTATGTCGCCACGGCGAACGTTGGCTCCCTGGCGTGCTGTTACCTCAACCAGCTTGCCGCCGAGGTCGGATGGCACCGGCACAATCTCGCCCCACTTGGCCTGTATGTAACAGAAGGTGTCGCCCTCCTTGTAGTGCTGTCCGATGAACGGCTCGAGGCAAGGAGCGCACTCGCTGGCGCCGCCAAACTCGTAATACAGGTGTCCGCCCAACGGGGCCACTATGGCATCGGCCTTGGCATGCTTCAGGGCAGCCAGTTGCTCGGGCGTCAGCTGTGAGCCGAGGCGCGCGTCCTTGGCCTTCTGCAGGTCGGCAAGGAAGTTTTTCTTGGCCTGTCCGCTCTTGTAGTTGCGGTACTGCTCGGGGTGCATGGCCAGTTCGAAGAGCTCTTCGTCGTCGGGTCCTGACTCCCACCCGTTCTTCTGCATCTCTTCGCGGAAGCCGTCGAGAGCATCGGGCAGCAGCGTGTGCGGGTCGTCGTCTGTAAACTTGCGGCCTTGCTTCTCGGCCAGGGCGATGAGCTCCGGGTCGATGGTTCCGGGCACCTTGCCGCTCTTGCCGAGTATCATGCCCCACATTGAGTCGTCCATCATCACGAAGCGGCCCTTGCCCTGGGTCAGGGTGAGCAGGTTCATCAGGGCGATGTTCTTTACATACTGCGAGAACGGCGTGACCAGTGGTGGGTAACCAACGCGAGGCCATACATAGGCCACCTCGTCGAACAACTTGACCATGCTCAGCTCTTTCTCGCCTTTGCCGCGCAATATGCCGTTGATGACGTTGCGTATGCCACCCATGTCGGCCATCATCGAGCCCATCATGCCGCCGGGCAGTCCGCAACCGAGCAACAACGAAGACATGTGCTTGTTGGCCGGGTTGATGAAATAGCCCAACCACTCGTCGATGAACTCCTGTGTGAGCGAGCGGGCCTGCATGTATGCGTTCATGTTAATCTCTGGAACGTCGAAGCCTTCGTTCTTTAGCATGCTCTGCACAGATATGATGTCCGGGTGAACCTTGCCCCAGCTGAGCGGCTCGATGGCCGTGTCGATGATGTCGGCACCGTTGTTGCACACCTCAAGTATTGAGGCCATGGACAGGCCGGGGCCTGAATGGCCGTGGTACTGTATTATTATGTCGGGGTGCTTTGTCTTGATAGCCTTGGTCAGGGCGCCCAGCATGGCCGGCTGACCTATTCCGGCCATATCCTTGAGGCATATCTCGGGGGCGCCGGCCTCTATCAGCTGGTCGGCTATGTTGCTGTAGTATTCAACCGTATGTATGGGCGATGTGGTGATGCAGAGCGTGCCCTGGGGGGTCATGCCGGCCTCGGCTGCCCACTTGATGCTCGGTATGATGTTGCGCACATCGTTGAGACCGCAGAATATTCGGGGTATGTCGACACCCTGGGCATGCTTCACCCGGTACATCAGACGGCGCACGTCGTCGGGCACAGGATACATTCTCAGGGCATTGAGGCCGCGGTCAAGCATGTGGGTCTTGATGCCGACTTCATTGAATGGCTTGCAAAATGCTCTCACGGCTGCATTAGGGTTCTCACCGGCAAGCAGGTTGACTTGCTCAAATGCACCGCCGTTGGTCTCCACACGGGCAAAGCAGCCCATGTCAATTATGACTGGAGCGATGCGCTCCAACTGGTCCTTGCGTGGCTGGAACTTTCCGGAAGATTGCCACATGTCGCGGTAAACGAGACTGAACTGGATTCTTTTCTTCATAACCTTTTCCTTAATTTAAACCGTGATACTTACCCACCGGCCGCACAAGCGATTCATTGGTTGGCAATCATGCGGCCACGTGGCTGGCGGAAAGACATTAACCCAAGTGCACAGAGGGTAATCTGAAGGCACATGGCGCAATGGCCTATCCGATTGCAAATATAGGAATTATTATTTGAAAAGCATAAAAGGTAGGCGTTTATTTTGCCTGTCGGTTGTAAATAAATCGGTAAAAGATACAATGCAAACAGTATGTGGCGTGGTTCTGCCACCCCGGCTTGGCATTCCGGTGCACTGCCGCCGGGCATTAATGCGGCGCAATATGAGCCCTCAGCGGGCTGCCTCAGAACTCATAGCCGAGGTTGAGGTAGAAAAACACGCGGCGCGTCTTGCTCGAGTAACCGATGTTTGCATTGACGGGGCCGAACATGGAATTGTATGCCCACGACAGCTGGTAGCCGTGCAACAGCGGGCTGTCAATGAGATTGCGTATCTTGCCTGAGTTGAGCGCAAACGCCGCACGGGCTATCAGGTAGTTGTTGTCCATGATGCGCTGCTGCAGTTTTATGCCTGTAGCCACAAAGGCGTTGTCGGCCACCTCGATGTTGCCGATGCCGGCAAAGGACAGCTGCTGCTCCACGTAATGGCCGGCATAGTCGCCGCCAATGAAGTTGCTCAGGCACCACGGCATCTCGTTGCCGAGCAATATGCGCCCATACACGGCCGGCTGGAGCGTCAGGCGGTCGGTCAGCCGCACGGCAAAACGCCACCGTCCGTTGACGACATGGACTGGGGAAGACGAGCGGTAGTGGACGAAGTCGTCGGTATACATTGAGTAGCCGGCCTCGAGCGAAGCGCCATGGGTGGTGAAATAACGGTCGTTCTCTGAGTTGTAGTGCAGCCAGAGGTTGTAGCTGTACAGATGCTCGTCGCCGAACACCATGCCGCTGAACTCGTCGCCGATGAGCATTGTGCCGTAATTGAAGTTCTCCCAGCGCGCGGCCAGGTCGAGGGTAAAGTTGCGGAGGTTGAAGCTTATTATGCCCAACTTTACCGAATGGTAATCGTATGTCACGTTAAAGTCGCGCTTGCCGCCGTTGTAGATGTTGATGTCGTTGTAGCGGAATGTGTAGTCCAGCGTCCAGTTGCGCCTGTTGGCTGGCATCACCGTGGCCGACACGTTGGCCATGTAGCGCCGCCCGAGCCTGCCGGTTACCGACACCTCGACAGGCAGCCGGATAGGCAGCCGGAAGTCGCTGTTGGCCTGCAGGGCCACGGTCTCTTCCGTGTCGAACCTCACACCAAGGTTAAGCTGGGTCATCTTGCGCCTTCCGGCCACGATGCGGAGCCAGTAGCCGCCTGCCATCTGGCGCAGTGAGTATTCTGCCGATGAGTACATCAGGTCTGAACGGAGCGACACCATGACGCTCTCGAGTGTCTCATGGCTTACGCTGTCGCCCTCGACAAGTCCGAACTTGCGCGTGATGTAGCTGCTGTCCGCTTGGTTCACACCTTCAAAGTCGACCTCGGTGAGTTTCATGCGCTGAGGCTTGAATACCGCGGCCGCACGGTGCAAGCGCCTCGGCACGTAAGAAGAGTCAAGCCCTATGGCGCGCTTGAGGGCCATGAGCGAATCCCATTGGGCCATGGCGGCCTGCTCACCGAGGGTTATCAGCGAGTCGACGGCGCTTGGCGAGAAACTCTTCGACGAGTAGTCTTTGGTGTCTACGGCTATCTGCACGTCGGTATGGCCTACGTTATCGTCAAACTTGTTCTTCACACTGAAGTCTACCAGCTGCATGATAATGTCGACGGCAGTGTTCAACTCCTTTGATGAGCGGGCGGGCTTCTGCAGCGTCACGCCTATCACTACATCGGCGCCCATGTCAAGGGCCACGTCTACGGGGTAGTTGTTCTTCAGCCCTCCGTCGACAAGCACCATCGAATCAATCCTCACCGGGGTGAAGACGCCGGGTATTGCCATGCTCGCACGCATGGCCTGCGACAGCCATCCGCTGCGGAAAACAACCTCAGAGTAGTCCACCATGTCGGTAGCCACGCAGGCAAACGGTATGGGCAGGTTCCTGAAGTCGATGGAGTCGTGGTAGCCAACGGTGAGCCACGAGAAGAGGTTTGAGAGGTTGTGGCCCGACACAAGCCCGCCCTCGGGCATCAGGCCGGTGGTTCGGATGATTGGACGGGACAAGAGGTAGGTTCCCTGGTTGTATCGTTCACGCATGCTCTGGTTGCGTGGCTCAACCATGTCGGACAAGAGGTAGCGCCAGTCTTGGCAGCGCACGAGTGAGTCGAGCGTAGGCGCGTCGTAGCCGATGGCATACAGTCCGCCCACTATTGCGCCCATGCTGGTGCCTACGACGTAGTCGACGGGTATGCCGGCGCGCTCAATCACCTTCAAGACCCCGATGTGGGCCATGCCCTTGGCGCCACCGCCGCTGAGCACCACCGCCACCTTCTTGCGCTCGCCGGCAAACGAGCATAGAGCGAAAAGAGCGGCTATGAGCAGCGACAACGCCCTCGTGCCACCACGTGATGACAGACATGGCGACTTTGACACGCTGGCGATGCATGCTCTATGTTGGTGTATTACCGGCATATACAACTATTATATGTTTGGTGAATGGCTCCGGCCTGAACAGCTCCTGAGGCTCGCCAGATGGGCTGGCGGGGCACTTGCTGTGCGCAAAGGCCTGCCGGCATTTTGCCGACAGCCCCATCTACGGCCTCGACGGAACCGGCGTTCCGCCATAGGATTCCAGCCTTCGCTCTGCCATAGCCTCATACTTGGTGCCTGGCATGCCGTAGTTGGCGTATGGATGGATGCTTATTCCGCCGCGCGGAGTGAACAGACCGGTCACCTCGATGTACTTGGGCTGCATGAGCTTTACGAGGTCTTTCATTATTATGTTTACGCAGTCTTCGTGGAAATCGCCGTGGTTGCGGAAACTGAACAGGTATAGTTTAAGGCTCTTGCTTTCCACCATGCGCTCTCCCGGGATATACATTATGCGTATTTCGGCAAAGTCCGGCTGCCCGGTTATCGGGCAGAGAGAAGTGAACTCGGGGCAGTTGAACTGCACCCAATAGTCGTTTTCCGGATGCTTGTTGACGAAAGTCTCAAGCACTTCCGGTGCATAGTCCATCGAATATTTTGTTTTCGAACCGAGAGCATGCAGCCCTTCGGTTGTCCTGTTGCCTGAATCAGCCATTGCCTTAAGTATGTTTTATAATGTTGTCGTGGCGCTTCATCAGATGTTGCGCACATTAAATATATTGTAACTGATGCCGTTGTCGTAGACATCCTCGCCCTCATGCCGCTTTGTGATGCCCACCACGCGGATGGTGAGCGGCAGGGCCAGCACCTCGTAAAGGGTCTTCAAGACCACCTGGGAGATAATTAGCGATGGCATCTGGCTCATCGGAACCACGCCTGAAAGGGCAAGAGGAAAGAACACCACCGAGTCGGCCGACTCACCGAGCACGGTGCTCACCACCGCCCTGACGGAGAAATGGCGGCCTCCCTGCGACAGTTTCATGCGGCTCATCACGTAGGCATTGATGAACGAACCCACCAGGAAAGCCACAAACGAGGCTGCAGCCACACGAGGCGCGAGCCCGAACACTGCATGGAACCCTTCGTCGTTATCCCAATAGGGGGCACCGGGAATGGCGTCGGCCAAGGCCCCGAACATCACGAAAAGGAAGTTCATGGCGAAGCCAACCCATATTAGCAGCCGCGCCCGGCGGAATCCCCACACCTCGCAAACGCAGTCGTTGATGATGTATGACACCGGGAACACCAGCAAACCGCCGGTAATCGTCACCGGCCCGAAGGCCATCTGCTTTGTCTCAAGCACGTTTGCCGTTATCAGGCAAACGCAAAACAGTATGCCGAACAGCATGAACAGCACACTCACTTGTTCTCTTTTCTTGTTCATTCCTTGTTTTATTGATGGAGGTTAGGCAAGCACTCCACCCGCCACCGTGGCGGGATGATCACACTATTTTAAGCGCACAAAGTTACAAAAAAACTTCCAGCATCTTGCAACCTTTAGCCAAATACTTTTCCACAAGCCAAAAATGAACGCCTGTTTTAAATGTTTTTCCATGCTTCTTGTGCCGCGGTTTGCCAACCAGTCATGCCATATTGCATTGAGATGCACAGGCAAAAGCTGCAGAGAATATTGCCTGCTCTTTCCGCAACATGGACGACAACGCCTCAGCCTTTGCCTGAAGTTGAGCTCCCAACAACTTGCCAATGAAAGGCGGAATGTCACCTGCCATGTTCTTTTACCACGCCTACAGCAGGCTGATATCCCACAAACGCATATAATATAATGTGGAAAACGCTTGCAGGGCATAGCCACTGGAGCCCAACAACATGGCACCCAGCTTGCATGGCAATGCCATCAACAACAGAAACAAAGGGCCGGACAAGGGCAAAGAAACGGCGTGACGCCATGAACGCCACATTGCGTCAGCGAAGTCACAATGGACAAGACAAAGGCCGGAAACACAACGCAGCAAGGGCGTGAAATATGCTTTCACGCCCTTGCATTGCTTGAATGTCGTACGCCTGAGAATAAAGTCAGAACACCTCGCCTATCACCCTTTCAATCACTTCGGGGAAATACAGCTGCTCGAGCTTGTGAACCGAGGCAGCTATGTCGTCGGGGGTGTCAGTAGGCAAGACCGGGGTCTTGGCCTGGAATATTATCTCACCGCCGTCGCACACGTTGCTTACGTAGTGTATGGTGATGCCCGTCTCGGTGTCGCCCGACGCCCTCACCGCCTCGTGGACATGGTGGCCATACATCCCCTTGCCCCCATACTTGGGCAGCAACGCCGGGTGTATGTTGACAATGCGGCGCGGATAGCGCTCCGTGAGGAAAGGCGGCACCATGAGCAGGAAGCCGGCCAGAACGATGAAGTCGATGTGATGACTGTCCATCAGTCCCATGAGCTTGGCCTCGTCGGCGAAATCTGCCTTGGCCATGACCGCGGTGGGCACGCCAAGGTTCGACGCGCGCACAAGGGCATAGGCATCGGCGCGGTTGCTCAGCACGAGGGCAACGCGAACCGACCTGCTGCCGCTGAAGTGGCGGATTATGTTCTCACAGTTGGTGCCACTGCCCGAGACGAATATCGCTACGTTGACCATCAGGGCAGAGTGCTGGAGTAAGTGAACGTGTATTTCACCTTGGCGCCCTGCTTGTTGGTGACGGTCATGGTGCTGACACTCTTGTCGGAGTTGAGCGTTGTCTCAACAACAAACTTGCCGTCGGCGGCAGATGCCTCAGAGATTATCTTGCTGTTGCGGGCGTCGCGGAACATGGCTACGAGCTGGTAGGGATTGCACTCCTCTATGCCGAGCAGCAGTTGGTTGACGTCTACCGACTGGCAGCGGTTGCTGTTGTCGCTGTAACTCAGCTTGAGCATCTCGCGATAGACAATTCCCTCGGCGTTGCCACGCTGGTAACGCAGGCTGTCGGCCACATACTCGCCGTCGGGGTTGCCGTCGCGCAGGCTTCCGTTGGTATAGAGCAATGCCTGCACCGTGTACTCGCCGCCCCACTTGTGCTCCTCCACGTTGAAGGCATCGGCGTCGCCGGCAAATATGCTTTGCTCATAGTATCCCACGGTGTCGCGGTCAGACTGCAGGCGGTCGGTCTGGTATCCAAGGTCATAGACGCCGGTGAGGGTCGACGAACCGTCGCTCACCGACACCGTTGAGTCGCTGATATGATAGCCGATGGTCAGCCTGCGAAGCTGCTCGCCGTTCTTCTCCATCACGAGCAACGTCGGCCGGCAAAGCGTGTCATACTCTATCGTTATGGCGCTGCCGTCGTCGCCGCTGATGCCAGTCACGAGCGAGGCGTTGCCCAGGCTGCCGTCGCCGCGGGTGGCATACTGCGAGAAATAGAACGTGCCGTAGGCGTCGTCGCCGTTGCTGTTGTCCCTGACAACGAAGCGGGCCACCCTCGACTCGCCCGTCGTGTTGAGCGTAAACCGGGCCGGTATGGAATAGAACGCCCCGCCATTGCCCTGCATGAGGTCTAGTTTGCACCAATCGGCCCCCGACTCCTGGTCGATGTGCCATGCGCCGTAAGAGCCGAAAGTAAGAAAGGCATACGCCGTGTTGGCATAGACGGGCCTGCCGCCATTGGC
>OHQS01000710.1_pt1 | contig 14881 bp, 12 predicted proteins | sample 1578181 | NCBI WGS metagenome assembly OHQS01 (sample SAMEA3879528, study PRJEB24766) | human gut metagenome | biome: human-associated habitat; feature: feces | place: USA | collected 1985/1987 | reverse complement strand
GTAACGATACATGTTATGTCCGGCAGCAGAGAAAGATTTATTAATATGTGCCACCACAGAAAAATATGTCTTGAGCATGTTATTTCTGGCGATGAATATCTGGAGGCTGTGATATCTGCCAGGAACTTCAGGACGGCGTGTGAAATTGCAAAAAAAACAGGAAATAAAATACGCATAAAAAAGAAAAAAGGAATTCCGTTTATAGCATTCAGGTATAGAAAGCATTACTCGTTTGTGGCTGGAGTTGTACTGTGCATGGCTTTTATATACATATGCAGTCTTTTCCTTTTCAATATTACATTTTCGGGCAACAGCAATCTTACAACGCCTGTTCTCACACGATATCTTGAAAGCATCGGTGTAAAAAACGGATGCAGAACTGCCTGCATTGACTGTAATGATATAGAAAAGAAAATGAGAGAGGATTTTGATGAAATTACATGGGTCGCAGCAGCAGTAAAAGGTAATCATCTTTATATTTCAATAAAAGAAAATGACAGCTTTGAGGGCGAAATAAAAAGCACAGAGATTCCCGAAAATATAATTGCGTCTGATGATGGAACAATAGAGTCAATAATAACAAGAAGCGGCACCCCGCTTGTAAAAAAAGGTGACAACGTTGAAAAAGGACAGGTGCTTGTTTCCGGTGTTGTAAATATATGTGACGATTCTGGTGAAGTTATAGCAAAAAGAGGCGTCACGGCAGATGCAGATGTATTAATAAAAACAGAAATGATTTACAGTGATGAGCTGTCTGAAAAATATGAAAATAAAGTATTTACAGGAAAAACAAGGGTGAATGCAGTAATAAGGGCCGGTAAATATATTATCAGTATAGGCCCCGGAGCTGTTGGATTAAAGTTGTGCGATAAAAAAGAGGATTATAAGACATTAAAGATTAATGACGACTTATATCTTCCGGTGTCAGTTGGAAAAATAACATATTATGAATATAAACCGGAAGAATATACATATAGTGATGAGGAAGCTTCTGCTGTATTAAATGGCAGACTTGCAAGATTATTGTCACAGTTGAATCAAAAGGGCGTGCAAATAGCTGATGAACGTGTTAAAATATTTAAAAATAATGATATTTATACATGTGAAGGTGCACTTATTCTTATTTCACCGCAGACAGTAAAAGAAAATGTTGCGGCAGATGAACTTGCAATGCCTGACAGTAAAATATCGGATGGAGAAAAGAAAGAGAGCAATTGATGAGTGTTATTGAAACAAATATAGAAATACCGGCTGATTACAGCGTTTCGGTTTTTGGACAGTTTGATGAATATGTAAAAAAGATTGAAAAGACATTAAAAGTTACAATAATAGCAAGAGATTCGCAGGTAAAAATTCTTGGAAGTGAATCCGGTGCCGGTCATGCACGAAAGGTACTGGCAAATCTTTTGGAACTTGCCAAACGGGGAAATACAATAACAGAACAAAATGTTGACTATGCACTTGCATTATGCATGGATGAGAAAGAAGATGCTGTATTAGAAATAGATGATGAACTTGTATGCAGAACAATAACAGGAAAGCCGATTAAGCCCAAAACACTTGGACAGAAGTATTATGTAGAACAGATAAGACAGAAAATGATTGTATTCGGACTTGGTCCTGCCGGAACAGGAAAGACATATCTTGCAATGGCAATGGCTATACAGGCATTTAAAAATAATGAAGTCGGAAGAATAATTCTTACACGTCCTGCAATAGAAGCCGGAGAAAAACTGGGATTCCTGCCCGGTGATCTCCAGAGTAAAGTTGACCCATATCTAAGACCTTTATATGATGCACTCTATCAGATTATGGGAGCTGAAAGTTTTGCTGCAAATATGGAAAAAGGGCTGATTGAAGTAGCACCACTTGCATATATGCGAGGACGGACACTTGATAATGCTTTTATCATTCTTGATGAAGCACAAAATACTACTCCGGCACAGATGAAGATGTTTCTTACAAGAATAGGATTTGGTTCAAAAGTAATAGTTACAGGTGATTCGTCACAAAAAGACCTTCCGGCTGGAACTGTATCAGGACTTGATGTTGCAATTAAAGTATTATCAAAAGTTGATGATATAGGTTTTGTCAAACTTACGAATCAGGACGTAGTAAGGCATCCTCTTGTCCAAAAGATTGTAAAGGCATATGAAGATTATGAGAGCCGTCAGAACAGACGAACAAAAAGTCTGGTAAAAGACAAAGAGAGCGAAAATAAAAAAGAAAACACAACAAAAAGAAGAGGAAGACAAAATGACAATTAATATAGAATACGAAACGGACAAAGAATTAAAGCTTGATTACGAGAATATTATAAACCGTGTTATAAACGAAGCTGTTGATTATGCAAAATGCCCATATGAAGCTGAAGTTAATGTTACACTTACAGACAATGATGAAATAAAAAATATAAATGCTGAGTATAGGAATATTAACAATCCTACTGATGTATTATCATTTCCGATGCTTAATTTTGCATTACCCGGAGATTTTGACGGCATAAGTGATGAACTTGAAAATGACGTTGAAGATTATTTTAATCCTGATTCGGGTGAACTGATGCTTGGTGATATAGTTGTATCGATAGAAAAGGTTGTTGAACAGGCAGAAAAATACGGACATTCACAGGAACGTGAACTTGCGTTTCTTGTTGCACACAGCATGATGCATCTTTTTGGCTATGACCATATGGAACCTGATGAGGCTGCTGTAATGGAGTCTAAACAAAGAGAAATACTTGATAATCTTGGAATTACAAGATGAATAATATCTGGGGAGGATGTAAATAGTGAAAAAAAGGCGTAAAAGAAGAACCGGAATCCAGTTTGTTATATTTTCACTTGTGGCAGCTGTTTCAATATTGACAGTAATTCTTGTTATGGGAAAGCTTACAAGAAAAAAAGTAAATATAGATAATTCTGTAATAATTACACAAAAAGATACGCCTACTGACATGACAGAGATAAAAGATACACATGAAGGAATGGTAAGAAGCCTTTTGAGTGGTCAATGGGTATCAAAAGAAGATTATCAGAATGTTCCTTATGCGGTAATGTACAGTAATATATATGATGCCATGCCTCAGTCTGATATCGGACAGGCAGATGTTGTTTTTGAATCACCGGTCGAGGGCGGCATTACACGTATGTGTTGTCTTTTTGAAAATAAAACAGACCTTGAAAAAATAGGACCTGTACGAAGCTGCCGTACATATTTTCTTCTGTTTGCCAAAGAATTTGAAGCTGTTTATGTCCATTTCGGGTATTCCGAATATGCAGCCGGCTATCTTCAGAGAGCATCATTTCATTCGCTTGATGGAATGAATTACTGTAATTTTTACAGAAGCAGCGACAGAGTTGCACCGCATAATGCATACACAAGCTGGGATGGAATAACAGAAAGTGCTGAGTATAAAGGATATAAGCTTACATATCCCGACGGATTTGTTCCACCGTTTACATTTAATACAGATGATAGCAAAAAAATAGTGCCTGAAAATGGTGCTTCTTGTAAAAAACTTGACATGAATTATCCATATAATGACCCCTGGTTTGAATATGATGAAAAGACAGGAAAATATTTAAGATATCAGTTCGGTGCAGCACAGATAGACCGCGAGAGCGGTGAGCAGCTGAGTTTTGATAATATTCTTATAAAATATGTCACGCCTGCTTATTATGAAAACGGAACACCAAATTATAAAATATATGGTTCAGGAAAAGGATTGTTTGTATCTAATGGATATGCCAGTGAAGTCACATGGATAAAAGAAAGTGAGAGCGAAGGTGCAACGAAGTATTATTATGGTGACGGAACAGAAATTGTAATGAATCCAGGTAAAACATATGTTGCACTCGTTGAAAACACAAGTGAAGTCACAATAAAGGAGTAAGATGATGGATGAAATAAGTGATGAACAACTTATATCAATGGCAAAAGAAGCAGCAAAAAAAGCATATGTGCCATACTCACATTTTCATGTAGGTTCAGCTGTTTTATCAGAAGATAATTATGTATACACAGGCTGTAATATAGAAAATTCGTCATATGGTGCAACAAACTGTGCTGAGAGAACGGCAATTTTCAAATGTGTAAGTGACCAAAAAACCAGAATAAAAAAGATTGCAATTGCATCAGACAGCAATGAATTCACATGGCCGTGCGGAATATGCAGACAGGTTATGTCGGAATTTATGAACAGTGACGGAATTATAATCCTTGAAAATCATGGATTAATTAAAAAATTCAAGCTTGATGAGCTTTTACCGCACAGTTTTGGTGCATGTGATATCAAAACTGAATAATTGAATTGAAAAAGGCAATAATAACCACATGGAGGCAGCTTGTATACAGGCTGATAAACATGTATGAAAAAAATATATGGTTATATTGTGGGAATTGTTGTCGGTTTGATAATAATAATCTGTTTTGTTATATTTATAACAGGTTATTATAAAACGAAACATAATAAAAATAACATTAATCCGGAAAATTATACACAGGCAACTGACAGTACGTATCCGGCAGATGAAGATATCAATGAAAGTTTTTATCTTGTCTATGAAGACGGAAAAGTTGTCATATATAAAGAATCGGACAGAACATTCTATGATTATGCCGATATTAATATGAATTCAATTCCGGCAGAAATACGTGAACAGTTAAAACTGGGACTTTATATTGATGGTGAAGAAAATCTTTATAATTTTTTACAGGCTTACAGTTCATAAAATACCTGTTGGAATGTTTATAAAAATACTTATGGAGGAAAATGTGAGATCTTACAGATATGACTGTGTTGTTATCGGTGGCGGTGCATCCGGAATGATGGCGGCTGTCACAGCAGCACAAAATGGAGCAAAAACAGCCATAATAGAACATACAAAAAGACTTGGAAGCAAGATTTTATCTACAGGTAATGGCAAATGCAATTTTACAAATCACAAGATGGATGCAACATGTTTCCAGAATGAAGATAAGGATTTTGTTATGAATGTCATTAATAAGTTTAATGAAAAAGAGGTCATCGGATTTTTCAGGCAGCTTGGCATTTATTCAAAAGAAAAAAACGGTTATGTATACCCACATTCTGAAACTGCAGCTTCAGTCTGTGATGCTTTATGCATGGAAATAAAAAGACTGGGAATAGAAATTTTTCTTGAATGTAATATAGAGAGCATATATAAAAAAGAGAATTTTTTAATTGATTGTTATGATAATAATGAAAACAGGCGTGTAAATACAAAATCAGTCATTCTGGCTGCCGGCTCAAATGCATTACCTGTTTCGGGTTCTGACGGAAGCGGATATAAAATTGCATTAGATATGGGATGCAGTGTTAAAAGACCTCTTCCGGCACTTGTGCAGTTGAAAAGTGACAATAAATTCTGCAGAATAATGGCTGGCGTAAGAAGCACCGGAACTGTAAAAATATATATTGACGACGAAGAAATTTCGCGTGATACAGGAGAGATACAGTATACTGATTACGGTATTTCCGGAATTCCTGTGTTTCAGGTGAGCCGTTTTGCAGTCAGGGGCGTTTTTGAAAAGAAAAAAGTAACTGCTGCCATAGATATGATTAGCGATATTGAATATGATGATATTGCAAGTGACATAGAAATGCGGATAAAACGCGAACCGCAAAAGACAATTGAGCAGTTTTTTGCTGGAATTGTAAATAAAAAGCTTGTGTCTGCGGCAGCAAAAAGCATAAATGCAGATATTAATATGCCTGTTGGTGAAGCTGGAAAAGGAATGTGTTTTCTGATTGTAAAGCAGTTAAAAAACTTCATTTTTAATATAACAGGATATAAAGGATTTGAAAATGCCCAGGTATGTCAGGGCGGTATTGAACTTTCACAGATAAATCCTGATACAATGGAGTCTCTTAACACAAAAGGACTTTATTTTGCCGGTGAAATTGTTGATGTTGACGGAAAATGCGGCGGATACAATCTGCAATGGGCATTCAGCAGCGGACATCTTGCCGGGCTTATGAGCAGCCGGAGTAAAAATATAGAACGGAGATAATTATGAAAAACGTGATACGTGTAAGCCAGCTGAAATTAAAGCCGGATGAATCCGAAAAAAAGCTTAAAAATATGATTATACATACATTAAAGCTTCCTGCAGATGCACAGATTGAATGGAAAATATTTAAAAAGTCGCTTGATGCAAGACATAAACCTGATATTTATTATGTATACAGTGTTGATGTATACAATGTTATAATATCCGGAAAAAATATTGCTTTAAATGACATTATTGAAGGAAAAATCACTAAAAAACAAAAGCATAAAATGCAGATAAAAAATGCTTCAATGGCATGTATTAATGAGTTTGATTTTCCGGCTAAAGACGTTAATTACAGCCTTGATTCACACAAAAGACCTGTAATTGCAGGATTCGGACCTGCAGGAATATTTGCCGCACTGAAACTTGCCGAAGCAGGACTTAAACCAATTGTAATCGAACGTGGAGAGCCTGTGGATGAAAGAAGAAAAACTGTAGAAAATTTCTGGAATACAGGTGAACTTGACACAGAATCAAATGTGCAGTTTGGCGAAGGCGGTGCAGGTACATTTTCTGATGGAAAACTAAATACAATGATAAAAGATACAAGCGGCAGAATCAGATGCATGCTTGAAACTTTCGTTGAATTCGGGGCTGACCCGTCAATATTATACATAAATAAACCGCACATTGGAACTGATGTACTTGGAAATGTTGTGTCTTCAATAAGAAAACATATTATTGAACTTGGCGGTGAAATAAGGTTCAACTGCAAAATCACCGATATTTTAACAATTGAAGAGAATTCATACAGAGCAATCTCCGGTATTAAAATCAAAAATGTAAAAAATGGTGAAGAATATGAACTTGCATGTGACAATCTGTGTCTTGCAATAGGACACAGTGCAAGAGATACATTCGAGATGCTTGAAAAAAGAAATATAAATATGACAGCAAAGTCATTTGCCGTCGGTTTAAGACTTGAACATCCACAGTCATTTATTAATTATAATGCTTATGGTGATTCTGCATACAAGATGCCTGCGGCAGATTATAAAGTTACATACCAGACAGAAGCGGGCAGAGGCGTTTATTCATTCTGCATGTGCCCCGGAGGTTATGTTGTCAATGCCTCTTCTGAAAAAAATATGCTTGCCGTCAATGGAATGAGCTATTCAGGACGAAATTCAGGCAATGCAAACAGTGCAATAATTGTCACGGTAACACCTGATGATTATGGAAATAATGGTGCATTGGCAGGAATGTATTATCAACGTGAGCTTGAAAAGCTTGCATACAGATACGGTGATGGTAATGTTCCTGTCCAGCTGCTTGAAGACTTCAGACAGGACAGAATTTCAACCGGATTTGGCAGTGTAACACCGAACATTAAAGGCAGTTACAGCTTTGCCAATTTAAGAAATGTCTTAGGCACAACAATAAGTGATTCAATAAGTGAAGGCGTTAAAGGCTTTGCAAAACACATCAAAGGTTTTGATATGGAAGATGCTGTGTTTTCAGGTGTTGAGAGCAGAACATCAAGTCCGGTAAGAATTATAAGAAACGAAAACTGTGAATCAGATATTAAGGGCCTGTTTCCATGTGGCGAAGGTGCAGGATACGCAGGAGGCATTACATCCGCTGCAGTTGATGGAATGAAAGTTGCGGAAAGGATTGCATCGGAATATATAAAAAAGGTGACAATTTGAGCAAAATAGTGTAAAATAGTACAGAAATATTTTAAATTGGAAAAAGGACAGCTTATATGTGTAACGGAAGAGATTTTCTTAAAGATAAAAAAAGAATAGTTGTAAAGATTGGTTCATCATCGCTTATGCACAGCGAGACAGGAAAACTTGATTTGTTAAAAATTGAGCGTCTTGTAAGAGCATTGGTAGATATTAAAAATTCCGGAAAAGAAGTAATACTTGTTTCATCAGGTGCAATTGCAGTTGGAAAAACAGCCATAGGGCTTCACGAAAGACCTGACGAGCTTCCTGTAAAGCAGGCGTGTGCAGCTATCGGACAGGCCAAACTTATGATGGTATACCAGAAACTTTTTGCAGAATACGGAACAATTGCAGCACAGGTACTTCTTACTAAATATACAATGCTTAATCCGGTTACACGTACTAATGCAGAAAATACATTTAAAGAACTTTTACATATAGGTGCAATCCCTGTTGTAAATGAAAATGATACTGTATCAACATATGAGATTGAACAGGTTCAGAGTTTCGGAGATAATGATAAGCTCTCGGCTTTAGTTGCTTCGATAACAGAGGCAGATTTACTTATTCTTTTATCTGATATAGATGGTCTTTATACAGACGACCCGAATAAGAATCCGGATGCCAAGTTCATTAATGTGGTAGATAAAATAGATGAGCAGCTTATGAATATGGGCAAGAATTCATCAGGAAGTTCAGTAGGAACAGGCGGTATGTCAGCCAAACTTGTTGCAGCACAGATTGCAACATATTCCGGCACAGACATGGTTATTACGAATGGAAATGATGTTACAAATATAAGCAGAATAATTAATGGTGAAAATACCGGAACATTATTCCTGCAACACCAATATAATGATTTTAATATACTTGAATTGATTTAAGAGGTTGAATACGTACACATAGTTTTGGGGTTTAACGGAGGTTTTATGGACATTAAACTGGTCAAGAATTTTGAAGAGGGCATGTATATTCCTGTGAACAGGGAAATTCTCCTTCAGATAATTGACGATAACAGAAGACTTGAGCAATTCAACGGCAAACATATTTTCTTATTTAATCCGGCAAATAATGAGCGTTTTGAAATTCTTCCGGAAGTGCCAAAGTTCAATGTTACGAAGATTTATTACGGCTCGGAGGAAAGAGATTATTTTGTATTTACATCAGCAAAAATGATAAATGAACATGAAACACAGATTACATTTTACTGGTATCAGATTTCACTGCAGGAGACATTTATCATACATACACAGATTGTTCCTACAGACAGACTCAGCGAACCGGATTATCTCAAAGTCCTTGTACTGGCACAGGATTTTTGTGTTTTTGAGACAAAAAATGGTGAGTATGGCAACAAAGACAGCTATAGTTTTTTGCTTAAAGATGTAAAAAATAATAAAGAACTTGAATTCCAAAACGAAGAACTGGGGCGTTTTGGAATTGACAAGATTGTTCCATTAAGCGGAAATCTGTGCGGAATAAAAATAGGCAATAAAACCATAGGAGTAATAAATGTCAACCAGTTTGTATCTGATATGGTAATTGGACTTGAAAAGATTACTTATACAGATATTCTTGACAATGCAAGTGATACAATGCAGCTTGCACATATGCGTAAATATAACAATACTCTCTTGTATACAAAGAGAGATGTATCTGCAGACAGTGAAGAAGTTGTAATATATGATTATGATAACAAAGTCAAACGTGTACGGCTTAACAGCCGTATATCGGAGGCAGCAGACTTTAAGAATATATGCGTGATATCGGGGGTTCCTTATAATTTCCTTGAGAGTGATAAAGGAACACGTATAATCAACCTGAACACACAGAAAACAGAATATAAATTACCGGCAGATGTCTGCGTCGAATATGTTCAGGATGATATAATAGTTACAAGTGAACATGTCAAAAAGATGTCTATATTCAGGAAAGAAAATGATTTTGTGGAGGTATTCAGATTTCCGGATATGCATCATGCGATATATAAAACAAGAGACAAATTTAAAGGGTGCATAAAGCATTTTGATGATCTGCTTATATTTGTCGGGTAAAGTTGGAAGATTTTTGAGTGATAATATGACTAAACATGAAATACGCAAAGAAATAAAAGCAAAAAGAGCTATGCTTGGCGAAGCCTATATAAAGAATAATAGTGCAGCTATATTTAAAAAAATAAAGAAAATGCCAGAATTTAAAAAAAATCATGATATTCTTGTTTATGTAAGTTATAATAATGAAGTCGATACACATGATTTTATAAATGATTGTATTTCTTTGGATAAAAATGTATATGTACCAAAAGTTTATGGAAAAGACATGAAATTTATAAAAATAAATTCTTTTCACGATTTAACTCCTGGTGCATATGGAATACCAGAACCGGATGATGACGGTACAGTATGGGAAGACAGCGATGAAGCTTTTATGGTAATGCCCGGGATGGCTTTTGATTTATCACATCACAGAGCCGGGTACGGCGGCGGTTTTTATGACAGATTTCTTAAAGACCGTAATAATATATTTACAGTAGCTGCCGCATTTGAAATGCAGATAACAAAAGAGTTTGAGACCGATGAATTTGATATATGCCCTGATATCATTGTGACACAGGACAGAGTTTTTTAGTTTAAGTGTTTTTGGAGGAAAAAATGGAATCATTAGATGTATTGGGAAAAAGAGCAAAAGCAGCGTCAAGACAGATGGCAAAGTTTAAAATCACAAAAAAGAACGAAGTTCTTGAAATGGTTGCAGATGAACTTATTAAAAAAGCTGATGAAATCAAAAAAGCTAATAAGGCAGATGTTGATGAAGCTGTTAAAAATGGCATGAAGCCTGCACTTATTGACAGGCTTACACTCACAGATGCCAGAATCGAAGGAATGGCTGAAGGATTAAGACAGCTTGTTGCACTTGAAGATCCAGTCGGTGAGATTACTTCAATGAAACAGCGTTCTAATGGTCTTATGATAGGATATAAAAAAGTTCCGCTTGGTGTAATCGCAATAATATATGAGTCGCGGCCAAATGTCACAGTTGATGCTTTCGGACTGACATTTAAGTCAGGAAATGCAGTTATACTCCGTGGAGGAAGTGATTCCATTAACTCCAATATAAAACTTGTTGAGATAATAAGAGATACACTTAACAGAGCCGGCGTATGCGAAGATGCTGTTATATTAATTTCTGATACAGACAGAAAATATGTAAATGAACTTATGAAGATGAATGAATATGTAGATGTAATCATTCCAAGAGGCGGTGCCGGTCTTATAAAAAATGTAGTAAATAACAGTACAGTTCCGGTAATTGAAACAGGAACAGGAAACTGCCATATTTATGTCCATGAAGATGCAGATTTTAAAATGGCATGCGATATAATTTATAATGCAAAGACACAGCGGATTGGTGTGTGTAATGCGTGTGAATCTCTTGTTGTGAATAAAAAAATAGCAAAAGAATTTATTCCACTTGTCGTTGACCGTCTCAAAGAAAAAAATGTAGAAGTACGAGGAGATGAAACAGCATGTGAAGCTGATTCACGCATTGTTCCTGCAACACAGCAAGACTGGGGAACAGAATATCTTGATTATATTATATCCCTGAAAACAGTTGATACGATTGACGAAGCTATAGAACATATTAATAAATATAATACAGGGCATTCAGAATCAATTATAACAAATGATTATAATGCATCTAGAAAATTCCTTGATGAGATTGATGCAGCCGCAGTTTATGTAAATGCATCTACAAGATTTACAGATGGATTTGAATTTGGCTTTGGTGCAGAAATAGGTATAAGCACACAGAAAATCCATGCAAGGGGACCTATGGGGCTGTCAGCTCTTACGACAGGCAAGTATGTAATACTAGGTAACGGCCAGGTCAGAAAATAATAATTGCACAAATGTCAGTATAAGATTTGAAATGGGGCATAAGATGAATTGGAACAATGAGAACGTATCGCGTGTTTTAAATTACGAAAATTTGATTAATATTTTAGATGAATGTACGTCAGGATGTATTTATGTATATGATTTAACAAATGATTATTATACGATAAGCCATAAAGCTTTGGACATATTTGCTATTGACAGTGTGTCATTTGATAATGCAGCTGATAAACTTAATGAAGTAATATATCCGGATGATATAGAAATGCTGGCTAATGACATTAATCGTATTAAACAAAACAAATCAGGAAGACATGACCTTGAATACAGATGGTACAACAAAGAAAAAAAGCCTGTATGGATTAACTGCCGTGGTGAGGCTGTATATGATAAAGAAAATGATGTACTTTATCTTGTAGGTGCAATTGAAGAAATTGGCAGCATAAGAAAGTATGATAATACAACTAATCTTTACAGTGAAAGCATGCTTGAAAAAAATTATTTTATGATGGACAATAATTCTGAAAAAAAACGCGGTTACATGCTCCTTATCGGTGTAGATAACTTTAAGGCAGTCAATGAAAAATATGGAGTTAAAACAGGTGATGAAGTTCTTGCTGATATAGCAGGATGTATAATTCAGTGTGTAGGTGATACGAAGTCCGTGTACCGTCTTTCAGGGGACGAATTTGCAATTCTTATGACAAGACAGGGTACTGATGAAGAAATCGTCGATAAAGCAAAGCTGCTTTATAAATACATAAGAGTCCGTGTTGACAATATGATAAAAGAGCGTAATTACAGCATTTTTTATACAATCTCCGGCGGTGCAGATATATTTGAATCGGGACGTGATTCATTTGACAGTGTAATCCAGAATGCACGTTTTGCATTACATGAAGCAAAACTCAAAGGCAGGAATACATTTGTTGCATATTCAAAAGAACAGTATGAGACTTATATTCATAAAATGGATATTCAGGAACATTTAAGAAGCAGTATTATAAATGGCTTTAATGGCTTTGAAGTATATTATCAGCCAATATTCAATACTTCATGCAATGCTATAAAAGGTGCCGAGGCACTTATAAGATGGAACAGCGAAAAATACGGTTTTATGTCACCGGTTGATTTTATTCCGCTTCTTGAGGAAAGTTCACTTATTATTCCGCTTGGAAAATGGATTATAAACCAGGCTGTGCAGCAGTGTAAAAAATGGTGCAAAATAATTCCGGATTTCACAGTCAATATCAATCTTTCATTTGTACAGGTTATAAAAAGTGATATTGTAGGTGATGCAATGGAATGTATCACCCAGGAAGATATAAGTCACAAAAATATTGTTTTTGAAGTTACTGAAAGCGGTGAGCTTGAAAATAATCCTATGGTGCGTAATGTTCTGCGTTCATTTGAACTTCTCGGCTTCAAACTTGCGATTGATGATTTCGGCACAGGATATTCTAATCTTCGATATATACGTGATATGACATTTGGCATAATAAAAATTGACAGATTGTTTGTCCAGAATATAGACAGTAATGCAGAAAATTATTCGCTGGTAGAATATGTTATCGATATGGCACACAAGCTTGGAATAAAAGTGTGCGTGGAGGGTGTCGAGACCGCCGAAGAACTTGAGTGCGTTAAATCACTTGGTGCCGACTGCATACAGGGATATTATTATGGAAAACCGATGCCGGCAGATGAATTTGAATCAAAATTCATCAGAAATTAACATGTTTCTTGACACAATTTTGTATGTTAATGTACAATCTAATACCGGAAAAGGATAAGAAAGAGGAAAACAATAAATGAGTAATATAAGCATAAATAATGCAATACCCGAAAATGCACTTGAAAGACAGCTGTATTTTATAGAAAAATGTAAAGAACATGTTGCACAGTTAAAGAAAGAACTTAACAGACCGCTTCTTTGCTGCACACAGACATTTGGCTGCCAGATGAATGCAAGAGATTCCGAAAAACTTCTGGGAATCCTTGAAGAAATCGGATATACTCCAACAGATTCAGAAGAGGCCGATATTGTTGTATACAATACATGTACAGTACGTGAAAATGCAAATTTACGTGTATATGGAAGACTCGGCCAGTTAAGTAAAATAAAAGAAAAGAATCCACATATGGTTATTGCACTCTGCGGATGCATGATGCAGGAGCCGGATGTTGTAGAAAAAATCAGAAAATCATATAAATTTGTTGACGTTATATTTGGTACATTTAATATATTTAAAATAGCAGAACTTCTCTATACACACTGGCAGCAGGCAGGTCAGATAATTGACATCTGGGACAGCACAAAAGATGTTGTGGAAGAACTTCCTACACAAAGAAAATTCCCGTTCAAATCAGGTGTTAACATTATGTATGGCTGCAATAATTTCTGCACCTACTGCATCGTGCCGTATGTACGCGGACGCGAGCGCAGCCGCAGCATCGATAATATTGTTGCCGAGATTGAGGCAGCAGTTAAAGATGGCTACAAGGAATTTACTCTGCTGGGACAAAACGTTAATTCCTATGGCAAGGATTTTGGCGACAAGGACGCTTTCGCTAAGCTGCTGCGCCGTGTGGATATTATTCCCGGCGTTGAGCGTATTCATTATATGACCAGTCATCCGCGCGATATGAGCGAGGAGGTTATCAAGGCTGTTGCAGAATGTGAGCACATCTGCGAAAACTTCCATTTGCCGTTCCAGGCAGGCAGTTCGGAGATTCTGCGCCGCATGAACCGCGGTTACACGAAGGAAAAATATCTTGAGCTGGTGAAGATGGTACGCAAGTATGTGCCGGATGCAACTATTACTACAGATATTATTGGAACTTTTAATTTCGCCATTTCAAACATCGATTTTGCTATAGCCTCTCCTTGCCCTCTTTCTTCTGCTTCTATACCTGGGTAAGCTCCTTTTGTGTCTATGAAAGTTATTACTGGTCTTTTGAATTTTTCTGCTTGTTTCATAAATCTTATTGCCTTTCTATAACTTTCAGGATTTGGCATTCCAAAATTTCTTTCGATATTTTCCTTGGTATTTCTGCCCTTCTGTTCTGCAATTATTGTATAATTTTGATTTTCAATCCTGCCTAATCCACATACCATAGCTTTGTCATCTCCATAGCATCTATCACCATGAAGCTCTATAAATTCATCAAATATTTCATTTATATAATCTAATGCTGTTTTTCTCTTTGGGTTTCTTGCAATTTCAACACGTTCCC
>OHQS01000690.1_pt1 | contig 15226 bp, 9 predicted proteins | sample 1578181 | NCBI WGS metagenome assembly OHQS01 (sample SAMEA3879528, study PRJEB24766) | human gut metagenome | biome: human-associated habitat; feature: feces | place: USA | collected 1985/1987 | reverse complement strand
TGTTTGCCATTCCTGTCTCAAACAATGCTCCTCCGACAATGAACATGGCTACGAATAAAATTACATTGCTGTCAATAAATCCTGAAAAAGCTGTTTTCCAATCAAGCACTCCCGTTATGATAAGTCCGATACAGACAATCATTGATGTAACACCAAGCGGAAGTTTTTCCCATATGAACATTATGATTGCAAACAGCAAAAATACTAATGTTATTGCTGCATGACTCATTAGCAACCCTCCTTATTATTTACATCATATCTTTAGTGAAATAACACGGCCGTTTGTTTATTTCCCTTTGCTTGATTGCATTATATTAATAACTTATGTTGTTGTAAATTTATAAAAACTAATGGTTTTATAAGTTTTTTTTATGCCTTTTATATAAATTTATTCATTTTCACCAAAAATATGGTATACTGAATACAATATTAAAAAACATTATCCGCTGAACAGTGCAATTAAGCACTCCTACGGATTTTTACAAAATGAGGTTTTTATGAAGATTGTACAATTAGAATATTTTTGTGCGGTTGCAAGACTGCACAGCATAACGCAGGCTGCAGCCGAGCTTTATGTTACACAGCCCGCTGTTTCAAGTGCAATTAAGGAACTTGAAAAAGAATTTAACGTCAGTCTGTTTAACCGTTCAAAAAATCATCTGACGCTTACAAAAGAGGGTGAATTATTTTACCAGAAAGCTCAAAAGCTTCTCGCCGAGTACAAACAAACGCTTAATCAGCTTCACGACATAGGCAGAACTATTTCAGCGGTAAAAATAGGAATCCCACCTCTTTTGAGCACAATATTTTTTCCTGAAATGATTAATGATTTTCACAGGGAATATCCCGACATTCCTTTTGAATTATTTGAATATGGTTCAATCCGTGCTGCCAATCTCGTGCATGAAGGCATACTTGACGCAGCATTGGTAAATATGCACTTTTATGAAATAGATAAGCTTAATTCCATACAGATTATGCAGGATAAAATCGTTTTTTGTGTATCAAAAAATCACCCCTTTGCCAAAAAGAAAGAGGTGACTTTTGACATGATTAAAGACATGCCACTTATTATGTATAACACCGATTCTGTACAGAACGAAACTCTTGATGCAATATTTAAAAATTCGGCGATAAAGCCAAATGTCATACTGCACGCAAGCCAGCTCTACACAATAAAAAGCTTTATCTGCGAGGAATGTGCCGGAGCATTTTTGTATTCGTCGCTTTTAAAAAAGCTTCCCGGTGTTGTCGGAATTCCAATTACTCCCACAATACACCAAAGCATCGGTCTCGTATGGAAAAAAGGCAATTACACAACCGACAGTACCGATAAATTTATTTCATTTGTAAAAAAACACACTATTTTATAAGAATCTATCAAGTTCAGTCTCAACACGCTTATTGATTTTAACCTTAGGATTTTCCGTAATCGTTCCTCTTGAGACAACCATTTTTACATGGCGTAATGCTCTGAGGTCATCGAGCGGATTTTCCTCGGTTACAATCATATCTGCACATTTATCTTTTTCGAGCGTACCGGTAATATCACCGATTCCCGCCATTTCGGCGGCTCTTGCAGTTGCCGTATACAATGCAAACGCATTGGAAACGCCCGTATATTTGTGGAAATAATACAATTCTCTCCAAAAATCATACTGTGTAATCCACGGACATCCGACATCATTGCCAAGAACGACAGGTATATCATTTTCAAGTGCCGCTTTCGCACATGCAATTATTCCCTCAAACACAACATTTCCGTTAAACTGTTCAACTTCAGTTGCGTTGGTAATCGAACGATCAAACAATGCATACGGAAGTGCAGGTGAAATTGTTGTGCAAAGAAATGCCTTTCTTTCCTTGAATAACTTAATTGTATCAGCATCAATTTTTGCACCGTGTTCAATTGAGTCAACTCCATTTTCAAGTGCAACACGCACCCCATGCGGAGATTCAACATGTGCAGCAACGACATAGCCATTTTCATGTGCCTTGTCACAGACTGCCTTTACCATTTCAGGAGACATTTTTAATTCACCCGGAACACCTTTTTCTTTTGCGTCCATTACGCCGCCTGTAATCATAAGCTTTATCAAATCAACCTTTTCTTTTTCCGATTGCTCCAGATGTTTTAATGCTGTATCTATACTGTCCGCTGCAACAGCAACAGAGCCAGCCATATGTCCGCCAGGCACGGAAATTCCTTCATTAGCAGCAAGTATTCTTGGTCCCATCTTTGTTCCCGCATTAATCTCATCTCTTAATTTTGTATCAAAACTTCCTAGTCCGCCAACCGTTCTTATTGTTGTCACACCACTCATAAGCTCTGTTTTTGCAAATCCGGCAACCATATCGTATGCAATTGAACGCATAAGTGCATTTCCCATAAGTATTTTTACAAGTTTCTCATTATCACGCTGTTTTTTCTGCGGCTTGCCATTACCTGCAAGGTGAACATGCATATTTATAAGACCGGGCATAATATATCTGCCTTTTAAATCAACTTTTTCATATCCATTCAAATCCGTGCCTGCCTTGACAATATCCTCAATTTTATCATTGTCCGTAAGTATGACGAAGCCCTCTTTTACCTGCATATCTTTGGTTCCGTCAAGTATTTTTCCGTTAATATAAGCATATTTCATATTTTTATACTCCCTGTTTTTGAGATTTTTATTTAATACCAATTAAACAAAATCTTACGCACTGATTGACTTTCCTGTGTAAAGCTGATAATATCTGCCTTTTTCTTCCATAAGCTGATCATGTGTACCACGCTCAATAATTCTTCCCTGTTCCATAACCATAATACAGTCTGCATTCCGTACCGTAGAAAGACGATGAGCGATAACAAATGAAGTTCTTCCTGTCATAAGTGCATCCATACCACGCTGTACAAGTTTTTCTGTACGTGTATCAATAGAAGAAGTCGCCTCATCAAGAATAAGAACAGGAGGATCTGCAACTGCTGCTCTCGCTATTGCAAGAAGCTGACGCTGTCCCTGACTAAGGTTCGCACCACCGCCGGTAAGCACTGTGTTATAACCATCAGGAAGTCTTTTTATAAATCCGTCAGCATTAGCAAGCTTTGCGGCAGCCATACATTCTTCATCAGTTGCATTAAGTCTTCCATATCTGATATTGTCCATAATCGTGCCTGTAAAAAGGTTAGTATCCTGCAAAACAATGCCCAGGCTTCGGCGTAAATCGTCTTTTTTAATATGATTAATATTAATTCCATCATAACGGATTTTACCATCCTGTATATCATAAAACCTGTTAATAAGGTTGGTAATTGTTGTCTTTCCGGCTCCGGTAGAACCTACAAACGCAAGCTTCTGACCCGGTTTTGCGAACATTTTTATATCGTGAAGCACGATTTTATCAGGATTATATCCAAAATCAACTCCATCAAATGTAACATCACCCTGAAGTCTTGTATACATTTCATCTTTATTTGCAGCATTTGGTTTTTTCCATGCCCACATCTCTGTCTGTTCTTCAGTTTCATGGATTTCACCATTTGAATCATAACATATATTTACAAGTTCAACATCACCTTCATCTGTCTCCGGTACTTCATCACAAAGGCCAAATACCCTGCCGGCACCTGCCATAGCCATTACAATACTGCTTACCTGCTGGCTTATCTGTGTTACAGGCTGTGTGAAACTCTTGTTTAATGAAAGAAATGCTACAAGTGTACCGATTGTAAGTCCGGAAAAGCCGCTTAATGCAAGCACACCACCTACAAGTGCACATAAAACATAACTTATATTTCCTATATTTCCATTGATAGGCATTGTAATATTTGCAATTTTATTAGCATTGTTGGCACTTTCTCTTAACTTGTTATTAATCTGCTTAAACTGTTCAAGACTTTCCTGCTCATGACAGAATACCTTAACAACCTTCTGCCCTTCCATCATTTCCTCAATATAAGCATTTACTTTACCGATATCTTTCTGCTGTTCAACGAAATATCTGCCGGATGCAGCGGAAAGCTTTGATGTCACAAAAAGCATAATTGCAACCATAATAACAGATACAATTGTAAGTGGTATATCAAGAACTATCATACTTACAAATGTTGATACAAGTGTTATAAGCGAATTAAGAACCTGTGGAATACTCTGGCTTATAAGCTGTCTTAATGTATCAATATCATTTGTGTATACCGACATGATATCTCCATGTGCATGTGTATCAAAGTATCTGATTGGAAGTGATTCCATATTAGTAAACATCTCTGTACGGAGCTTTTTCATAGTACCCTGACCAACATTTACCATAATTCTGTTATATCCATATGAACATAAAACACCCACTGCAAATATTGCTACAAGTTTTAAAAGAGCCTGTGCAAGCGGTGAATAATCAGGAACTGCCATCTGTGTAAGCGGCACAATGTAATTATCAATAAGTTTCTGTATAAATAAAGTTCCACACAATGTCGTAATTGCCGAAACCAATATGCAAACGACCACCATGAAACATGCCAATTTGTAATTTTTTATTATATAAGAAAGAAGTCTTTTTAATAATAAAAGCGGATTCTTCTCTTTGTTCTCATTTTTATTTTTCATGTCTTCCTCCTATTCTCACTATTCTGCCGATTCATCGAAATCACCGCCGCCCTGCATCTGGACTTCACAGATTTCGCGGTAAACTTTGTTATTTTCCATAAGATTTTCATGTGTATCAAAGCCACTGACTTTTCCATCTTCAAGAACAATAATTCTGTCGGCATCCTGAATACTTGAAATTCTCTGCGAAACTATAAGCTTTGTTGTTCCCGGAATTTTCTGGGCAAATGCCTGTTTGATTTTTGCGTCTGTTGCAGTATCTACAGCACTTGTCGAATCATCAAGAATAAGAACCTTTGGTTTTTTAAGCAATGCTCTCGCAATACAGAGTCTCTGTCTCTGACCACCTGAAACATTAGTACCGCCCTGTTCTATCCATGTATCATACTTCTTAGGCATTCTCTCGATAAATTCATCAGCACATGCCTGTTTACATGCCTCAACACAATCTTCATATGAAGCATTGTCATCACCCCATCTGAGATTATCAAGTATTGTTCCTGAAAACAGGACATTTTTCTGTAATACTACAGCCACCTGATTACGGAGTGCATCCATATCATAAGTTCTTACATCTTTTCCGCCAACACATACAGAACCTTCAGTAACATCATAAAGACGGCTTATAAGGCTCACAAAACTTGATTTTCCGCATCCTGTACCACCAATAATACCAATTGTCTCACCTGCATTAATATGAATATCAATATCATGTAAAGTATCCTCTGTACTGTTTTTTCTGTATGAAAAATTAACATGATTAAAATCGATTCTTCCGTCTTCCACTTCTTCATAAGGTTTTTCCGGATTGGCAAGGTCAGCTTTTTCATTAAGAACTTCTGAAATACGTCTTGCACTTGCCGCACTCATTGAAACCATTACAAATATCATTGAAAGCATCATAAGTGACATAAGCATACTCATTACGTAACTGAACATTGATGTAAGATTACCGGTTGTAATTGAACCTGACACAATAAAATGTGAAGCAAACCATGACAATGCAACAATACATCCATATACAACAAGCATCATAGTCGGGGTGTTAAATGCAAGAAATGACTCGGCTTTAACAAATGTTTTATAAAGATTATCTGCCGCCTTGTTAAACTTTTTCTTTTCATGGTCCTCACGTACAAATGCCTTAACAACACGGATTCCTGAAATATTCTCCTGAACGCTCGCATTAAGTTCATCATATTTTTCAAAACCTGATGTAAAAACCGGTGTTACTTTATATATAATAAAGAAAAGTACAAATCCCAAAAATATAAGTGCAACAAAAAATATAAGACTTAATCTCGGACTTATTATTACGCACATTGTAATACTGCAAATCATCATGAGAGGTGCTCTCACCGCAATTCTTATTATCATCTGATAAGCATTCTGTACGTTAGTTACATCAGTTGTCATACGTGTTACAAGACCTGCTGTACTGAATTTATCAATATTAGAAAATGAAAATGTCTGTATATTTTCATACATTTTCTCTCTAAGATTACACGCAAATCCTGTTGATGCCGCCGCCGCATACTTTCCTGCCTGTATACCACAAAAAAGACTCAAAAATGCTATAACAAGCATTATTCCACCGTAAATACCGACCTTTCTCATATCTCCGGCCTGTATTCCTTTATCAATTATTGAAGCTGTTATAAATGGAATAAGAATTTCCAAAAAAACTTCAACTGCAGTAAATATTGGCGTTATAATTGATTCTTTTTTATATTTGCCAATACATTTTGCTAATGTTTTTATCATATTTTTATCATTCTCCCTTCGATTAAATTCACCTTATCAGTCTACAGTCATCATGACTTAATACTGTCATATACTCTCTGCAAAAGATTTCTAAGCTGTTCTTTTTCATCATCATTAAGTGTCTTTAAAAGTTCCCTCTCATTTTCATCCATTGAAGCTCTTGCCGTCTTGCATATCTCCTCACCTTTTGCCGTGAGCTTTACATGTTTGATTCTTTTATCATTTGAATCATAAAACCCCTCTATCATCCCCTTTTTTTCCAGACGTGCAGCAATTCCTGCCATCGTTGCCTGTTTAACTTCAAAATGCTTTTCAAGTTCTTTTAGCGTTATCGTCTCATCGGCTGCCTCGCTGATAGTTGCGAGGACCTTAATCTGCGAAAGGGTGACATCATCGCACATCAACGTATTATTAGCCTTTCTTCCAAGTGCATCGTTAAGTCTCTTTATAAGTTCACCGCAATGCAATGTTTCTCCAAACATATGCTCATTCCTTTTCATAAAATTTGATAAATAGTTTCTTCTTGATGTTCTAATATATTACAAAAATAACAGCACGCTGTCAATAGCGTGCTGTTATTTTACGTTTTTATTATCTGTTTTTACAAACAGTTTTTATTTTGCTCTCTTTCTGTCGTATACGACTACTCCTGCCATTCCTGCCAATGCAGCAGCAAGAATTATCATATACATGAACATACCTAAGCTGTCACCTGTTGAAACTGATGAATCCGGTGTTACAGTTGAGTCCGGTGTCTCTGTTGTACCTGGTGTCTCTGCTGTACCCGGTGTCTCATTATTTCCTGGATTTTCAGGTGTTGACGGTGTTATATCGCTTCCTGAATCCTTTGCTGCGTATACTACAGCATATGGGCTGAATGACTCTGCCTCGAATGAGAAACCATTTTCATCTGCTGTAACTGCTACACTTTCAAGAACTCCGTTGTTATTCATATGGAATACATACAGATTGTAATCTGCTGCATTGATTCCTTTTTTGTATGACATAGTAATCTTAATCTTACCGCTTGAAAGCTTAACGACTTTTCCGTCTGTTGTTTTAAGTGAAATATCATAATAATCCGCATTCTTTGAATCGAATCCCTTGATATTCTTTTCAGCAATAGCCGCATCAATCTTTTCAGATGTCGAAGCTGCTGTTTTCTCAACATTTAACTTAATTTCACTTACTGTAAGGTCTTTGCCTTCTTCATCTTTAACCTTTACGTCACCTACTGATGCAACATCCTTGAAATCAGCAGCATCTTCATTTTCATCGAGGTCAACTTTGATGTCTGTCTTACCTGGATCGTCAGGTTCAACAACAGGCTGCTTTTTAACAAGACCGTTGATTGCATCTGTTATTGCCTTTGCCATTGCATCTACCTTTGCCTGGTCTTCTGATGTAAGTGTTCTGTCTACTGCTTCGATTGCCTTTGTTACTGCTGAGAAATCCTCATAATCATCTTTGTTGAGGGCTTCTGCTGCCTTAATAGCCTCATCTACTGCTGTGTAGTCTGCTGCAACCGGTTCCGGCTTAACATCTCCTGATGTATAGTATGCAGGTGTCCAACCCTCAAAGTAATCTTCAAGTTTTACTGCTGATGCTTCTTCATCAGTCATCTTATTAACGCCTGCAGCTCTGCTTGAAGTGCTTACCTTTGTTCCGTCTGCAAGATGTGTTTTATATTCATAATACTTAGCCTTTGCAGGTGTTACATTACTCATTGAAGTAAATCCTGCAGGAGCGATAGTATTAGCATCTTCAACTTCTGTATTTAAGAATACAACCTTTGAATCTGCTCTCCATGGTCTTGCAAAATATGTCTTTGTTATACCTTTGTTAATTCCCGGATAAGAAGTCTTTACAACTTTACAATTGTTGAAAAGATAACCTAACTGTGAAAGTGCCTTTGACGCAACAATGATACTTCCTGAAGCTGCTTTGTCACCGTATCCATACATGCTTAATGTACAGCCGTCGAATACCGCACTACCATCACCGCAGATATAATCTGTTGTACCTTCGATGACACAATTCTTAAAATATGTATGCTCTGTATTATTTCCTGTAAACATTGTATCCTGTGAACTTAAGAACTGGCAGTCCTTGAATTCGCTCTGGTCTGCTTCAATGAAAATAACACATGCTCTTTCCTTATTTTTATAAAGTTTGATATCGGCATCTGTTGCTTTAGAACGGTCAACCTTAGAGTTATCTCCACCTTTGCCTACGCCATCTGCAACTTCTTCTGTTGTCATATATCTGTTGAATGAACTTTCATATATAACACCTTCTGAACGGAACGCTGTAGCTGTAGGAAGTACATTAACTGTTGCTCCCCAGTGGCCTGTACCCATTCCGATTTCAACTCCTTTTTCATACTTATCAACTGCTCTTGCTTCACTGTAATAACCGTTCATATCGGCACTGTAATAAGTATAACCTGAACCATAATACCATGTTATTGTTGAGCCTGCTTCACTTGAAATAGTAACATAAGGAGTATCAACCATAACCTGCTCTCTGTATAAAGCATCTGTAAGAGTAATTGTTACTCTCTCTGTTGTTCTTGTCATTCTGCCTATATACTTAACTGCATCTGTTATAGTCTCAAACTGCTGGCCCTTACCCACTTTTACCTCAGCCTGATATTCAACAGGTGATGTATCTGCTTCTGTTTCAAGATAAACATCATTCAAAACATCTGCACTGCCGACACTTACATGGTCATATGCGGTATACTTTTCAGATACAACTGATGTATCGTACTCGCCTGCTCTTAACTGTGCTTTGTATCCGTCACCTGTTACATCAAATGAATAAGAATAGCTACTGTCTGATTTGTTTGTAAATGTAATCTTTGTAACATCTGAAGCTTTGTCGTCGGATGTTACGAACTTACCTGAAACATTAACCTTTGCTCTCTGTGTTGCAGCAATTTTTACATCTGTATAATCTCCTGCTGCCTTGTTTAACTTTTCTGTAACTTCATAATCGTCAACGCCGCCTAATACTACTGAATAGTTTGAGCTTGAATTGATGCTTACGTTTGAAAAGCTGTAAGAACCGTCTGTCTGTGCTTTTACATCAACATCAATCGTTGAAAGCTTTGAATTATCAGGTACAAATTTAACTGAAACTGTTCCTTTTACAGCATCTGCCGGAATTCCCATAATACTTCCTGAAACTGTTGCAACTGCATCGGCAACTGCTTCAAAGTCTTTAACAGCCGTAGCATCTTCACCTGTAAGTTCAAGAATATTGCCGTTATCGGTATCATTAATCTTAAATCCTACAGCACTTATTGATACTTCGTACCTGGCACTGCCGTTTACTCTCTTTAATACAACGGAATACTTGCCGTTGCTGTCAACCTGTGCAGTAACCGTCTTTGCAGAACTGTCTGTAAGACTGTCAAACTTAATCTCTGTAATTCCATTTTCTGCTGCATTTGCCACTGTACCTGTAACTGTGACATTTATAATCGGATTATATTCTGTCAAAGCCATTGTTCTGACCTTAACATCTCCGCCTGATATAACAGGAAGATACTTCTGTCCTTCTTTTTCAACAATATAACCTGTAATATCATCCACTGTTACAGACTGTGTTGTTGTCTTCATCTGAACAGAATATCCGCTGTCAGCACTGCCGATATATACAGGTCTGTCAGTTGCAGCATTTGAACATAACTGCTCATATTTTACTTTTGTTGTGTCATCTTTTACCGGAAGATATAATACGCTTCCCTGTCTGAAACGAAGTTTGTCACTGTCATATGTAACGCCACTGTTTCCTGCATCCTGTGACACATACAAAATGCCGCCGGACTCTCCGGCTGTTCCATCAAGAATTTCCCCTGCTGCAGGTGCTTTCTTACTTGAATTCGCTGAAAACGAATACGTAATTTTTCGTGTCTGTGTATCTGCGGCCTTTGCCGTAACGCCTAATCCTACAGGCATCCCCGATACAATCAAAGTAACCGCAGAAACTGCCGCAAATACCTTTCTAAATAATTTGTTAAATCGCATAAAACCCTCCGAACATTTTACTAAATTATATTTTTAACCACACACTTCCTTTCATTATCACGCTTACCATTAATAAAACACGCAGTGAACTAATAACTAAAAATACCCATAAGAAAAAGAAAAGGCTTTTGCGTATGTGTTTTATTAAAGTATGTATAAATAATACACTTATATTATAAATGTGTCAATGGATTTTACTGATTATTATATTTTTTTGTTAGTTTTTCACAAATATTCACATCGAGTCTTTACTAATATCTTCCCCTTACATTCAAATGTTTGAAGCTGTATGCAAAATATGCTATTTCTGCTATAGCTGTAATTGTCCACGAAAATACATAGACAAGATACAATGATGGTATAGAGTGAAAATATGCAAATATTGTATATACCCATGCAACCCTGAATACACACGAACCGCTTATAACAATAATTGTAGGCCCAACACTCTTTCCTATACCCCTCGATGCAGCAATTGATGCATCCATAAATGCAGATACCGCATACGAAAAAGCCATAATCTTTATTCTTGCCATCCCGGCGTCTATAACAGCCGGCTCACTAGTAAACAACGACAACAACTGGCGTCCAAACACAAAAAGTACAGTTCCAAGAATTCCTGCCGCACAAAATGAATATGCAATGCTTATAAAATAGCTGTGAAGCATTCTCTTTTTATTTCCGGCACCCATGTTCTGCCCCATAAAACTTGAACACGCTGTATAAAACGCTGACATTACATTATATATAAGTGCATCAAAATTGGCAGCTGCGGAATTGCCTGAAACCATAACAGAATCAAATGAATTCACACCTGTCTGGATAAAAAGGTTTGCAATCGCAAATATTGCGTTCTGGATTCCTGCCGGGATTCCAAGCATAAGAATCGCTTTCGCTGCATTCTTGTTTATTCTTACCTGCGAAAGACGAAGCTTGCACACATCATTTCTTCGCAAAAGATTAGTCATAATAAGTGTTGCTGAAATATACTGTGAAATAATACTTGCCATTGCTACACCCTGTTCTGCCAGACGAAATCCAATAACAAATATAAGATTAAGGCATACATTTACTATTCCTGCTATAAAAAGATAGAGTAACGGACGCTTTGTATCTCCTCCGGCACTCATAACAGCATTACCAAAGTTGTATACTGCCATGGCAGGCATACCAAGTGCATATATTCTGAAATAAAGCATCGCACCGTCTATAAGTTCTTCTTTTGTATTTAATAGATTCAGCAATAAATGTGCACATGAAATACATATAATGCTTACAATAATTCCAACAATCAGGCACAGAATAAATGCTGTTTGAATTGTATCTTTCAAATCTTTGTGCTGTCTTGCACCAAGCTGCCTTGCCACTATTACATTGACACCACAACCCATTCCTATAAGAAATCCTGTAAAAAGCGTTACCAGAATTGTAGTCGAACCAACCGCCCCAAGTGCCTCATAGCTTGCAAATTTACCGACAACTGCCACATCGGACATATTAAAAAGGACCTCAAGAACCTGCGACATCATAAGCGGTATACTGAAAAGAACTATCTTTTTCCACAAAGAACCGCTTGTCATATCCATTCCACAGGACGTATTTTCTGTGTTTATTCCACTCATAAAAAATTTCCTCATATCAGGTATAATTAACTTTAGTTTTTGCACGTAATCCGACCTTTAAATCACGCCAAATCTACGCAGCAGTTAATTATACTAACACCTGATATGAGAAAATGCAACATATCTTATATTAATTTTTAATATTATTAATTTAAAGTTTTAATTTCAATATAATAACGTATCACTATAACAATCTGCCTTATGAACTGTAAGCAGTTTTTATTACATCTTAAAATATGACACACTCTCAGCCAGCTTGTCAGCAATCTCCCTAAGCTTGACGGCTCCCGAATACACTTCCTTAAACGTATCTGTAACCTTCTGCGTCTCCTCAAATGTTCTCTGAGTGCTTTCCATATTTTGTCCCGCAATTTCTGCAAGTTCTTCAACGGCACCAGACACCTTATTTCTTGAACCTTCAAGTTTAACCGTACTGTTCATTATTAATTCTATGCTGTCCTTTGAACTGCGTATATCATTAAGAACCTGTCCCACAATAATACGTGTCTCTTCCATGCTTTCGCTCTGACTTGTAACTATATCCTGCATTTTCTGCATAATCTCGACAGATTTATACGAATCCTGCATAAGAACCTTTGTTATATCGTCAATCTGCTTACTTGAATCATTAGACTGCTCCGCGAGCTTCTTTATCTGCTGTGCAACAACAGCAAAGCCTTTTCCGGCTTCACCTGCTCTTGCCGCCTCTATAGACGCATTAAGGCTCAAAAGATTAGTCTCTTCAGCAACCGCCGAAATAAATGAGATTGCCGAATTAATTTTGTTTACGGATTCATTTGTGCGATTTGTCTGCTCGTTCACTTCTTCAATTATATTTTTTACATTGTCATTGATATTACACAACTTAAAAAGCGTCTCAGAAACCTTTGTTCCTGACTTCTGCATAGACACGGCTGATTCGCTAAGAAGAGACGCCTCTGATGTAGTTTCGCTGATATTATTTTCCATGATCTTCATATGGTCAAACGCAGCTTTGGAATTGGCTGACTGTATTGATGAATTTTCAACCATCTGATTAACGGTTGCACTTACTTCATTCATTGTCTTGTCGGTATTGTCCGCCGCCTCGCCGAGAACACCAGAAGTTTCAAGCAAAAGCTTTGAATTACTCGATATTTCGTTAATTACCGAGTTCATCGCATTGCTAAGCGATACTGTGCCTCGTGCCAAATCACCTATTTCATCTTTGCGGTTTAACAGCTTTTTGTCAACGTCTATATTAAGACTGCCTCCCGCAACCTGTTCCACGATTCCTACACTTCTCTTTATATCTGAACTTATAGAATATGCAATCTTCATGCTTATGCCGATACATATAGCCATAACAATGACAACAGCAGTGCATATCATTGCAATAATTCTGTTTAAAACAGCGTCCTTGTCCGCCTTGTTTGTTCCGACAAACACCATTCCGATTATCTTATCATTGCTTCCATTCTGATATACAGGCATATAATAGCCGTAATTCATAACTCCATCCAGCGAAACACGGCTTGTAAAATATTCTTCTCCATCATTTAACACTTTCTGCGTTATGACATCTCCAGCAGGCGAACCGAGAATTCTTTCCCCGTTTGCGTCAAGTGCCGATGTCATCACTCTTTTTGTTCCGTAGAAAAATGTAACGTCCATACCTGTATTTTCTTTTATTCTGTCAACGAGATTTTCCGACTTGGATACATTGTAACTTCCTTTCCATATATCTCCGTTTGTTGTCACAATGTAATCTCCCGCATTTTGGTCATATGCCGCCAAAGTAGACGATGCCGTTCCTTTTAAAGCTTCCTCAACCTGTTCCATAACAGAACTTTTTACCATAGTTACAGTAAGGATTATGGAAACCATGCCCAAAACAAGTACAGGAATGATTGTAACCGCCAATATTTTCTTTTTAAGATTCATGCTGTATTCCTCCCATTATTCTCTTACTGTACTACTGTCACGGTTTTGAAATACCAGTTAATATTTCCCGTAATATCCGAATCTTTGAGTGTTTTTCCGTTCTCTCCGACTGTCGTTCCCGTATTGGTCTCTATAACTCCGTCAAATATTCCGAGTTTTCCCGATATAATATCCTTCTTTGCCTCATCAACTTTTTGCTGTGTTCCCGATTTGCAGAAATAAGCGAGCTGTGTTATGCCGACAAGATTTTCATTCATACCGCCGTAATAATTGCTTCCATCCCATGTTCCGTCAATAACACTCTGTACAGCCGCCGTATAATATGCACTCCAGTTCCATATAACGCTGCAAAGGCAGGCATTGGGTGCATCTTTACTCATATCAGAATTGTATCCTATACTGTATACATTTTTCTGCTGTGCAAGAAGCTGCGGATATGTAGTATCACAATGCTGTGTTATAACATCGCAGTTCATGTCAAGAAGCGTAGAGGCCGCAGCTTTCTCAGCTTCAGGGTCATACCAACTGTTTGTCACCTTTACATATATCTGAGCCGAAGGATTCACAGAATAAACGCCCAATGCAAAAGCATCAATTCCACCCGTAACCTCTGAATTTTCCGAACCCATTGCGGCAACATAACCTATTTTATTCGTCTTTGTATTCATTCCTGCAACTATTCCGCTAAGATATCTCGGCTGATATATTCTTCCGAAATAATTGTTAAAATTCTTTCCATTGCTCATGTAACCCGTGCCGTGAGAAAAATAAACATCAGGATATTCTTCTGCCATCTGTGCCGTTGTCTCCATATAGCCCCAGCTTGTTGAAAATATTATGTTACAGCCCTCGTCGATACATTCTTTTATCGCTTTTCTCGTAGCCTCTTTGTCCGAATCATTAACATTAATCTTTCTTATAATCTGACTGTCCGACAATCCGAGATTTTGCTGCATACCCATAATTCCAATATCATGCGTATATGTATATCCGCTGCCCTCGGCTGGATCAGACAGATGAATTACTCCAACCTTTATGCTGTCCCTTGATACTCCTGAAGAACTTTTTACCGTATCAGAATCACCATAGCCCGTATTAACCGCGTAATCATCGATATTGCCGTTCACACCGCAGCCTGTAAACGAAGCACATAAAACAAGCATACCCAATATTTTAAAAAATGATTTAATTCTTTTCATTCGCATCACCTCTCATATTCAATTATCATTTACCAAAACAATATATAAATTAATTTAATAATATCATACACATGTTCATTTTTACAATAGGAAAC
>OHQS01000675.1_pt1 | contig 15561 bp, 20 predicted proteins | sample 1578181 | NCBI WGS metagenome assembly OHQS01 (sample SAMEA3879528, study PRJEB24766) | human gut metagenome | biome: human-associated habitat; feature: feces | place: USA | collected 1985/1987 | reverse complement strand
TCCGTTCCAATCATGGTGATTGGCTCTTTGCAGGTGAAGTCCTGAACAATTACCTTACCCATTGGCACCCTCCTTTACGCCTGCTGTAAGTTCTGCTTGATAGCAAACCCGTCAAGAAATTCATCCATTGCTTTGGTGTCTCCGGCGGACAGTTCCGCATCTTCTTTGACACGATTCTTTTTTCTTCTGCCACCACCTGTGAGTCTGTCGAATACACTGTGGTTGATTTCTGCTGTATCTACATGGAAAGTAACCGTAGGGTTGTACTCCCATGTTGCTGGGTTCGCCCAATATTGCTGCCAGTTGCCACCGGTCGTGGTGGTCGTGGTGGTAATCGTTTCAAACGGCTTGTGCAGTGGCGACACGCATGGTCTCAGCCGCAATATTTCCGACATCGATAACAGCAGTATCCATTCTGGTAGTGCGGGTATGTGCGTCAAAGCGGACGGTCATACCGGTATCCGTAAACTGTACAGGGTCACGACTGGTAAGCCGGAATACCCGGTTCTCTTCATCGACAACAATGATGTCATCCAACGCCATGCCCGGATGATAGGTCATCCCAAGAACCGCAGGCGAGACCATCGTGCGTTCAGTCGGCTCGTTGATAAGCGCAATACGATAGCCATAAAGGAAGCCGTAGTGGTCGCCGTCTCTGTTGGCGTGAATGTCTGCTCTCGATAAAAATCCGCTGTCATAATGAGGACGATTTCGTCTTGCGTACAATAAGTCCTCACACGCTCTGCCTCTTGCAGGGCATTATCAATGTATCTCTGAAATTCTGCTCTATCCATTCTCAGCTTACCTCCTCAATGGGTGACACGGTACACATGGCAACGACCTTGTCGAAGCAGTCACAGCAGAACTGGAGATGAACCTTGTCGCCGTCATGGACACTGCCATAACCGATTCTTGTATGTATTGTAAAGTTCTCCTGCCGGTCAAAGAAATCAAGCTCTTTGCCGCAGAGATTGCAGACCTGTTTGTCCTGCAAAATTTGCACCTCCATGCTTATAAAATCCATGTTTTATATGTAATCAAATAACCTGCTGATACGCTGTCAGCGTGAAATACTCGCCGTCCCTTTCATAACCCTTGCAGTAGATGATGTCGCCCTCTTTGACAGGCTCCTTATCAAATACTCTGTTGAAGACAGTGAACCGGCTCTCCTTGCCGCTGCCGATAGATTTTGTGAACAGGCTATACCCGAACTGCTTGTTATCACGCTTACGGTACAGCGGCTTGATGTCTGTGATGTAGAGTTTGCGCCGGTCGGCCTCGTTGCCGGACACATAACCGATATAGCCCATAACATCATAGAAGTTGCGCACCTTGATAAGGTCGCTTAAATCTTCCATCCCTGCGGCTTTGATAACGGTTTCCGCCTCTCGCAGGATAGATGCGACATCCAGAAGCGTATAACTCTTTGCGATACCGCATGATTTTGTTACACCCACTGCATACCGCTTGACGATTTCCTCCAGCGGCGTTCCGTCTACATCGCTTTTCCGTATCTGCTTAGCTTGTCCTTTCTTGAACATCTCAGAAAACAAGCTCGTCATGCGAAGAAGCTCACGCTGATTACCAAAGTCAGAGAAGAAATCCAGCTTGATAAGAATGTCGAGCTGTCTGGAATTGATGCTGGTCTTTTCATCCAAGTCCTTGAGCAAATCCATGAAGTAGGAGTACTTGTTTCTGGCGAGGTCATAAAGCTCATCGGCAAGATTGGCGCTCATATACTTGATGGAGGTAAGCCCCTTTGCAATGATTCTCTTTTCTCTATCAAAGAAATACTCGCCTCTGGACAATCCCCACTTTGGCAGTGTGACACGGATACCGACACTGGTTGCATAGTTGGTAATAGCGGCGGTCTTATCCATGTTGTCGCCAAAGATATTGAGTGCAGCCGTAAGGAATTCCAGCGGATAGTAGTAGCGCAGATACCCGCAGATGTACCCGATGGAGGAGTAGGCGTCAGAGTGATTCCATGAAAAGCCGTAAGCGGAAGCATCCAGAATGATTTGCAGGAACGGCTTGATGATTTTCTCGCACTGTTCCGAAGTCATGTTGTATTGTTCCGAACAATAGGCAACGAACCGTTCCTCAATCTCGGGAAGCAGTGTTTCTGTACCCTTCTTCTTTGCAATAGCACGGCGCACATTATCGGACTCTGCCGCAGAATAACCGCAGAACTTGACAAGGAACTGCATGATAGTCTCCTGCATGGCAATGCGTCCGGCCTCGGGGGAAAGGAATTCATTCAACGCATCAAAACCGTTATCGTAGAACTCACCCTTTGCAACACTGTCACGGAAACTGGCGCAGGCTGGGCGGAGAAGTCCGTTGCCAAACGACATCCATTTCAACATGGAGAAGTTCGGGATTTTAGAGCGAGCCGTTTCCAGTGTGCTGTCCGACATAAACTGCCGGAGATAATGCTGTGCGCTGTCTGATTCCCATTGGAAGATAAGTGTTGTATCATCACGGATGCTTTTCCATACGCTCATATCCTCCATATCTGTGTTATCGGGAGTGAGCCGCTCAATGCCGAGAGTTTTACAGGTCTCATTGATGACGCCGATATTATCAAGCCCCAGGATATCCAGCTTGACATACATCAAGTCGTCCAGTTCTTTCATGTTAATCATGGAAACCGGATACTCAGATGTAGACACGCTGCAAAGACCTACGGTTTGCTCAATGGGCAAGTCGCTGATAAGCACGCCGCTGGGATGGGTTCCGATGGAAACAATGGTGCCGTTGACAATATCCACATACCGGAAAACCTCCGGGTACTTTTTGCGAACCGCCTCTTCGTGCGTCTCGACTTCTTTGCAGATGTGGTTGGCAACCTGGATATAATTGATGTCCTGACGGTCTTTATAGAGGGCACGGCACACATCCCGAACAGCCCCCTTCAACGCAATGGTGTTGAAGGTAATGATTTCGGCGGAGCGGATGCTGGGCAGATTCATCTTGTCACGAAGCAGGAACCGTTTGACCGTGTCTCTGTCCTTACCAGAGTAGTCCGTATCAATATCGGCATTGGTCACACGAGAGGGGTTCATAAAGCGGAAGAAGTTTAACCCAAACCGCAGGCTGTCCATCTGTGTAATACCAAGAAGATAGGCAATCATACTGCCGGATACGGAACCTCTCCCGTAACCACATTGGATACCGTTTTCTTTTTCCCATTCCCGCAGGTATGTTTGCAGAAGCATAAAGTCAATAGACTTTGTCGCCTTGTAGACATCGAACTCTTCTTCAACGACCCGCTCCAACTCTTCTTTGGTATGGTTTTTCAGCGCATAGGGATGTGTCTCCATAGCAGACTGTACTTTTTCCCGGAAAGTCTTTTCCGGCTCTGCGTAAATATGAGGATACTTGGTTCCTCTATCCAGCTCAAAAGGCTCAACCATATCTGCCAGCCGGTTGGTGTTCTCAATAGCCTGCATATACTCGGCTTCCGGCAACGAGCCTTGTGCTCGATAGGCAGCGACCAACTCATCGTAAGTTTTGAACTTCAAGTCCCAGCGCTCTTCACCATCGAAGAAAATATTCTTGGACGCCTGTAGGATGCTGCGACCTTTCTCATGCTCTTCATTCAAAACATGAGTATCTGTTCCAGCTATCAACGGGATGGTGAGCTCCTGACTTAACGCAAGCAGCTTTTTGTTATAGGAAACCTGTTTTTCATCCATGTGATGTCCGACTTCCAAAAAACAGCGGTGCCGATTACGAGTCAGAAAGTCAAGGTACACTCGCTGTACTTGCTCGCCCCCTTTCCCAAGTACCCCGCCAACACAAGCGGTGGTGACGAGAATGTTATCCGATGTGTGGAACAATTCGTCAAAGGTAATACGGGGGACATAGTAAAAATGGTTATCCGTTCTGCAAAAACTGTTTGACACAAGGCGGTTCAGTTCCAAAAAACCGTTGTAGTTCTTGGCGAGAAGAACACAATGGTAGTTATCTCTGATTTTTTCCGAAAGAGTTGTGGTGAGATAACACTCGACAGCATGGATGTACTTCATCCCAGCTGCTTCAATTGCACTTTTCTTGTGCCACCACTCAAAAACAGAACCGTGCTCCGAAAAGCCCATCGCATTCATGCCACATTCTTTAGCCTTTACAATGTACTCTCCGTATTTTGTGACCGAATCAATGTTGGTAACGCCATTTGACAGGTCACTATGTAGATGATAGACGGTGTATTGTCCGCTCATCGCCACGACAGCCTCCCTTCGTAGAGTTTTTCCCAGGTTTCTTGGCCTCTATCGACAGGGCTGTCCTTTTCACCAAGTAAATTATCCTTATCCCAAAGGTATTGCACATTGACAAATTGCTTTAATCGCTTGATATTGTGGTCGTCTCGAATGCAGACATCCTTATCAAGGGCAAAAACCACACGGCAGCCAAGTGCCGCCAGCAATTTCATCTGATTTGGGTTCAGATGCGAGGTCAAAATCGCTCCGGTATTGTGAATTCCGTAAGTATCGGCAAGCAGAACGGACTTGCAGCCCTCAAACAGGATGATTTCCCCCTTCTTGAGGATAGCGTCCCTGTTTTCTGCAAGACCATAGATGGTTTTCAACTCACCCCACGACATGAAATAGGTGTATTTACGCAAACCCTTCTCTTTCCAGTGCGGGTCGAGGGTGCGCCCACCGATATTGACGATTTTTCCATCTGGATTTCGTATTGGATAGACAAGCCGGTCGGAAAAACTGTCATAATACACCGAAAACTTATCTATGGATGCACGGGAAATGCCTTCACGCTCCCAAACAGCCAACTTATCGTCTCGTTTTTCATACCGTTCCATGTAATCATCCGGCAACACTGTCCCTTTAGCTTTTTTCGCCGTATTATGGGGCGGCGCAAACCGTTTTGCCACCTCTGCAGCTGCAAGACGCTTCCTTGAACTTACTTTGCCGTTAAATCCGCTGTATTTTTTCAGCTTTTCTACGGCTTCCGCCATACTGCACTTGTCATAGTACCGAATAAATGTCAGTACATTGCCGCCGATACCAGATGAGAAATCAAAAAACGAATTTGTTTCTTTGCGAACGGAGAAAGACGGTGTGTTCTCATCTTTGAGAGGTGACAATGCCCAGTATTCGCCGTTTTTCTCTGTGAACTCCGTGTATTGGGAAATGTAATCCAGAATATCGACTGACTCTATCAGCTCAGACAGCTCCAAACCGTCTCCTCCTTTCGCATTTTATTTAATTGTTATGACTGGTTAAAATGGGGTCTGGGGAATATGCTGCTTGGCCTGTTCATAGAGAATGTGATTACCATCAAACAGCAAGTCTATGTATTCATCCTGCGTCATCTGCATACCGTTACGGTTGACTGTGACACGCAGCTTTTTGTTACCGCATTCCGCACCGTCCGCCTCGATTTCCTCTGGAGTTTTATCGGAAATCATGGCAATAGTCGAAGCGTTTCGTGCAATCTTGGCGCTGTCGGCAAGTTTGCCTGTAATAGTTGCTTGTGCCGCACCGATACCGGCAATATTCATCTCTCCGCAGATTTGATTCTTTACCATATCCACGAAACGGCCAAGCTCCTGATAGCTATCAAAGGCGTCGCCCTCGCCTTTGCCTTTGAAGTAGTCCACGATAAGAACATCCAGACCCTGAGTGTGCTTGACTTTGTTGACAGCGGTATAAATACTCTGCTGGTCGAACATGGGAATATAAATGTGTGTGAACTTACGAGTTTTGAGCCACTCTTTTGCCGCCAGAATCCGTTGCTCTTCTTCCTCGCTGTAGTTACCGGAGGTGAGCCGCTTATACTCGATACCTGACAGGTGGGCGAGAATACGAGAAGTAAAAAGCCGTGTGTTTAACTCGCTGTCCAGATACAGCACGGCATAATCCTGCTTAAGCAAATCGACTGCGCAGTTCAGCAGCATCATACTCTTGCCCTGCTTCTGTTCAGCACCGAAGATAAACAGTTCGCCACGCTCAATGGTGGCGTAATCATTCAAAGCGGGAAACTTAAAGGGAATTCCTGCGTAACCTGCGCCCTGACGGCCTTTGATTTCTTCCCAGCATTTATCGACCACATCTTTATAGGCCGGGACATCATTGGTTGTAGAAAACTCCATCATCACATCGTCAAGCATCTTATAGATTTTCTGTTCGATGTTCTCGGCGGAGGGCTGCGTACACAACTTCTGGCACTCCTTCAACTGCTGGTAGGTATCTCTGCGAAACGCTGCGTCCATCACATTATTTACGAGGAGCTTATACTCCTCTACTGTATTTCGGCTGATGTTTTCGCTGTTTTCCATGAGCGTGTAGAGTTGGTCGATACTCAGCTCATCCGCAAAACGCCGGGTAGCTTCCTTAGCGGTCAACGCCTGGATAATATTGTACGGGTCAATGCGTTCAATACCATCTCTTGCGAGGGAACAAATTGCCTGATAGATGTAGCGGTTCTCCTCGTTCGTGAAATGGTTTGGCAACAGCTGCTCGGAGTAGTATGAAAAATCAGGATGGTGAATCAGCGTGGCGATAATACCCGCTTCGCTTTCGACCCGCGCCATATCTTCATTTGCCAGCATCTCTCATCACCTCTTCTTCATCAACTGATAGTACTCGCACTCATCCTGCATTTCGCAAAGGTGGGTACACTTAAAAAACTCACATGACGGTTTGAAGTCTGACTCCTGCCGTATCTCGGAAATCATTTCTGCAAGCCACTGTTTTGCACCGTCGTAATCTTTATCCAGAAACGGTTCTTCGATGAAGGTGTCGGTACGGAAACAGTTAAAGCAAAGCTTACGGGGGCGAACACCGTATTCATCCTCGACCGCAGCCGAATAGAGGTATAACTGCTTAAGATAAGCGTCCAGTTCCTCGTCCGTCTTGGTCGGTTTCTCCCGCTTACTTCGAGGCTTCAAAACTCTGGACTTGTTATCCACCACATAGAGAGAACCATCCAGTTCTCCAAGAAAATCGATATAGCCAATGAAGGGGATTCCATTCACTTTGAAATCCACCTTCTTTTCAATGGCTACAGGGCGATACGGAAACGGATGGATGCTTCGCAAATACTGAAGACCACCGGTGAAGTAGTTCCCGAAAACCGTTTTGTTGGGCGCCCGTCCGACAACCTCTTTCTTGAAATCACGCAGGTAAATGTCTGTCAACTGACGCGGAGATTTTCCTTCCTTGAAATAGGTTTCAATCAGCTTGTGCATGAATGTGCCATAGCTTGCGAAAAACATTTCTTTGCCGTGGATATGCCGGATGTACTTCAGATAAAATCGATACGGACAATCTACAAAAGCTTTGATACGGGAGTAGCTCCAGACCATATCGTCAATGAGCGGTGTGTAATTGATTTCTCCCATAAGCCGCCACCTTTAGAAAGGCAGGCGGTTGTCGTCGATTTCGCCCTCATCAACTGTGGGCTGCGGCTCGGTACTGCTGTCACGAGGCTCCTCTCCGTCAAGCTCGAAGGAGAACATTTTGAAGTTGGTATATGTAATCTTTTTCTCCTTGTCGTACTTGGTCGTCACATCCACATCGCCGAGCTTGATGCGGTTGCCTTCTTTCAAACCGGCAGCCTTCTTTGCTGCTGCCGTTCCAATGGCAAGAACAAAACCGGAAAAATCCTGTTCATACTCGCCGGACTGTTTGTTCTTTCGACTGATGGACATACGAACCTTCGTGCTGGTGTCGCTCATCGGCGTTACTTCCCAGACCTTTGCATAAGCACCTGTGCGAAAACCCATGTGTTACTCCTCCTTGATGTTGAATGTGTCTTTGAAATCTGCCAGCAATTTACCGGCAAGAGCTGACTCTGTGATGGCGAAATAGTTACCGCCCTTTGCGTATTTGGAAACGAACTTTTTCACATCCTCTGCTTTATCCTTATTGGACTCAAGGAAGCGCTTGACTGTCTCGTCGAAACTCTGGATAATGCCTTCCGCAATCATCTTATCTTCAGCCGCCTCGGCTGCACGCTGCTTGCTGCGGAAGTTATCGGGGTCATCATCCGGCGTTGCGATATTGAAATACTTGAGAAGGAAGTATCGGCTGGAGTAAGTCAAACCGGAACCAAACGCCTGTGAAGCATCACCCTGCTGTCCAACAAGTGCCCAGCTGACATCGATACGCTCTTCGGGATTATCGTTGTTGACCCAAGACCATGTCATATCAGCGCTTACCAGAATCTCGTTGTTGTTTTCCTCGTAAAACTCGCCCTTTCCGGTCGTCTTGGTCTTCTTATATGTATAGGGTTCTACCCTCGTAGTTCCAGACTGAATGCTGGGAACCAGGGACAGATGATACTTGTCCATAAAAACCGAGATTTTGGCAAGGATTTCATCTTCGGTGACATACTTATAGCCGTAGCCACTTTTGTTTTTTCGGATGACCTCTACCTGCTTTCTGACCTTAGCAAGCTTCTGATAGATGTTGCCTGTCTGCTCTGACATAAATAACCTTCTTTCCTTTTATTCGCCGCAAAGATAAGTAGCTTCCATATCGGCAAGATGCAGCAGAACAGCGAGCTTACTTCGCTCGAAAATCTTGCCGACAAACGCATTCCCGCCCTTTACTGCTGTGTCCCAGCCGCCCATATGGGCACGGATAGCGAGGATTTCCTCCGGCTCAAGATGCATGAAGTTCTGAATAAGAATGACAGACTTGTCTGCGTGCTCTCCGCAGGGGAACTTCTCATCAATTTCATAGACCTCTTTCTTGTACCACTGGCCGGTTTCCTCATCCTTGACATTGCGAAAACCTTTCTTATAGAAGTTGACCTTGCAGATGTCGTGAAGTAGCGAGACAACAGCAACCGTCTCTGCAGGGTAGCTGTCCTGCAATCCGGTGTTTTCTAATCCCTTCTTTAAGCAGTCATACACATTCAGGGAATGCTGAAGAAGCCCACCTTCATGACAGCCGTGGAACTTTGTGGATGCTGGGGCAACGAAAAAATCAGAATCCTCCAGCCATCGCAGAAGCATATCGGAGCCATCTCTGTGTACTGTGTTATTGTACACAGAAAGGAATCTCTCCTTTAATTCGCCCATAGGAACCACTCCTTTCAAACTTGTATTTTATTTAATTGTGTTGATATATGTAAAGAGAAACCTGCTTGATGCAGGTTCTCTAATTACCAATTTCGGTTGGATTTGGGAATGGGATAAAGTTTTTCTGCCGTTGTCTTTGCATGGGACAATTTCATTTTACCGTATGTCTGCATCAAAAGCATGACTGCAATATTACGGTTCCCATCCAATTCCAAATCCTGATACTGGCTTTTCCCGTACAGGCTTCCGTTTGCAGTGCGGAATGGGAGTCTCTCTTCGCCGACATTCTGCCAGCCAAAACGGCTGGTGTAGCCATAAGTACCATCGTATTTCTTGATGAGAGACTTCTTGGCTTCCTCGTCGCAGAAAACAGGATTGTCTCGCTTAAAAGACTCGATGCGCTCCCAAACCGCATCGTACATATCGGGATTCTTTACATCCTCCATCATACGCTGCTCCAGTTCGGGGTCGGTGTGCTCTGCGATGTATGCCTTGATTAAACGGCTGCGCTCTTCGCCAACAGCTCGTTCACCAATCTCTTTGGCTGTTTCTGTAGCAAGCCAAGCACCGCCTGCAAAGATAGAAAACAAATCTCCGATACCCATTTTTTCACCGCCTTACATCAGGAAAGCCAGCTTCCAGCGCTGGTAGTCTTCCATATAGTCTTTTTCAATTTTGTTTTGTTTGTGTTCCAGCTTAACTCTTCCCTTGACAACATATGTCCGTCCGGACATGAAATCAACTGCTGCATCAGAGAAATCAACTGGGATACCAGCCCGTTCTCTTTCGTACATCCGATAGAAAAGCCCGGACATCCACACTCTGTAGAAACTTAATTGCTGTTCTGTCCTGCCCTCTTGAAGTGCAGCAGCAGAACGATGTGAGAGCATGGAGCGAATAGACATGGTTTTTGTAGTAGCCCGAACCCCACGCATAATGGTATCACCAGGAACTCTGTCACGCCGAATTTCCTTTGCGTAATTCGGGTGCTTATACAGAAAGCCGGAAAGCTCCACTGCATTACGAAACGCAGGGAGAGACTCACGATAAAGTGGCACACAATTCTCCCCGTACCGAATAGACATATCCATGAAGTCTACATCCGAAGCTGTGATGCTCAGCGTATCTTCTTCACGGATACCTGAAAACGCCATCCAGTAGTAGCAGCGGTAGAGATTGTCGATGGTCTCATCGCCCTCTGGGTCAAAGACCTCATTGAGATACCGCTGAAGGTGCAGCGGACTTGTAACCATCTGCTTCCTGACTTTATCAAGACCGACCGCTGTAATGCGAAGCATTCCATCACAGGCGCCCGGCACTTTCATGGTGATACACCACTTGACATACTCTTTCAGTATTGTGAGCGACATCCATTGACTTCTGGAGCGTAGCCCTACGATTTCATCAATCACAGGCTGGAGTTCCTCTGTGCTTTTCGTACACAAATCAGCACCCCACGCTTCTTCATGCGGCTCAAATGCGGTGAATACCGTTGTTGCCACATTGGCGGTGTTGATGCTTTGTGTATAGTTGCGGATGAAGTTTATCTTTAACCCTTCATTATACATGGCGAACCTCCCGTTAATTGTATGTAGGGTTATGCCGGAACGACGGCATTCAGACGGATTGCCTTATGCCAGACGGCAAGCAACACCTCGGTGTCCAGAAACGAAATGGCAGAAGTGGCAAGGAGATTTGCCGCTGCTATCTGCCGCATATAACGGTTGGACAATGTGGTGATATACTGGCCGATGCGCTCTTTCGACATACATTCGGGATTCTCGCACAGAACCATGCTATCCAAACGAAGTCCGCTGTCCGCCGACTTGACAATGACATGGGTAGGCTGGCCGGACTTCTTAATGGAACTGGTAAGGGGAAGGGCGATGATGTTGGGGCTATGCGCATTGCCAACATTGTTCTGGAAAACAACGCCGGGACGCCAGCCGTTTTGCTCGCTGCCGCTTCCTCCAAAGTTCATTAGATATACCTCTCCGATTTGAGGGACTCGCTGCTCGTTATGATGAAAACCCAAGGTATTAACTCCTTCAATACAATTATGTTGATAGTTGGAGTATAGCATAATGGGGTTTTCAAGTCAAGTCAATTATATAGACAACATAAAAAGTTTATGAGAAAATTAGCGTGTAGGTTTTCTCCGATTCCGCAGCTTTCATATTACCGCAGCTCACCGTGAGCACAGTACCCAACGCACTTGTATCGCTGTTGATTTCAGCAAATTTTATACGGTCAATGCACATGGTATTTGTTTCAGACTTCAAGCAAATCAGATTGGGGTTTTCGCATATCAACATAATTGGGAAGGATAATCTGAGTTTGCAAGGGTCTGCCACACGATACCATTCCTGATTCTCCGTGCAGAAAAGAACCTGTTGCGGTTTGTTTCGGGAACAGTATTCCTTCAGTTCCCTCACAGAAACTCTTTTTTTCATCTCGTAGTCAGAAACCTCCATTGATTTATGAGGAAGCCCATGTTATACTACAAGTGGGTCATGATGAGTGGTGTCGTTATGACCACAGCCTGTAAATCTATGGGCTGCTCGCATACTGTTTTCTTGAGTTTGTGTTCATCGGCAGTATGCAACACGGGATAGTCCGTCGAAAGGCGGACTATTCTTTTTCCTATTGACAGAAACCTTAGTTTGTGTTATCCTGTCAATGCAAACAGTTGTTACGGTGTTAATGCTACCACAAATTACGGGTCGTGTCAACAACCAATCTCAAATGATGGAGGATAGTCATCATGGACTTCGGTCAGCGCCTGAAGAATCTGCGTCTGGAGCGCGGATATACACAGCAGGATTTGAGTTCTGCTGTCGGAGTCTCTACCGTTGCTGTTCGGTCGTGGGAACACAACACGAAAAAGCCGAACATGGACGCCTTGATTGCACTTGGGCATTTTCTGAACACATCGATAGATACGCTTCTTGATATTCAGCCGAAAGGAAAGGAACAAAACTACGCTTTTATACTCTCTCCGGCAGAGAAACGCTTTCTGCAGGACTATCGTGTGTGCTCCCTGGAGAAAGAACGCATTGACCTGGCCGCAAAGCCGAAGAACCGCAGCAAGGTTATCCAGCTTGCAGATACCGGGAGAGAACGGTATATCCCACGGTACACCACACCATCTGCAGCCGGTACATCTGTCCCGCTTGACGGTGCTGACTTTGAGATGATTTTGGTGGACAGCACTGTTCCCGACGAAGCAGATTACGCCGTAAACATCCAGGGGAACAGTATGTATCCCTATATTCACGATGGCGACATGGTCTATGTGAAAAAAGATGCAGAAATGTCTATCGGCGATGTCGGTATCTTCTGCGTAGATGGCGCAATGTACTGCAAGCAGTACTATGTAGATGAAAATGGGAACCTTGAGTTAGTATCCGCAAACCCAAAACTTCGCAACACGAATGTCTTTGTGTCATCGGATAGCGGCAGCTCTGTAAAGTGCTACGGAAAAGTTCTGATGGGCTTCAAGCTGGAACTGCCGGACTATTTATTCGAGGAGTAAAAGAGCAGGGCAACCACGCCCTGCTTTTTCTTTACTGGATAGCAGACTGAATGTGGCTTTTTGCATCATCGATTTTCTCAAGCGCATCATTCAAGCTGTCCAGTGCATCTTCCATCTTTTCAAACCGTTCTGTGCTTTGCAGATTCTCAGGGTAGTTATCAACGCAGTCCTGCTCTTTATCACAGACCCTTTCTACCACAGAAGCGGCATTGTTCAACATATTGAGGGCGTCTCTGAGCTGCCCCCGTCTTCTATCATCCACTCAATTCCTCCTATGAAAGCGATTTGCATGGCGAATTAGGCTGCTTGCCACACACCAGCGATATTCATATCGAGCCGCAGAGTATTTTCCGCTGCCTTAGAGATAGAGAACGAAGTGACCTCCTGCAAAAGTTTACAGAAACCATTCTCTCTGCCGTTCTCCAGAATGACCTCGTCGCAGAAGATGCTGATAGTCAGCACTTTGTTGTCCATATTGACACTTGCGTCAATGACAGAGCAATCAATCTCTTCAAAAAGCGCATCGACCTTCTCGCAAGCTCTGCCGACCTGTTCAGACTTTTCCGGCGAGATAATGAAAGCTGCACCAAACTCTTGGGAGGCATCTTCAATCAAACCATGCACTGTGTTAAAACAACCTTTGTACTCCATATTGTCCGCCTCCTTATTCGATTGGTGTTGTGATACCATGAAAGGTAAATGTCAGCCGAATCCTGTTTTTGGTCAGAGGATAAACCTCTGTATTGCTGGCAAACTCGGCAGCTCTGGCAAACCATTCCGGATTATCAAACTCCAGTTGCTTTGCCTCGATAGAGACACTGCCCATTGTCTTGAACGGTTCACATAGTTTATATGAAAGAACGGCATCCGTTCCTTTGGCGAAATGCTTGAGCACAGAATAGACAAACTTCATCTGCTGATGCTTGGGGAGATTGATGATGGTTGTCTTCATCTCATCATTCATCACCTCATCATAAATGGCATCGACAAAACTGTCGAACGCCGTTTCAATGTCGGCATCAAGCGCATACTGCAAATCCAAATTGTTATCCATAAAGACCACTCCTTCCAATATCTATTATACCATACACAGTCAACTGCAGAGCTGGCAGGTGATTTCTACCTCGCCAGATGCGTTCTCTCCGAGAATTTGCAACAGAGAGTTCACAATCATGGCTGCATTGATTTTCCCGCTGAAAGAAAGAGAGACCTTTTTCATGGACATGACTTCGTTCTTATCGGGTTTTGAGATATGTGGTTCCACCGGCTGGGCAGGAGCTGGTGCAGGTTTTACCTCACCCTTCAAGAACTGTCCCCATGCTTCTCGCTGCTCGGCATTCATAGAATGTCCTACAGGGAACTTTACTGCAAGACCGTTTGCCTGGATGAATCGTCGTATGGTAAGCGGCTGTACATGGAACATGGCTGCCAGACTGGTTGCGTTTGCCCCGTAAATAGCCAGCAGGTGATTAAGATATTCCTCCTGCGTTGGCTTGGAAACCTCCTTAAAAATCTCCCAGGAAGTAGGTTGGTTCAAGTTGATAGACAATGTTTTCCCATTCCTTTCTTTCCACTGCTTTTTCGTCAAGTTGTCTGACGGAAGAGAACACTTCCGACTTTTACTGCCACGCTTGCGATGGCGGGCCTGTTGAGCCAGCTGTTTCTTTTGCCAGCAATCATAAGTAAAGTCATCCACCGTGTTCCTCCATCCTTTGATATACACGGAACTTCTCTTCCAATTCCGTCGGTGACCGTGCTTTCCCAAGCTTGTGGAAGCTACCCTCTGCCAGCTCATACAAGAAGTAGAAGTCGCGGCTGTCTTTACTTGTCAGGATAAAGCGCAGTTCGTGATTGTCGTTATAGTATCCAACCCACACTCGCTCACCCTTTGGATATTTAGGTTCGCCCAATAAGTTCCACCGCCTTTCGCAGTAAAACATCGTGTTCATTGGGAAGCGTGTCGAGAATGACTTCCTCCAAAAGCTCGTGGAGAATGACGCCGATTCGTTTCCCCTGCGGCACACCGAGAGAAATAATATCCTTGCCATTGATTGCCAAGTCTTTCAAGGAAAAGCATTTTTCCTGCTCAAGTATCTCTGACATCAATACACCAAGCGCCACACATCGCTCGATTCTGGACTCCTGCGTTCCTTCTGCGTGAGCTTTAATATCTGCCATCCTGACATCCAGCAGCTGAGAAAATCTGCGTTCACCGATTTTGCAGAGCCACCGGCGAACTGTTTTCGTCGTCGGCTCAATGACGGCATCATGGTACAAAACGAGGTCAAGCACTTCCTGTTTTGTCGCGGTGTCAAAGCGCAGCCGTTCCAGAACGGCTTTGGAGATGTCGTAACTATAGTTTCCGTGTCCGTGAAAATGACCACCGTTCTCATCTTCGGTATAGCAGCAAGGCTTTCCGATATCGTGCAGCAGCAGTGCTACCTTAACAGCGATATCCTCGCCTGTGTAGTTGGAGACTGCATGAGCAATGTGGTCGTAGACGGTGTACTGGTGGTATTTATTGTTTTGGTTAAAGCCGACACAGGGTTTCATCTCTGGAATGATAGTTGCAATCACATCGGAATAATCCAACAAGACGGGGAGGACACCGTTTCCGAGAAGCAACTTACAAAGCTCGCTGTGAATTCTTTCCGCAGCAATGTTCGTAAGCCGCCATGCGTTATCATGAATGGCCTGCGCCGTGTTCTTTTCAATCGAGAACCCATAGACAGAAGCAAACCGCAAAGCTCGCAGAATACGAAGTGCGTCTTCACTAAACCGGTCATTCGGATTTCCAACGCAGCGGATAATACCATTCTTCAAATCGTCTACGCCGTGAAAGGGGTCAATAAGACCGGCGCTGTTATACGCCATTGCATTGATGGTAAAGTCTCTGCGGGACAAATCCTGATAAATACTTTCTGTGAATGTAACAGAATCAGGGCGACGATTATCTGAGTAATCCCCGTCA
>OHQS01000653.1_pt1 | contig 16151 bp, 10 predicted proteins | sample 1578181 | NCBI WGS metagenome assembly OHQS01 (sample SAMEA3879528, study PRJEB24766) | human gut metagenome | biome: human-associated habitat; feature: feces | place: USA | collected 1985/1987 | reverse complement strand
CAACAATGAATTTTTACGATCATTGTTGCAAAAAATCGATGTTCCCGGCGGGAATCGAACCCACAACTAGCGCTTAGGAGGCGCTCGTTATATCCATTTAACTACGAGAACAAAATTGGTATGCCAATAAAGATTACTCCTCATTAACATACCAATTATTGTATCATATATTGCTTACATGGTCAAATACAATTAAATCACCATCACCACATAAAATTTGGCTCACAATCTTATTCAAGAGTAAACTTGTCAATTGACTCTTTCAATGCGACAGCAATCTCATCAAGCTCGATTGTGCACTGGTTAAGGTTGTGCATTGTAGCATTTACTTCTTCTGCTGAAGCAGTAACCTCTTCTGCTGCTGCGGCTGTTTCTGTTGAAATTGCAGCAACATCTTCCATCTTCTCAATAACGCTCTGTCTGCTGTCATCCATCTGAGTATTAAGATTTGTAATATTATCAAGACCTTCCTTGAGTGCATTAACTGAATTAGAAATTGTATTAAACAGGTTCTTAGTATCCTGAATTGACATATTCTGTTCTGTTATAATGTCATCTGTCTCATCAAGAGTCTTCTCAACAAGCTGTGACTTTTCTGAAATCTCATTTACAATCTGCTTAATCTCATCTGTAGAAGCCTGTGACTGTTCAGCAAGCTTTCTGATTTCATCAGCAACAACAGCAAATCCACGTCCGCTCTCACCGGCTCTTGCAGCCTCAATACTTGCATTAAGCGAAAGAAGATTTGTCTGCTCTGTAATCTCTGTAATCGCATTTGAAATGAAGTTAATCTTTTCGATACTTTCAACCATTTCCTTCATAACTTCCTTAGAAAGTCTTGAATTATCAATAGACTGCTGTGCCTTACCGATAAGGTTATCAACAATCTCAATACCCTGATTACTTAACTTCTGTGTTTCAACTGACATATCATTAATATCACTTACATATGCCTTAGTCTCATGAAGTTTTTCTGCAAGATTTTCAACTTCCTTAGTAGCATTGCTTGTACTCTCAGCCTGTCCTACAGCACCTGTAGATACACTCTGTATAGCTTCTGATACCTGATTTACAGTCTCAGTTGTAGTCTTGCTGATTTCTGAAATATTTTCTGAAGACTTAATAATAACTTCTGAATGTTCTTCCACATCTTTTATAAGTACAGATACATTATCTACCATTTCATTAAAGTTATTCTCAAGTGTACCAAATTCGTTCTTCTTTCTTATAGGAATTCTCTGTGTAAGATCTCCAGAAGCTACACTCTTCATAACACCGTTAATCTTCTTGATTTCTTTTGTAAATGTCATAGTTACAAGAATAGCAATTATAATACCGATTATAAATGAAACAGCACCTGTTCTTACTGTAGCAGTTGTAATCTTTGAAACAACTGAAGCAGTTTCTTTATCACTTACAAAACCAACAAGTGTCCATCCTGTTACCTCATCCTTTGTAGCGATAACTTCTACATTTTCACCATTAATCTTTTCTGAGAAAATATTGATGCCATATTCATTTTCGCTGCCTTTGTAACTGTTTAACTTATCCCAGAAGCCAAGTGATGTAACACTTCCGCTGCAATATGTATTTCTTTCATTATCAACGATAACCTGTCCGTTGCTGTCAACAAGAAGAACATAACCAGTATTTAAAAGACCAATATTCTGAACATACTCTGTTACTTCTGAGAAATCAATATCCATACCCACAACGCCGTAATTTTCATTGTTTTTATACTTAATTTCCTGTGAAACAGTAAAAATTGTATCACCTGTCTCGCTGTCTTTATATGGGTCGCTCATATATGCGTAAACATTATTTCTTGCAGCAAGACCGATACTGTTCTTATACCAGACTTTTGATGTATCATTGGCATTAGTCACAACTGTTTTCTTATTAGTTGTCTTACCATTTGCAGGATTTGGCTCAACCCAGCCTGTAATCTTATATCCAGTCTTTGTTGTAAAGAATGCTCTCTTTGCACCGCTTGTAACCTTAACTGATGCACAAAGTGAATCCTGAATTGCTTTTACATTATCATCAATAGTTCCCTGATCTTCAAGATGCTTAACTTCATTTTTACGTGTAAGCAAATCGATAGGCTGACTTAGTGTTTTTAAATAAGTCTCAAAACCTTTCTTTGTCTCCTGAAGTGTCTGCTCACTTGTAAGCTGCATATTACTTCTCTGTGTTGACTTGGTTGTAACAACAACATCAATTGCCAACATGAATGTAGGAATACTGATTGCAATTACAAAAAATATAACAAGCTGTACGCCTATACCTCTTAACCTTTTCATATCATTTCTCTCCTGTCATTTTATTTTTGTTATTTGTTAAATTTAACATTTCCCTGAAGCCATATCTGCCCTTTGAAACGTCTGCCTACCATAGGTTCCCCGAGTAAATGTTTCTCATTTATCCCCAGCGTAAATTCAACATCATTACATTCAAGATTCATAATATATATATTCTCTCCCGTATAAGAATTACGCTCTTTTGATAACTCATGAATTTCACCTATTACCGAATACTGGTCACATTCTACACCGCACGGCATAAACGTTGAATCAACAATTGAAAATACATCTTCATACATAATCCTCTGACAAATCTTTGTATATGTATCAATATCTTCAATTGTAAGACTCTCCCTTGCTTCTTCGTCACCATTTTTTGCCGCTGCAATAAGCTTTCTTCGCTTTTTTTCAGCTTCTGTATTTTTAGCTGATTTACGACTGTTTTTATCTATCGGCAAAAGAATCATACCACCAAGTGAAAGTGCTGACAATACCACCGTTGTATTTTTTATAGGACATTTTGCAATAGCATTCCTTGTATCCGGATTAAATGAACCTTTTATATAATCAGGACGGCTAGTTACATAATTCATATAATCCATGACATTTTGTAAATAAAAAATAAGGGTCACACCTGTCCGCGATTCATCACATACAATAGAATATGATTCCTTATCAACATGCCTTTCTATTGTAAGCTCATCATTTTCAGAGATTTTATTTCCTATTATAAATGGGTAATAATATTCATATACGAACTTCTTTCCTTCGTATCTTCCAAAAATATATATCCCTGCCGACTCACTTACCCTTACAACAGCAACCCCACGTTTTAATGATTCATTTTTTAATATGTATCCCTCATCAATACATTGTCTGACAGCCGCCTTGATAAATCTTGACTCTTTCATTGAATCCATATCTGAAAATCCAATGGCACTTAAATATAAATTCATATATTCCTCATTCCTACAATGTATCAACAACAAACAATGTGAGTTTTTTTAACAAATCTATCTCTGTCTGTGGATTATACTCACTTCCATCTGCATGAGTGAGCATTTTTATTACCGGTCTGTCAGTTGAATCTTTATTCTGCCTTATTACTATTCCGACATCACCATCATTAAGAACAACCTTTATTCCAACAGGATACCATGCAATCGTCTCAAGAAACTTTGCTGCTATAGTAGAATCATACTTCTTACCTGCATTAACACGGATATACTCAATTGCCTGATAAACCTTAATCTTCTTATTACCAATTCCGCTTATAAGACTGTCATAATCATCACATATTGAAACAATCTTAACTTCTGATTTTAATTTGTCGCCCTTCTGTTTAAATGGAAATCCTTCTCCATCAACCTGTTCATGATGAAGAAGAATAATCTCCTTTGAAACATCTGAAATCCACTCTTCTTCCTGAATAGAGCTATATCCATAAATAGTATGTTTCTTATATTCCGGAACGTCTGATGCTCTCATCTGTGAAACACTGATATCAATATACGGAACCTGTATATACTTCAATCCTATATCATGAAGTATCGCACCCATGGAAACATTACGCACCTGACGCTCATTCATCTTTAATCTTAATGCCAGAATCGTAGAAAGCACACATACATTAATACAATGTGAATACATATCTGTACTAATATTTCTTATATCTGTTACTGACTCAAGTACCTCAGGTTCAGATAATACACTGTCAATAATCTTGTTAGCCTGCTCACCGATTCTTTTTAATTCATCATTATGTTTATAAATATGACGCTCAAGTATACTCTCAACAACCTTTTTTGAATTTTGAAGGGTTGCTTCAACGTCAAATTTTACATCATCTTTTATGTATACGGATGGAATATTATACTTACGCAGTTTATCAATATACTCTCCACGCAGTACCGTGTCAGACTGTATTAAAACCTGATCTTTGGCAGACATTATCGGAACAGCAAGTACTTCGCTCCCATTTAAATCATCAATCTTAACCAACCTCATAGAACTGTTCTGCCCTCCATTTATCTAAAACTGTTCAAAACAAATTCACCTCTGCTTATGTGTATAATTTATCATATTTTAGCTATTTTTACAACCTTTACAGATGTAATATACTTACTAATCCACTGTGCTTACGCCAGTCAGATACATCCGCACAAGTTCATTCATTTTTACACTGCTATAACATAAAAATACTGTGGGCAAAATGTATTGCTCACAGTATTTACCAATTACAAAATATATCATATATTAAAATGCATTTCAATAAATTGTCTACTTTGTTTATTTAATATTAATATTTATACATATATATTAATGTGGTGTCCATTATTCGCCAAGCTTAGATTTACCACCCATATATGGTCTTAAAACTTCAGGAATTCTTACGCTTCCATCTGCCTGAAGGTTATTTTCAAGAAATGCGATAAGCATTCTTGGTGGTGCAACAACCGTGTTATTAAGAGTATGTGCAAAATACTTATTCTTGTTTTCATCCTGAACTCTGATTTTAAGTCTTCTTGCCTGTGCATCGCCAAGGTTAGAACATGAACCTACTTCAAAATATTTCTTCTGTCTTGGAGACCATGCTTCAACATCGATAGATTTAACTTTTAAATCTGCAAGATCGCCTGAGCAGCACTCAAGAGTTCTTACAGGAATATCAAGACTTCTGAATAAATCAACTGTATTCTTCCAAAGTTTATCAAACCACATCTTGCTGTCTTCCGGCTTACATACAACAATCATTTCCTGCTTTTCGAACTGATGAATTCTGTATACACCTCTCTCCTCAATACCATGAGCACCTTTTTCTTTTCTGAAACATGGTGAATAGCTTGTAAGAGTCTTAGGAAGTTCTGATTCTGGTGTAATTGTATCAATAAACTTACCAATCATTGAATGTTCACTTGTACCGATAAGATAAAGATCTTCACCTTCAATCTTGTACATCATGGCATCCATCTCATCAAAACTCATAACGCCTGTAACAACATTACTTCTTATCATAAATGGAGGTACACAGTATGTGAAGCCTCTGTCAATCATGAAATCTCTTGCATAAGAAATTACTGCTGAATGAAGTCTTGCAATGTCACCCATAAGGTAATAGAATCCATTACCTGCCACCTTGCCTGCTGAATCAAGGTCTATACCATTAAATTTGGCCATGATTTCTGTGTGATATGGTACTTCAAAATCAGGAACTACAGGTTCACCGAATTTTTCAATTTCAACATTTTCGCTATCATCCTTACCAATTGGAACACTAGGATCAATTATGTTAGGAATCGTCATCATAATCTCAGTTACTTTTGCATTAAGTTCACTTTCCTGTGCTTCAAGTTCCTTTAATCTGTCAGCATCTGCATTAACCTGAGCCTTAACAGCTTCTGCTTCTTCTTTCTTTCCCTGTCCCATTAAAGCACCAATCTGCTTAGAAAGCTTATTTCTGTTTGCACGAAGTTCATCAGCTTCTGTCTTAACTGCTCTTGCCTTTGCATCAAGTTCAATAACTTCATCAACTAACGGAAGCTTTCTATCCTGAAATTTATTTTTAATATTCTGTTTAACAATGTCAGGATTCTCTCTGACAAATTTCAAATCTAACATTTTTCCTCATTTCTGCACTGTCTTCTTAATATTTATAATCTAAAATAATACATCACGTGAAACATACGCTTATCTTCATTTGTGAAACAGTGCTATCCACAAACTAATTTATATCCTTTGATATTATGCACCATTTTACTTATTTTTTCCACTATTTTCAAGCATTTCATTAACCTTTTTGCCAAGTATGGCATCGCCGGTTCTTCCTGCAACTGCTTCATCAAGAGCTTTTTGTTCCTCTTCGCCAAGTTCAATATAAGACTGACCATCAACAATCTCTTTAACATAAGCAAAGCAACCATTATTACTATGCATAACATTTACAAGATATCCGTTATTCAGCTTATCAAGCATACATAATGCAAAACTGAGTTTTCCGCCCATTTCATGGAATGCATCATACTTAACAACGCCAATCTTCTGGAATGTATATTCCAATTTTTCATATATATCTTTTATATTATTTTCATTCTCAATAGATAGTTTTTTAATCTGATTAACATCTTCAAGATTACCCTTTATAAGTTCTTCTATAGATGTTCCATCACTTCCACCCATGAATTCCTTGTATTTCTTTTTCATTGATGAAGTTTTGCATATAGATATAATCGCTATGATTAGCGAAATCAACGTTACTGCCGCCATTCCCGTAAATACATATGCAGCATCTACAGAAAACAAGCCATAAAAATCAATCATCTTATCTCTTATCCTCCTTGTTTTGCGAAGCAAAATCCGAACTCTCAGTGAGGAGAGGATTGCCTCCTTGTTTTGCGAAGCAAAATCCCAATGTGCATCTTTGATGCAATATGCCTCATGATGATGAAAGGACTTTCTTCTTTTTTAATTAAATATAGGGATAAAAATGAACGCTAAAATTAAAGAGACATCAAGGCTTGTTAGCAGCATGAATGTCTGACATCAGAATAAATACTTTGACTAATACAATCTGTCAGAACAGTTTGTTATGTAACCGCCATAAAGGTCGGTTCTTTTTAAAAGTATTTAAAATAAAATATAGTGAATAAAGCTGATGCATTTTCTTTAAAGAATAACGCTCATTAATATATTAGCACAAGTTATAAAAAAAAACAATGTAAATGAGAAATAATATGGTTGATTTTTCAAGTAATATACTATATACTATAACTATATAGTATGAGCGTATAAGTAGATATAGAAAAGAAAAGAGGCATTTATGAAACTATTTTTAAAATATATAAAGCCATATGTTTATTATTATATTTTAGGACCGATTTTTATGCTGGTTGAAGTTGCGGGTGAGATTATCCTGCCGTGGCTGTTGTCAAAGATTATTAATGTCGGAGCAGCCAATCATGATGTAGGATATATAACAAGAATCGGGCTTGTCATGGTTTTAGTGGCAGTATGTATGGCGGTCGGAGGTGTGCTTGGTGCATGGTTTGCTGCTAATGCAGCCATGAATTTTGGTGCTGACCTGCGTATGGATTTATTTGAAAAGATACAGAAGTTTTCATTTAACAATATAGATAAGTTTTCAACAGGGTCGCTTATTACGAGGCTTACCAATGATATTACGCAGATTCAGAATATGATAATGCAGACACTCCGGGCGTGCCTTCGGTCTCCGGGAATACTTATAGGTGCAATAACTATGGCGTTTGTAATAAGTCCATCGCTTGCTATTGTATTTATAATTGTAGTTCCTATACTTGTTATTTCTATTATTATAATAATGAAGAAAGCATTTCCAAGATTTAAGGCTTTGCAAAACAGTATTGACAGTCTTAATTCGTGCGTTCAGGAGGGACTTGTCAACATTAGGCTTATTAAGTCATTTGTGAGAAAGGATTACGAGGAAAAGCGGTTTGATGAGCATAATAAGGATTTGTTTGATAAAAATATCCACGCCATGAATATTATGATTAAGTATCAGCCTGTCATGACGCTTGCACTCAATGCTACGACCGTTGCTGTTGTATGGTTTGGCGGCAATATGATTATAGGTGGGAAGATGCAGGTGGGTGACCTTACGGCATTTATTAATTATATAGTCCAGATTATGGGAAGTCTTACGATGCTTTCAATTGTATTTTTAAATTGGGCAAGAGCAGTCGCATCATTTAGAAGAGTAAGAGAGGTGCTTGAAGAAGAGATTGACCTGACAGATGATAATGCATTATATAAGGAAAGAAAAGTTGAGGATGGAAATATATCATTTAAAAATGTGTCGTTCAGATATTATAAGAACAGTGAAGAAAATGTCTTGTCGAATATAAGCTTCGATGTAAAAGCAGGACAGACACTTGGTATTATCGGTCCGACAGGAAGCGGCAAGACTACACTTGTGTCCCTTATTTCTCGTCTTTATGATGTTGATGCGGGTGAAGTATGTGTGGATGGAGTTAATGTCAAAGAGTATTCGCTTGATAATTTAAGAAATGGTATAGGCATGGTACTTCAGAAAAATACGCTGTTTTCGGGAGATATTTATGAAAATCTCAGGTGGGGCAATGAAAATGCAGATGAAAAAACGATTGCACAGGCAGCGGCAGACGCACAGGCTGATAAGTTTATAAGAGGTTTTAGAGAAGGATATAATACACAGCTTGGACAAGGTGGTTCTAATGTGTCGGGCGGACAGAAGCAGAGGCTTTGTATTGCCAGAGCCTTATTAAAGCATCCTAAGATATTGATTCTTGACGATTCGACAAGTGCGGTTGATACTGCAACTGAAAAATATATAAGAGATGTATTATATGGAAAATATTCAGATATGACAAAGATAATTATTGCACAAAGAATTACATCAGTTATGGAAGCTGATGAGATTCTTGTCATGGATAATGGCTGTGTAAAGGGATTTGGAACACATGAAGAACTTTTAAAGACATGTCCTTTATATAAGGAAATATTTGATATCCAGATAAGTAAGGAGGTGGGATGATATGCCACCAATGGGCGGAGTTACCGGAGCCATGAAAGGAACCGGCGGGTCTATGGGAAAAAAGAAAGAAAGACCCAAGAATACTAAAAATACGATAATCCGTCTTTTTTCTTATATGAAAGAGACAAAACTTCAGCTGGTTGGTGCATTGTGTTGTGTTCTTGCGAGTACAGCCAGTACGCTTGCGGCATCTTATATGTTAAGACCGGTGATTAATAATTATATTATAGGATTTAATGAAAATGGCGGTATAAAGAGTCTGGCGATGGCACTTGTTGTTATGGCATCGGTTTATCTTCTGGGAGTTCTGGCAACATATTTTCAGGCAAAGCTTATGTTAAAAGTGTCACAGAGAGCAATGTTTTCTTTAAGGCGTGATTTATTTGTACATATGCAGAAGCTTCCGGTATCATTTTTTGATATGAACAGCAAGGGTGATCTGATGAGCCGGTATACTAATGACGTTGATGTTGTAGGTGAGATGTTAAACAGCACGGCAGTACAGCTGTTTTCTGGGATAATGACGCTCGTCGGAACATTTGCGATGATGATATATACCAATATATGGCTTTCATTAATAACATTTGTCATGGCACCTGTTATTATTTATTCCGGCAGATTTCTTGTGTCACGAAGCAGGAAGTATTATGCGGCACAGCAGAAGTCGCTCGGTGCCCTAAACGGGTGCATAGAGGAGACAATAAGCGGACAGAGAGTTGTCAAGGTTTTCTGCCATGAAAAACAGGCAGTGGAAGATTTTAAAAAATATAATTATGACTTGAAAGACAAGCAGATAAAAGCACAGTTTTTTGGTGGAATTATGGGACCTGTTGTAGGAAATCTCGGACAGGTCAATTATTCGCTTACAGCTATGATTGGCGGTATTTTATGTGTGCTTAAAGGCTTTGACATCGGAGGACTTACGATATTTGTAACTTATGCAAGACAATTTTCAAGACCGATTAATGAGATTACAATGCAGATGAATACAATATTTTCTGCACTTGCCGGTGCAGAGCGAGTGTTTGATATATGTGATATGGAAGTGGAAGATGTAACGGGTGATATTCCTGACAATGTGAAAGGTGAGATTGTTATGGATGATGTTACATTCGGATATAGAAAAGATACTCCTGTACTGAAACATATAAGTCTTGTTGCGAAAAAGGGACAAAAGATTGCTTTTGTAGGTTCAACAGGAGCAGGAAAGACAACAATAACTAATCTGCTGACAAGATTTTATGAAATATGGGACGGTGGGATTACGCTTGACGGCAGGGATATAAGGACATTAAATATGGAAGAACTGCGTAAGAATATAGCACTTGTACTTCAGGACACACATCTTTTTACGGGAACAGTCATGGAGAATATAAGATATGGAAGGCTTGATGCATCTGATGAGGAGGTTATAGCGGCAGCAAAGACTGCCAATGCTGATTACTTTATACGTCATTTGTCAGAAGGATATGATACTGTGCTGGAGGGAGACGGCTCTAATCTCAGTCAGGGCCAGAGGCAGCTTCTTAATATTGCCCGTGCGGCATTATCCAAGGCACCGGTGCTTATAATGGATGAGGCGACAAGTTCAGTTGATACAATTACAGAGCGTCAGATTCAGGATGGAATGGACAGACTTATGTCAGACAGAACTACATTTGTAATTGCACATAGATTGTCTACTATAAGAAATGCGGATGCCATTATGGTTCTTGAGAATGGAGAAATTATAGAATGGGGAACACATGAGCAGCTTCTTGCAATGAAAGGAAGATATTACGAATTATATACAGGAAAAGCAGAACTAGATTAAAAATAATATGCACTGTTTAATAAATGATTTTTTGGGGAATAATGCTTTTGAAAAATCATATTAAAACAGTTAATTAAGGAGTGCATATATGAAATCCGGAAGCATTATTGAAGAAGTTACTGCAAGAGAAGTATTGGATTCAAGAGGAAATCCGACTGTTGAAGCGTGTGTAAAATTATCGGATGGAAGTGTCGGATATGGGATATCACCGAGCGGTGCATCAACAGGTATATATGAGGCACTGGAATTAAGAGATAATGATAAAAAAAGGTATATGGGAAAGGGTGTTCTTAATGCTGTAAAAAATGTTAATACAGTTATTAACGACACATTAAAGGGCATGGAATCTGGTGATATTTATGCCATTGATGCGGCAATGATTAAAGCTGACGGAACAAAAGATAAGTCAAAACTTGGTGCCAATGCAATACTTGCGGTGTCTATAGCAGCATCACATGCTGCGGCTGCGTCATTAAAGATTCCTCTTTACAGACTGTTTGGTGGAATTGCAGCTGATACTATGCCTGTACCTATGATGAACATATTAAACGGTGGTGCACATGCGGGTAATACGCTTGATGTGCAGGAATTTATGATAATGCCTGTTGGTGCCGGGAATTTCAGGGAAGGGCTTCGTATGTGTGCTGAAGTATTTCACACTTTGAAGAGTATATTAAAAAAAGACGGATATTCGACAGCAGTTGGAGACGAGGGAGGATTTGCACCCGACCTTGTAAGCGATGAAGAGGCATTGTCTTATATTGTAAATGCAATAGAAAAAGCCGGATATATTCCGGGAAAAGATTTTGCACTTGCAATTGATGCGGCAGCAAGCGAATGGAAGGGAAGTGTATGTGGAGAATATGAGCTTCCTAAGTCAAAAAATACTTTTACTTCTGAAGAACTTGTTATACACTGGGAGCAGATAGTTGACAGATATCCGGTTATATCTATTGAAGATGCACTAGACGAAGAGGACTGGGAAGGCTGGAAAATGCTTACAAACAGGCTTGCACACAAATGTCAGCTTGTAGGAGATGATTTATTTGTCACCAATACTGAGAGGTTAAAAAAAGGAATAGAGAGCGGATGTGCCAATGCAATTCTTATCAAGCTTAATCAGATTGGAACCGTGTCTGAGACAATTGAAGCTGTAAAGATGGCTCATAAAGCCGGATATAAAGCGATTATATCGCATCGTTCGGGTGAGACAGAAGATACGACTATTGCAGACCTTGCTGTAGGTCTTAATGCAGGCCAGATAAAATGCGGGGCACCAAGCAGAAGTGAGAGAGTCGCAAAGTATAACAGGCTGCTTAGAATAGAGGATGAAATTAATGGAAAATATGGATTACAAATTACTGATAGATACGGCGGCATTGGCAGGAACGGTAATGCTTGAAAATGGTGCTGAAATTTACAGGGTTGAAGAGACAATAAATTATATTCTCAAAGTGTCAGGACTTAAAACAACACAGGCGTTTGTTATTTCGACTGGATTTATGATTTCTCTTGATGACCCTGATATTGACGCACTTACAGTTGTACGTCGTGTAAATAAAAGCACAACTAATCTTAATATGATAGCAAGCGTCAATGATATTTCAAGAAAGTTTTATAAAGGCGAAATTACGCTTGAGGAGGCTTTTTATCAGATAAAACACCTGAAAAGAAATGTATATCCATGGTGGCTTAAAGATATATGTATAATTCTTGGAGTTGCTTTTTTTACAGGTATGTTTGGAGGAAACTGGCAAGACATGTTCTATACAGGAATAGTGGGGCTATGTCTTGTCGGATGGCTGCATATTGGAAAAGTAACTGAATTTAATGATTTGATACAGGATTTGATTTCTTCCGTGATTATTTCGGTTATTGCATCGCTTTTTGTAAGATTTAATCCGCAGCTTCACCTTAATCATGTTATTGTTGGTGCAATAATGGTTCTTGTTCCCGGAGCCGCAATAACCAATGCTATACGTGATACACTTCATGGAGATTATGCGGCTGGAAATGCCAAAATTCTTGAATCATTTGTCCGCGCAGCAATGATTGCACTTGGTGTATATGTCGGATTTCTTATAATGGGAGGTGTTGTGAGATGATTATGCAGTGTATATTTGCCTTTTGTGCAATTATCAGTTTTTCAGTGATAAATGAAGCACCTAAAAAGTGCCTTTTTATAAATGGTGTTCTTGGAATGGCAGGCTGGGCAGTTTACTTATATATAGACAGAATTTCAACAATGCTTACGGCAACTTTTGTATCAGGGCTGGTGCTTGCTGTTGCTTCACATATACTTGCAAGAATATTAAAGACACCGGTTACGACGATGCTTATTCCTGCAATTCTTACTATCGTTCCGGGAGCAGGAATGTATCAGACCGTCTATAATCTGTTTCTGTCAGACATGGATGGTGCATTATCAAGCCTCGTATATACGATAGGTGCAGCTGGAGCGATTGCGATTGCAATCTTTCTTGTTGATGCATTTGTAGTTGCAATAAAGAAAATTGTAAAAAAAAGACCGCAAACTGATTGATTATTACAATTAGCTTGTGATTTATTCAAAAAGTATTGCAAAAATATGTCGAAAAGTGTTAAATATAAGTAAAGATTTTAAATTTTCTAACAAAAAAAGTTGAAATCAAATTCGTGAGTATATGTTATTTGAGAGGTACATTATATAGGTGGCGGGGATGACTGAGACGATAAAAAATGATGACTACATATTTAATTATATTTCAAATAAAAGTATAAAGAATATAATGACCGATGAAATAAAGTATTTTTTCAGCGATAAAAGAAAAATATGCATGGTGAAAACAGACAATGAAAAAATTGAGTTTTATGGTAAACTTAGTGATATAGAAGCTGATTTGAGTAAAGTGCCATTTGTGAGGACACATCAGTCTTATCTGGTAAATTGTAAATACATAAAAAATACAAGCTATAATCATGTTGAGTTAATGGACGGAGCTGTTCTTCCTGTAAGTCAGTCAAAGAGGAAGAATATTTATAATATTTTTGGGAAGTACAGAAAGATAATAGAAGATAGTGATTATTAATTTAATTAATGTATGGTGAGGGAAATATATGAAAAGATGCAGGAAGCTTTTTTATTTAATACCGGCATTTGCGGTAATGATATTTGTTGGCTGTTCAAATAAAGGCAGATCGTCTGAAAATGTTGATTATGAATACAGTGATTACGTGTTTGATAATGATGCACCTCAGTATTATATGAGTAATAGCAGTGCGGCGGCACCAAGCGGGTATTATTTTATAGGTGATGCTGCAATATCTACAGGCTCTGAAAGATTTTTGTATTATTTTGATATGGTTAATAAGAGTGTTATGCCTCTTTGTACTAAGCTTAATTGTGAACATAATTCGCAGGATTGTGATGCATATGTGTCTGATAAAAGCAGAGTAACCGGAGGTTTATGGTATTATAATAACCGTCTTTATATGATTGAAAGAACAGATGAGAAAGACCTGCTTGTTTCATATGATAAAACCGGACGTGACAAAAAGACAGAAGCGGTACTTTCGGTTAATGGAATGTCTGTTGTAAGCAGCAGGCAGAGAGCATGTTTCAGCCACGGAAAGCTGTATTATATTTTAACTTCCGAAAAGACGCAGTATCTGTATTACGTACAGGTTGGCACAAATACACAGCCACAGTTTATAAAAGAATATTCGACTGTATATGGTATAAGAGAGACAATTACATTGTATCCTGTTGGCGAAAAGGTATATGTAAAACTTGTAAGCGGCATTACAGATGTTACAAATGATTATATACTTGAGAGTATAGATATTAATGACAATAATGTGTCAAAAGTTTACGATTACATGTCTGATGGAAGTATTTTCAGAGGCGAGGCTGATGATTGGAATAATGGTGCATATATTGATGAATCGGGAAATATGTATTTTATTTCACTGACAGAAGATTCATATATACTTAATAAGATGAATACAGTTTCAAAAGATAATGAAGAGATATTTGTTATTGATTTATCACAGGACACAGGGAAAAAGGAAGCGTATACAGACTTTCTCGGAATTGATGATAAGTATATTTATATTCTTGAACGTGTTGATTTTTCCATTGCTGAAAATAGAAAAAATAAAGAATTAAAAAATAAACTTGATATATTGGATACAAAAGGAAATATTGTTGACGTTATAGAATTCACAACAAATGACGAGTATGCAAAAGAAAATCAAGTGGGAACAGAGGGGAATGGATTACAGTTTGATTTTTTTAACGGAGACAGCAGATATATGTTGTTTGCTGTAGAAGGATATTCTAAAACAGGGGTTGAATTTTCAGAACAGAATATAAAAAAATATAAAGAATGTGTTGAAAAGTTAAGAGGACAGCAAAAAACTGTTACAACATATTCTTATGCTGTTATTGACAAGAAAGATATAGGAACAGGAAATTGTAAGATTATTAATGTTACACCTTAGTTTTATATATGGGGAGTGAGGTGTGGTATATGGAAATTGTAAGAGTTTTTCGTAAAATTTGGGGCATTGTTATTGTTATATTGGTTATAGCTGCAGGCATGTGCATTTTTAAAACAAACAATGATAATGATAAAAAGGCATATGATTATTATAGCAGCCTGACTGATGAATATATAAGCAATCTTAATAAAATGTCACAGGACGAAGCTTATAAGTCTGTGTTTTCGGTGAGACTTGAAGATAACGAAGAAGCACAGTATATACGTCAGGCAAGGGCAGTCTTAAAAGATAAAATAGAATATGCACAAAATTATAAAAGCAAAGTAACGGATATGGCAGGATATGAAAAGATATTAAATAGCAGCCTGTATGCCGACGAGGATAATTTCGGAAGATTAAATGCAAAAAAATATGCAAAAGACATAAAAAAACTGGCGGATATGGATGTTACTCCGGCAAATACCGCAGCGATTGAGAAATTCATGGATTTTAAGGAAGGCTCTGTTATATTTGCCATAATGATTATAATGCTCGTTGTTATTTTTATGGATGAGCGTGATAACCGCATGATTTATCTTACACATGCATCATCCTGCGGAAGAGTCAATCTTATATTAAAAAGATGTGGAATATTGTGTCTGTTCAGTTTTATATGTTCATATATTTTTAATACATTAATATACGGAATGTTTCTTTATATGTACGGAGGCATCAGGTATCTGAATGTTACGATACAAAGTTCACAGATGTTTTCAATGTTTCCGCTAAAAATAAGCATATGGCAGTTTTTTATCCTGTATTGTGCGATATTCGCTGTTGCAATGATATCTTTTGGTTTAATTTCGTATTTGTTTGTGAGTATGTTTAAGAATTATAAGATTGCAATGGTTGTTATTCTTGCAATATTTTTATGTGAATATCTTTTATATAACAATATTGAAAAGAATAGTGCACTTTGTATATTACATTATGTAAATATTATTAATGTGATAATACCGCAATATTC
>OHQS01000638.1_pt1 | contig 16705 bp, 14 predicted proteins | sample 1578181 | NCBI WGS metagenome assembly OHQS01 (sample SAMEA3879528, study PRJEB24766) | human gut metagenome | biome: human-associated habitat; feature: feces | place: USA | collected 1985/1987 | reverse complement strand
TGCAGCAAGACTTACAGGCTTCAAGATTGATATCAAGAGTGAATCACAGGCAAGAGAAGCCGGAGAATATGAAGGCTACAACGAAGAGTCATATGATGATGACGTTGAATATTCAGAGAATATGAATGATGCACTTCCGGACGAAGACATCCAGGATGGAGATGTTGAGGAAGAAGCAGGTAACGAAGAACTGGAATAAAAATAGGAGTGAGAGTTTGAGCACAGTAAAGAAGATACCGCAAAGACAGTGCGTAGGCTGTCAGCAGATGAAGAGCAAAAAAGAAATGATTCGAGTACTTCATACAGCTGAGAATGAATTTATTCTTGATCCGACAGGCAAGAAGAGCGGAAGAGGCGCATATATATGTCCTGATGCCGAATGTCTTAATAAGGCGATTAAGAATAAGGGGCTGGAGCGTTCATTCAAGCAGGCTATTCCAAAGGAAGTATATGAGAATCTTCAGAAGGAGTTGGCTGAGATTGAGAACAGATAAGATTTTATCAATGCTTGGACTTGCCAAGAAGGCCGGGAAACTGGCCGGTGGCGAATTCTCGGTTGAAAAGGCAGTTAAGAGTGGCAGAGCGGCAGTCGTTATTGTTGCGGCAGATGCATCACAAAATACACACAAATTATTCATAAACATGTGTACATTCTATCAGGTACCGTGCTATTTATACAGCAGTAAGGAAGAACTCGGGCATGCGCTTGGAAGAGATATTCAGGCTTCGGTTGCGGTTCTTGATGATGGATTTGCAGATGCAATAGAGAAGAGACTTTTGCAGGCAGGCGTTGAGCAGTCTGTTGCGGAGTACGAAGAATTTGAAGATGATGACACGGATGAATTTGATAGAATGTGAGGAAGGTGATTTTTATTTATGAGAATTCATGAATTAGCTAAAGAAATTAATGTCCAGAGCAGTGATATTATAGATGCACTTAAGGGCATTGACAAGGATAAGGATTATAAGCCGGCAAGCGGGATTAAGGATGATGATATTCCTAAGGTAAAGGCGAGCCTTGCAAAGTCAGGCAAGTATGTTCAGGCAGGAGCAACAAAGAATGGTAATGCACCGCATGCACCTGCTAATGCATCACAGCAGACTAAGAGCGCCCAGCCTGCACAGGCAAGAACTGAGCAGACTGCACAGCCTAAGACACAGAATCAGCAACAGTCAGCAAGACCACAGAATCAGAACGGTCAGGGACAGAATCAGGACGGAGAGAAGAAGTCACGTATAACACAGGTATATAATCCGCAGAACAGCACAAGAAATCGTGACGGACAGGGCGGCTACAACAGAGATAACAGAGACCGTAACGGACAGGGCGGCTATAACAGAGATAACCGTGACCGCAACGGACAGGGCGGCTATAACAGAGATAACAGAGGCGGCGGTCAGGGAAACTTCAACCGTGATAACAGAGGCGGACAGGGCGCAAGAAGAGATGACCGCAGACGTGATACTATCCAGGAAGATTTTACATTTGAGCAGAAGCCGGATAGCAGAAGACCGGACAGCCGTAAGAATGATCGCAATAATGACCGTAAGAATCAAAGAGACAGAGATTCAAAAGAGAATCTTAAGTTCGCTAACCAGAAGAAGAATACTCCTGCAAAGCCTGTAGAGAAGGAAGAGACAATTAAAAACCTCATTCTTCCTGATACACTGACAATCAAGGAACTTGCAGATAAGATGAAAGTTCAGCCGGCAGCTGTTGTTAAGAAGCTGTTTCTTCAGGGAAAGGTAGTTACTATCAATCAGGAGATTGATTACGATACAGCAGAGGAGATTGCACTTGAGTTCAACTGCATCTGTGACCATGAAGTGAAGGTTGATGTTATAGCAGAGCTTCTTAAGGAAGATGAAGAAGATCCTGCAACACTTGTTACAAGACCACCTGTAGTCTGCGTAATGGGTCATGTTGACCATGGTAAGACTTCTCTTCTTGATGCAATCCGTTCAACTAATGTTACAGCCAAGGAGTCCGGCGGCATCACACAGAAGATTGGTGCTTATACAGTAGAGATTAACGGACAGAAGATTACATTCCTTGATACTCCGGGACACGAAGCATTTACAGCAATGCGTATGCGCGGTGCACAGTCAACTGATATTGCAATCCTTGTTGTTGCGGCAGATGACGGTGTAATGCCACAGACAGTAGAAGCTATCAACCATGCCAAGGCAGCAGGAATTGATATAATTGTTGCAATTAATAAGATTGATAAGCCTAATGCCAATATTGAAAGAGTTAAGCAGGAACTTACAGAATATGAACTTATTCCTGAAGACTGGGGCGGAAGCACAATATTCTGTCCGGTATCTGCACATACTAAGGAGGGTATCGACAATCTCCTTGAGATGATTCTTCTCGATGCGGAAGTGCTTGAACTTAAGGCTAATCCTAACCGTAAGGCAAGAGGTCTTGTGATTGAGGCACGTCTTGACAAGGGCAAGGGTCCGGTTGCCAATATCCTTGTACAGAAGGGTACTCTCCATGTAGGAGACAATGTTGCTGCCGGTTCATGCTATGGCAAGATTCGTGCAATGACTGACGATAAGGGTAACAAGGTTAAGTCAGCAGGCCCTTCTACACCTGTAGAGGTACTCGGACTTAATGATGTTCCTAATGCAGGTGAGATTATTGTTGCAACAGAGAATGATAAGGAAGCAAGAAACTTTGCTGAGACATTCATCAGAGAAGGAAGAGAGAAGCTTCTTGATGATACTAAGGCTAAGCTTTCACTTGATGATCTGTTCAGCCAGATTCAGGCAGGTAATGTTAAGGAGCTTAATCTTATTGTTAAGGCTGATGTACAGGGTTCTGTTGAGGCGGTTAAGAGCAGTCTTCTCAAGCTTTCTAATGAAGAAGTTGTTGTTAAGATTATCCATGGCGGTGTTGGTAACATTAATGAATCTGATGTTACACTTGCTTCAGCATCTAATGCCATCATTATCGGCTTCAATGTAAAGCCGGATAATCAGGCACATGCTGTTGCTGACCGTGAGAAGGTTGATATCCGCCTGTATAAGGTAATCTACAATGCCATCGAGGATGTTGAGGCAGCACTTAAGGGTATGCTTGAGCCTAAGTACGAGGAGAAGGTTACAGGTAAGCTTGTTGTACGTCAGACATACAAGGCTTCAGGTGTAGGTGTAATTGCAGGTTCATATGTACTTGACGGTTATATCACACGTAATGCATCCGTACGTCTTAAGAGAGATGATGAGACTATATATGACGGTCCTCTTGCATCACTTAAGAGATTCAAGGATGATGTTAAGGAAGTTAAGGAAGGCTATGAGTGTGGTATTGTTCTTGAGAAGTTCAACGACATCAAAGAGGATGATACTATGGAAGCTTACGAGATGGTTGAGATTCCAAGACAGTAATATTGTGATAATCAGAAATGGAGAATGATATGCGTAAAAACAGTATTAAGAATACACGTATCAATGGCGAAGTTCAGAGAGAGTTGAGCAATATTATCCATAATGAGATTAAGGATCCGCGAATCCACCCGATGACATCTGTCGTGACGGTGGAGGTCGCACCTGACCTTAAGACATGTAAGGCATATATAAGTGTCCTCGGAGACGAAAAAGCACAGCAGGATACGATTGCCGGTCTTAAGAGCGCAGAAGGATATATCAGAAGGGAACTTGCACATACGGTTAATCTGAGAAATACGCCTGAGATAAGATTTATACTTGATCAGTCAATTGAGTACGGAGTAAGAATGTCACGTCTTATTGATGAGGTTAACGCAGGTCTTGAAGACGGCGGTGATGAGGATGAAGAGAACTTATCAGAACAGTAACGGAAATGAACAATAATAGCAGGAATGAAGAACAGACAGGAGGACAGCCATATGAATATTGCAGAAGAACTGGCGGGCGCAAAGACTGTGGGAATTACGGGGCATGTACGTCCTGATGGTGACTGCGTAGGCTCATGCATGGGATTATACAATTATATTATTGATAATATGCCTGGTATTCAGGTGGATGTATATCTTGAAAAGCCTGGTGATGAATTCGGCTATATCAATGGAATTGATGAGATAAAGCATGAAGCGGATGACAAGGCGCACGATGTATTTTTTGTGCTTGATTGTTCGGACACGGAAAGATTCAAGCCGTTTGTAAAGTGCTACAATAATTCGGTTAAGAAGATATGCCTTGACCATCATGTGAGCAATGGCGGTTTTGCGGATGCATCAGTTATTATGCCGGATGCAAGCTCTACATGTGAAGTACTGTACGGAACACTTGATGGCAGTCTTATAAGTAAGAATACGGCTGAATGCATATATACGGGAATTATTCATGATACCGGTGTGTTCAAATACAGCTGTACATCTGCTGACACAATGACTATTGCAGGACGCATGATGGAAAAGGGCATTGCATATTCGGATATAATAGACAACAGCTTTTATAAGAAGACGTATAACCAGAACCAGATTCTTGGAAGAGCTCTTCTTGAAAGCGTGCTTTTCTACGATGGTAAATGCATTTTTTCAGCTGTTAACAGAAAAACCATGGATTTTTATGGCGTGGATGGCAAGGCGCTCGGTGGCATTATTGAACAGTTAAGACTTACTGATGGTGTTGAAGTCGCAATATTTCTATATGAGACCGGCATTCATGAATACAAGGTCAGCCTGCGCTCGAAGAGCTATATTGATGTCAGCAGGATAGCAATGCATTTTGGCGGCGGCGGACATGTACGTGCTGCCGGATGCACAATGCATGGAACGGTTCACGACATTATAAATAACATCGGAGCACAGCTTGAACTGCAGATGGGAAAGAAAATATATGATTAATGGCGTCATAAATATCTACAAGGAAAAAGGATATACATCACATGATGTCGTTGCAAAGTTAAGGGGCATCCTGCATCAGAAAAAGATAGGCCATACGGGGACACTTGACCCTGATGCCCAAGGGGTTCTCCCGGTATGCTTAGGCAAGGCGACGAGGATGTGTGATATGCTTACTGACTGGAATAAGACATATGAGGCTGTTATGCTGCTTGGGCAGACCACGGATACACAGGATACGTCAGGCAATGTTATCAGAATGTGTGAACCTGAGACAGATGCACGAAAGATAATGGATGCAATAGACAGCTTTGTAGGAGACTATGAGCAGATACCTCCGATGTATTCTGCACTTAAGCATAATGGCAGAAAGCTTTATGAGCTTGCAAGGCAGGGAATAGAGGTTGAACGCAAACCAAGGCATGTAAGAATAGAATCAATCAGGGTGAACGAGCTTAATGTTCAGGAGCATACTGTCAGAATGACAGTAGAATGTTCAAAAGGAACATACATAAGAACACTTTGCAATGATATAGGAGACAGACTTGGATGCGGTGCATGTATGAAGGAGCTTACACGTACGTCGGTAGGCTGCTTTAATACAGATAATGCGCTTACACTTGGAAGTGTTCAGGCAAAAGTCCTGCTTGGCGATATAGCAGACAATATTATACCGATAGATGCAATATTCAATAAATATCGTGCCATACATGGGTGTGAGCGTGCTGATGCTGCGCTTCATAATGGCAATATGATACCTGTGACTGAGGAATATATTGCAGTAGAAGGGGAAGCAGCTGCACACGATGACGAGAGCTTCAGGATGTACGATTCCTGCGGAATATTCGTCGGGATATACAGACACGCAGAAGGCCGTCTTGTGCCTGTTAAGATGTTTTATGATGCCGGTGAGGCAGCAGGGGATAATTGAGGAGCAGATGAATGAGATACATTCATGATACTGATAAGTTTACAATTGAAGGTGCTACTGTTGTGACGCTTGGCAAGTTTGACGGCGTACACAAAGGTCATCAGAAGCTGCTTGCAACGGTAAGGGATAAGGCTTCCGGATATGGTGCAATGTCAGCAGCATTTACATTTGACCATATACCGGTAAGTCTTAGCAAGACTCCGGGACAGAGCTTTATCATGACCAATGCTGAGAGAAGAAGCTTTATAGAGAGTCTTGGCATAGATATTCTGGTCGAGTATCCATTTACAAGTGAGTTTATGAATACGGAGCCTGAAGTATTTGTTGAAGATATAATAAGAAAAAGTCTCAAAGCAGTGTGTGTTGTGGTAGGTCCGGATTATACATTCGGCAAAGGCGGCCGCGGTAATGTACAGATGCTTGCGGATATGGCGGATGAAGCCGGATTTGAACTTGTTGTTGTCCCAAAAGAATGTTATGAAGAACGTGAGATAAGCAGCACGTTTGTCAGGGAAGAACTTCAGGTAGGACATATGGAAACTGTCAATATGCTCCTTGCAAGACCATACTCGGTTAACGGCGTTATTGCGAAGGGAAGCCAGATTGGCAGGACAATGAACCTTCCTACGATTAATATATACCCACCGGCAGGAAAACTGCTTCCGCCTAATGGTGTATATGCATCTGTTACAATACTCGGCGGAAAAAGTTTTTATGGAGTTACCAATGTAGGCATCAAGCCTACCGTAAAGGACAATGCCGAGATTAGTGTTGAGACATTCCTGTTTGATTTTGATGAAGATGTATACGGAGTGAATGTGGAAGTACAGCTCAGGCATTTTCAGAGACCTGAGATGAAGTTTGATAATATTGAGGCGCTGCATAAGCAGATAGATGCCGATGCACAGTTTGCAAGACAGCTGTTTATGATTTAAAAAAATGCTTGAAAATGCATACACTGTGTGATATATTAAATGAGTATGTGAGCCGATATTCAGGCAAAGGATACTCCAGCCTTGTCTTAATATCAGGTGATTAATATTATTTTTAAGGAGGAAATCACGATGATTTCAAAGGAAAAGAAGGCAGAGATTATTGCTGCATACGGTAGAACTCCACAGGATACAGGTTCACCTGAGGTTCAGGTAGCTATCCTTACAGAGAGAATTAACGAGCTTACAGAGCATCTTAAGGTTAATGCTAAGGATCACCATTCAAGAAGAGGACTTCTTAAGATGGTTGGTAAGAGAAGAGCTTTGCTTGAGTACCTCAAGAAGGATGATATCGATGCTTACCGTGCTTTGATTGAGCGTTTAGGACTCAGAAAGTAATTGCAGATTAGAGGCGGGAGACATTCCGCCTCTTTTTTCGTAAGTCTGGTAACAGAAGTTTATCCCGAGACCACTGAAATACATACTTTTGCCTGATTTTGGCACACTATGTGGTCCAAGTGTGTATTTCAGTTGTTTCGGAGCTTCTGTCTATTAATAAATAATCAGAAAAGGAGAATGGAAATGTACAAGAGTTATTCAATGGAAATTGCCGGCAGAACACTTACTGTTGATGTTGGCAGAGTGTGTGCACAGGCTAACGGTGCAGCACTTATGCATTACGGTGATACTGTTGTTCTTTCAACAGCAACAGCATCAAAGGAGCCAAGAGAGGGAATTGATTTCTTCCCACTCAGTGTAGAATATGAGGAGAAGCTTTATGCGGTAGGTAAGATTCCGGGTGGCTTCAACAAGAGAGAAGGCAAGGCATCAGAGAATGCAATCCTTACATCAAGAGTTATTGACCGTCCTATGAGACCTCTGTTCCCTAAGGATTACCGTAACGATGTTACTCTTAACAATATGGTAATGTCAGTAGATCCTGAGTGCCGCCCTGAGCTAGTTGCCATGCTTGGTGCTTCAATTGCCACATGTATATCTGATATCCCATTTGACGGGCCATGTGCTATGACACAGCTTGGTATGATTGATGGTGAATTTGTTGTCAATCCTTCACAGGAGCAGTGGAAGAATGGTGATTTGAGACTTACGGTTGCTTCTACAAGCCAGAAGGTAATCATGATTGAGTGTGGAGCTAATGAAGTTCCGGAAGCCAAGATGATTGAGGCTATCTACAAGTGCCACGAAGTAAACCAGACAATTATTGAGTTTATCAATAAGATTGTAGCCGAGGTTGGCAAGCCAAAGCATTCATATGAGAGCTGCGCTATCCCACAGGAGATGTTCGATGCAATGAAGGCAATCGTAACACCTGAGGAGATGGAAGTTGCAGTATTCACAGATGACAAGCAGACAAGAGAAGCTAACATCGATGCAATAACAGAGAAGTTCAAGGAAGCCTTTGCTGATAATGAGGAATGGCTTGCAATCCTTGGCGAAGCTGTATACCAGTATCAGAAGAAGACTGTAAGGAAGATGATTCTTAAGGACCACAAGAGACCTGATGGACGTGCTATCACACAGATTCGTCCGCTTGCAGCAGAGATTGACCTTATTCCGAGAGTTCACGGCTCGGCTATGTTCACAAGAGGACAGACACAGATCTGCGATGTTGTAACACTTGCGCCTTTATCAGAGGCACAGAAGGTAGACGGACTTGATGAGAATGTTACAGCTAAGAGATATATTCATCACTATAACTTCCCTTCATACTCAGTAGGTGAGACAAAGCCTTCAAGAGGACCGGGACGTCGTGAGATTGGACATGGAGCACTCGCAGAGAGAGCACTTATACCTGTACTTCCGTCAGAGGAAGAGTTCCCATATGCAATCCGTGCCGTATCCGAGACATTTGAGTCTAACGGTTCAACATCAATGGCATCAACATGTGCTTCCTGTATGTCACTTATGGCAGCCGGTGTACCTATTAAGAGAATGGTAGCAGGTATATCATGTGGTCTTGTTACGGGAGACACAGACGACGATTATATCGTACTTACTGATATTCAGGGACTTGAAGATTTCTTTGGCGATATGGACTTCAAGGTAACAGGTACTACAGAAGGTATCACAGCTATTCAGATGGATATCAAGATTCACGGACTTACAAGACCGATTGTTGAAGAGGCTATTGCAAGAACAAGAGAAGCAAGACTTTTCATCATGGATACATGTATGAAGCCTGCAATTGCGGAGCCACGTAAAGAGGTTGGCAAGTACGCTCCTAAGATTATCCAGACAAAGATTGATCCTGCAAAGATTGGTGACGTTGTAGGCCAGCGCGGTAAGACAATCAATGCGATTATTGAAGAGACAGGCGTTAAGATTGATATTAACGATGACGGCTTCGTATCTATCTGTGGTGTTGAGAGCGAAGGAATGCAGAAGGCACTTAAGTATATCAATACTATCGTTACAGACTTTGAAGAAGGACAGATATTTGAAGGTAAGGTTGTAAGCATCAAGGAGTTCGGTGCATTTATCGAATTCGCACCTGGTAAGGAAGGTATGGTACATATCTCTAAGATTGCCAAGGAAAGAATCAATCATGTTGAGGATGTGCTTACACTTGGTGATACAGTCCGCTGCATATGCCTCGGCAAGGACAAGATGGGAAGAATAAGCTTCAGCATCAAGGACTGCCCTGCTGAATAATATAAAGAGTTAAAAGGAGAATGGTTATGATAGATAACAATTGCGCATATTGCGTTGAGGGAGAACTTGTAGCAAAGTTCGGAATTAAGATTTGTGAGCTTGAGACATCTAAGGTATATCTTTTCAAAGAGCAGAGTCATCCGGGAAGATGTATTGTTGCACATAAGAAGCATGTAGGTGATATGAATGAGCTTACAGCTGAAGAGAGAGCTGCATATTTTGAGGATGTTGCAAGAGTTGCCAGAGCAATTATGGCAGCCTTCCATCCGGATAAGGTGAATTATGGCGCTTATGGTGACACAGGCCACCATCTGCATTTCCACCTCACTCCTAAGTATAAGGACGAGTTTGAATGGGGCGGTGTGTTCCTTATGAACCCGGACAGAAAGTATCTTACAGATGCTGAATATGCAGATATGATTGAGAAGATTAAGGCTAATCTTTAATAAGTAGTTTGAGGAGTTTGTTTTATGTCAGGACATTCAAAATTTGCTAATATTAAGCACAAAAAAGAAAAAAATGATGCTGCGAAGGGAAAAATCTTTACGAAGATCGGAAAAGAGCTGGCTGTGGCAGTAAAAGAGGGTGGCGTTACAGACCCTGCGAACAATAACAGTAAGTTAAGAACTGTTGTTGCCAAAGCTAAGGCTAACAATATGCCTAACGATACAATTGAGCGTGCAATTAAGAAGGCTGCAGGTTCAGATGCGTCTAATTATGAGTCAGTTGTATATGAAGGCTATGGTCCAAGCGGTTCGGCAATTATTGTCGAGGCGCTTACAGATAACCGTAACCGTGCTGCTTCTAATATCAGAAGCGCATTTACAAAGGGCGGCGGAAGCATCGGTACTCCGGGCTGTGTATCTTTCATGTTTGATGATAAGGGACTTATAATCGTATCTAAGGAAGAATGCGATATGGATGCAGATGACCTTATGATGATAGCACTTGATGCAGGCGCTGATGATTTTTCAGAGGAAGATGACAGCTTTGAGATAACAACTGCTCCTGACGATTTTGAGACAGTACGTCAGGCTCTTGAGGAGCAGAAGATACCTATGGCATCAGCCGAGGTAACAAAGATTCCGCAGAATTATGTTGAGCTTACATCAGAAGAGGATATCAAGAAGATGAACAGAATACTTATGCTTCTTGATGAGGATGATGATGTTCAGAATGTATACCATAACTGGGATGCACCGGCTGAGGATGATGAAGAGTAATATGCCGTTGAAGCAGACATATGATTTTTAGTATCTGCATACCGCATGAAAGACTATTGTGCAGTCTTTTGTGCGGTATTTTATTTTGTTGAACAATTGAAACAATTGTGATATATTTATAGATAAATGATACTATAGTCGTAAAAGGATGAGAAAGGTGGACGCCAGATGAAACTGACTGAGATACGTCAGGGGGAGGAGATAACTCTTGAAGTTATCATTAACGGGGCGCGATATGAATTCAAGTCAGATATGGTAGATGCAGCTGATGGGGGAGGCATATACGCATCACCGGTAAGAGTACAGGATAAGGTTTTAAGCTTTGCATCAGACAGAATCGTTGTGAATCTGGTCCTTAACAGGCAGAATCATCCACCGGTAGTATGGCGGAGAATCAGAGTTGAGACAACTGTATATAAGAAGAATACTTTATATAGAATTACATCGGTTACAACCGGACTTGAAGAGAACAGAAGAAGTGCATTCAGGCTTCCGCTCGGACTTCAGGGTGTTGCACAGATAGGTGCCAACAGGAAAGCAAGCGATGTAATGGTACAGGATATAAGTGAGTCGGGATTTTCAATTGTTGCAAAGGATGACATAGAGAATTCAGATGGTCTTATAGTAAGACTGGTATTCAGCGATGACGGTGCCAGCATGTCACTTACAGGCCTTGTTGTACGTAAGGTCGTATATGGCGAGGAGAAGGTGCTGTATGGGTGCAAGCTTAATAATAAGGTTGTGGCACTCTCAAGATATATTAATGAGAGACAGCGTAAGCAGATTCTTAAGCAGAAAGAAGTGACTCTTGAGCAGGGAAAGATTGTAGGTTACGGAGACTTAAGAGGTAAGGCACAGAATGCGGCTGATGACAGGAAGGGTGATGCAATAAGAGGACTTTCTGATGGCAGCGCAGACAGGATAAAAAGTGACAGATACCGCAATGTCAATCTTAATGAAGGTGACCATAAGAATATTAATTATGACAGATATAAGAATCTTAATCTTAATGGATGATGGAAGGGGTTGATTGTTATGGCTTTGCCAAAATCAAAGTCTGCCGGGAGTGGTGAGACAGATGAACGAAAGATTAAGGCACAGAGATATGAACGTACTAAGATATGTCCTGACTGTGGAACTAATATGAAGTATATGTTCGGAGAACAGTTTAAGTGTCCTAAGTGTGGAAGAACTGAACTGTCGGATTTTGGCAGGGTGAAGGAATTCCTTGAAAAAGCAGGACCACAGCCGGCGATTATTATAAGCGACGAGACGGGGGTATCGCTTGAATATGTTAATATGCTCTTAAGACAGGGAAGGATAGAGATACCTGATGGTTCGGATACATATATAAAGTGCCAGAAGTGCGGGACAGATATCAGGTATGGAAGATATTGCCCTGACTGTATGCTTAAGATAGCCAAGTCGGTTAACGGCGTCATGTGGATGGAGGATGTCGGAGAGAAACCTACGCATAGAGGCGGGGAAGAGATGCGTTATCTTGATAAGATGAAGAAAAAGAGATAAAATAAAAATGTGGATATTCAATCAATGATAACGGATTGAATATCCACATTTTTTATATGTGACAGATTATTGCTGATTAAGCTGCTTCTGTGCTGTCGAGAGCATAAGCTTAATTCTGTTAAGCTGGTTAACTTCACTTGCACCCGGATCATAATCCACTGCGATTATGTTGGCATCAGGATATGCTGCACGGAGTTCTTTGATAACACCCTTACCTACAATATGGTTAGGAAGACATGCAAATGGCTGACAGCAGACAATATTAGGCACATTGTTATGGATAAGCTCAATCATCTCACCTGTAAGAAGCCATCCTTCACCGGTCTGGTTGCCTAATGATACGATATCTTTGGCAGCAGCTGATGTCTCCTTAATAGTTGACGGAGCTGTGAAGCGCCTGCTTGCTTGGAGCGCAGCCTTGGCATCCTTACGGAACCATTCAAGGAATGTAATAACAAAGTTGTTAATTATTGCTGACTTGGCAGGCGTTCCCAGATACTTATGCTTGAAGTTGGCATTCTCACAGCAGTAGAGAAGGAAGCCCATAAGGTCAGGCATTACAGCTTCTGCACCCTCTGATTCAAGCAGATCAACAAGATAATTGTTGGCTGAAGGAAGGAACTTAACAAGAATCTCACCTACGATGCCTACGCGGGGCTTCTTGATATCAAGAAGAGGAAGTTCGTCAAAATCCTTCACAATCGCATATATATTCTTCTTATACTCGCGCATGCTTACTTTGTCTTTTACAAGCTGTTCGACACAGATGTTCTTCCATTTCTCATGGAGAGCGTTGGCTGAGCCGGGAACAGCCTCATATGGACGTGTGCGGTACAGGACGTTCATAAATACGTCACCGTACACAACTGCCATCATGGCCTTCTTAAGCATCATATAGTCGTATGAGAAACCTGAGTTAGTCTCAAGCCCCTGCGCACTGAGTGATATTACAGGAATCTCAGGATGTCCGGCCTTTATGAGGGCGCGTCTGATGAATCCGATATAGTTGGATGCACGGCATCCTCCGCCAGTCTGTGTTATGATTATGGCAGTCCTTGTGAGGTCGTATCTGCCGGAAAGGACTGCGCTCATTATCTGGCCTACAACCATAAGTGAAGGGTAGCAGGCATCATTATTAACATATTTGAGTCCAACGTCAATAGATGACTTGTTATCATTGTCAAGCACTTCAAAATTATATCCGCATGATGAAAGTGCCGGGCCTAACAGGTCAAAATGTATAGGTGACATCTGAGGGCAGAGAATAGTATAGTTCTTGCGCATCTCAGGTGTGAATTCCACGCGCTTGAAAGCAGGGGATTCAATGTGTCTCTTGTAGTGCTTGGAATCACGTACACGGAGTGCTGCGATAAGTGAACGTACACGGATTCTGGCAGCACCAAGGTTGTTAACCTCATCAATCTTAAGGACGGTGTAAATCTTGCCTGCCTTAGTAAGGATGTCATTGACTGCATCTGTGGTTACGGCATCAAGACCGCAGCCGAATGAGTTAAGCTGTATCAGGTCAAGGTTATCCTTAGTTGCAACATAACTTGCAGCAGCATAAAGTCTTGAATGATACATCCACTGATCCATTACGATAAGAGGACGTTCAACCTTGCCGAGGTGTGAGATTGAATCTTCTGTAAGCACTGCAATACCAAATGAATTGATAAGCTCAGGGATACCGTGGTTAATCTCAGGGTCAATGTGGTAAGGACGGCCGGCGAGAACTATTCCGCGCTTGCCTGTCTTCTCAAGGTACTCAAGAGTCTCCTCACCCTTCCTGCGGACATCATCTTTTGCCTGAAGAAGCTCAAGCCATGCAGCCTTGGCGGCAGCCTTAATCTCCTTCTCAGGTATCTCAGCCCTGAATTCTTCTACAAGGCGCTTTGACATAACCTGAAGGCTCTCGAATGTAAGGAATGGGTTACGGAAATCTATGTGCTCAGTTACAAGCTCCTCTACGTTATTCTTTATATTCTCGGCATAAGAAGTAACGATTGGGCAGTTGTAGTGGTTGTTGGTATTCTCAATCTCCTTGTGCTCATATGGAATACAAGGATAGAAGATGAACCTGACGCCCTGTCTTATAAGCCATGTTACATGTCCGTGCGCAAGCTTAGCAGGATAACACTCTGATTCACTTGGAATTGATTCAATACCGAGCTCATAGAGCTTGTGGCTTGATTCAGGTGAGAGTACTACACGGTATCCGAGCTGTGTGAAGAATGTATACCAGAAAGGATAATTCTCATACATATTAAGAACACGCGGAATACCTACAACACCACGTGGAGCTTTATCGGCAGTAAGCGGCTCATAATCAAACAGCCTGTGAAGCTTATAATCAAAGAGATTAGGTATATTCTCCTTATTCTTCTCATGACCGAGTCCGCGTTCACAGCGGTTGCCTGTGATGAACTGGCGGCCACCGGAGAATCTGTTGATTGTAAGGTGGCAGTTGTTGGTACAGCCCTTACATCTTGTCATTCTTGTCTCAACTGTGAGTGCATTAATCTTATCGATGCTAAGCATTGAGGAATCAGAGATTCCGTCATAACGCTCGCGGGCGATAAGGGCAGCACCGAAAGCACCCATAATACCGGCAATATCCGGACGGATTACGGAGACGCCGGTAATCTTCTCAAAGCTTCTTAAAATGGCATCATTGTAGAAAGTACCGCCCTGTACAACGATATGTGAACCGAGATCCTTAGGGTCGGCAATCTTGATAACCTTATAAAGAGCGTTCTTTATTACTGAGTAAGCAAGACCGGCAGATATATCGGCAACTGATGCACCTTCCTTCTGAGCCTGCTTAACTTTTGAATTCATGAATACGGTGCAGCGTGTACCAAGGTCAATAGGATGCTCGGCAAAGAGAGCTTCCTGTGCAAAATCCGTAATTGAATAATTAAGTGACTTCGCAAATGTCTCTATAAATGAACCGCAGCCTGAAGAACATGCCTCATTAAGCTGGACACTGTCTACAGTCTGGTTCTTTATCTTGATGCATTTCATGTCCTGACCGCCGATATCTATGATACAGTCAACGTCAGGATCAAAGAATGCGGCTGCATAGTAATGGGAAACAGTCTCAACCTCGCCTTCATCAAGAAGAAGGGCAGCCTTAATAAGCGCTTCACCATAACCTGTTGAACAAGACTGTACAATCTTGGCGCGTGGAGGAAGCTTACTGTAAATATCCTTGATAGCCTTTATTGTTGTGGCAAGAGGATTACCGTTATTACTGCTGTAGAAGGAGTAGAGAAGGTCTCCGTTCTCAGCGACAAGTGCAACCTTGGTTGTTGTTGAACCTGCATCAATACCGAGATAACAGTTGCCTTCATATGCAGCAAGGTCACCGGTCTTAACCTTATGTACGTTGTGTCTTGCGGTAAAGTCTGCATAGTCAATCTCATTTTCAAAGAGAGGCTCCATGCGGGCAACTTCAAAATCCATCTTAATCTTGCCTGCAAGCTTCTTTATTATTGATTCTACGGGAACACATACGTCTTCCTTATAATTCATGGCAGAACCAACAGCTGCAAAAAGATGTGAATGGTCAGGAGCTATCGTCTGCTCGGGAGTAAGAGAAAGAGTTCTTACAAATGCAGCTTTAAGCTCTGAAAGGAAATGCAGAGGACCGCCAAGGAATGCAACATTGCCTCTGATTGGCTTACCACATGCAAGACCGCTTATTGTCTGGTTGACTACAGCCTGGAATATAGATGCTGCAAGGTCTTCCTTAGTAGCACCATCGTTGATAAGAGGCTGTATGTCTGACTTGGCGAATACACCGCATCTTGCGGCAATAGGGTATATTGACTTATAATTTTTGGCGTATTCATTCAGACCGGTCGCATCCGTCTGGATGAGGGACGCCATCTGGTCGATAAAAGATCCGGTACCGCCGGCGCAGATACCGTTCATACGCTGATCGACACCGCCGGTAAAGTAGATGATTTTAGCATCCTCACCGCCAAGCTCAATCGCAACATCTGTCTGAGGCGCGTAGTCTTTTAAACTGGTGGCAACAGCAACAACCTCCTGTACAAATGGGATGTCAAGATGTTTTGCGAGTGTCAGACCACCAGAACCGGTGATGGAGGAAGCCAGATCCATTGGACCTAATTTGTCATATGCTTTTGTTAAAAGTTCGGCAAGTGTTTCCTGAATATTTGCAAAATGGCGCTGATAATCGGAAAACAAAAGCTTGTTTTCGCTGTCGAGGATGGCAACCTTGACAGTCGTAGAACCGATATCAATGCCGAGACGATTATATGTTTTATTTGATGTACCCATTAAAAACCTCCTTAATGAAATGATACATTATCAAAATAAATATGGAAATGGATGACATGTAAACTGTGGCAATAAAATCCAAAATACAGATGAATTATAGCGGTTTTTGAAAAAAAATGCAAGGTACTAATAAAAATGTAAGAATGAATTTATATTTCAGACGCGTACTAACATTGTTTTATGATGGATACGGATAAGCCCGAAGGTGAATGGATTTCACGAGCCGGACACTTGAAGCAGGTCTTTCAAAGTAATGTATAATAAGAAAGAACATAAAAG